>SDBV01011117.1_pt1 | contig 11703 bp, 5 predicted proteins | sample 2277081 | NCBI WGS metagenome assembly SDBV01 (sample SAMN10402039, study PRJNA504765) | marine sediment metagenome | isolation source: marine sediment core GS10_PC15, 223 cmbsf | place: Arctic Ocean: Southern Knipovich Ridge | collected 2010
GATTCATTTGCTTTGATTAATTGTGCGATTAATTGTCGTGCTTCAGCACACTTCTGCAAGGCGATCCAGACTCTGACCTGGGAGATGGCGACGGGCTCTTGATTGAATTCGACGGGTTGATCTCGATCAATGCCGCAAGTTTGCGACCAATCAGCTAGCCGCTTTTAGATTCCCCTGGCGGACCCATAGATCTTACAGTTTCGATTTTCATGATTTATTCCTGCTAATAACAGCTAATGGATTTCATCACCTGCCGGACGTATTCAGCCCTAACGCGGCTTGGCTTATAACCAACCAGCCTAAACACGCGCCGCGTACCCTCAGGCGATAGCCCGTCAGCTGAAGCACGGCTACCGACAGAGGGAATAGGAGCCGAGTTCGCCGTCCCACCCTGCCGCTTTGGCGCAGGCCTTGTGGCTCAGACGCGCACGGTGAGCTCGAAACCACCTTCGAACGGGACCGTCATCGTGCGGAACCGGTTCCTCGGGTCGTTCACGAATTCGAAGTAGTCGCGGTACTCGGCGGCGTCCACCGCAGTGTTGTCACAGGCCACGATGGCCCCGGGGCGCAGTCTCGAGGACACCAGCTCGAGGGCGGGCAGAGCCACTTCCCAAATGTCGACCAGCATGAAGTCCACCGGACCGCCAACTTCTTGGAGCGTCTCCTGCAGGTCGCCTTCGCGTAGCTCGACGAACTCACTCAACCCCGCCTCCTTGAAATTCGCACGAGCGACTTCCACCTTCCTGGGCTCGTACTCCGTTCCGATGACCACCCCGTTCTCGACCTGGTTGTCGCGCACAGCCGCCGCCAGATAGAGAGTCGAGACCCCGAACGAAGTGCCTGCTTCCACGACACGCCTCGCTCGCAGGGAACGGCAGAGCAGGTAGCAGTACTCTGCCTTATCTCGGTCAAGCGCGACCATCTTGTCTGAGAGAAAGCGATACATGTCATCGTCGTAAAAGTTTTCCTGGTCGATCGCGACCTCTTGCTCTCGTCGCGCGAAGTAGGCGTCTGTCTCGTCGACTTGTGTGTCGCTCTGCGTATGCAGACGATCGAGCAGAGCCTCGAGTTTCGGATCGTTCAGTGGGGATGTCATATATCGCTTCTCCTCTCGATGGGCACTCGAACATGCACTGTGCCACCTAACGAAAATAATAATCCGCCGCCGGACTGCGGGGAAGCGGATTTGATAGAAAGCTTACTGAAAGCGCGTATGGCCGCCGATTTTCCCGCCCCATAGAGCGGTCGGGTTCATCCGGTTGTTATGCGCACTCTTACTGATTAAAGGCATTAGTAAAGGTAAAATGTCGCTCGTTTTCCGGATTCATTTTATGGAGTATTCCCTCTCAACACCAACGGCAGATGCACCCAATGGTCCGGCAAGCGCGAGGTCAGGCGGTAGACGCCGCCGCCATAAACGCTGCCGCGCCCGGGAAGAGTGTCGAGTGCCAGAGCTGTTTGTCCACCTGTGGAGTCAACCAACCCCCCAGGAGTGCCCATATAAATGACAGAGCGTTCGCCATCGGATGCCGCGGTCAGGATTTCGGGCCGGGGAATACCTTCAATGGGGAACCAGGTTGCTCCGTCATCTACACTGCGGCACAACCCTGCTTCGCACCCAGTGTAAAGGCTGTAAAAAAGCTGTTCTGGTAAAGGTGGGGAGACCAGTAGATCTACTCCCAGGAAAACGTATGTGAGTGATTGCCAGGTTGCCCCCGCATCTTCAGAGACCCATAGTTCCGGTTCCGGGTTGGGCGAAACGGCATACGTATAGGTGCGGATGTAGACTTTATTGGGCACATTCGGATGAACGGCGATATCAGCGATCACAACGGGAGGTTGTACATTGGCAACCGGGATCTGCTCCCAGTTATCTCCACCGTTTGTGCTTCGCCATAAACCTGATTCAGCGGTTGCTGCATAGATCAGGTTAGGATTGAAAGCATCGTAAGCCATTTCGCTGATCCGCTTGATTGGTTGGGGTGATTCAATAGTATTCCAACTTCCTCCGTAATTGTCGCTGCGATAGAAAATGCCCACATAATCCCCACCTCCCGGTGGCGAGAGCGAAGCGCCCACCAAGACCCGACCGGGCGTGTGTGGTGAGGGCGTGATAGCAAAGGAATTGCTCGTCCAGCCAGCGTAAGCGGATGGCAGTGCCGCGGTTGCCAGATTCCATGTTTCTCCTCCATCAGGGCTGATGTCAACGCAGAATTGATCCTGGCAACTAGCGCTCATGTAGAGACGCGTGCCCGAAAAGATGTCCACCGCCAGCAGGTTGCCACTGGGAGAACCTCCAACACCGTAGTCTAGGCTTTGCCAGTCATTGCCGCCACTATGGCTGACAAAAATGCCTTGATGAGTCTTGACATAAACAATGTCCGGATCATCCGGCGAAACTGCTACAGCGTTAGGCACTAGGGCCGCCAAACCGTTATTAACTTCCTGCCAGTTCGTACCACCGTCTATACTTTTCTCAATGCCAAAATCGGTGCCAACGTAGATCTCTTGCGGTTTATCGGGCGAAATGGCTATAGCTGTGGCACTATGATGTGGCCCGTTGAGGGCTGTCCAGCTTGCACCGCTATTCGTAGAAAAATACACACTTTGCGAGGCCAGCCAAACCGAACCGGGGAGAAAAGTCATTTGTACATGAGCCGAGCCGCCTTGGGGTTGGGCGTTAATATCGAGAGTATTCCAATCCACCAGATTAGTACTGCGATATAGATAGCCACGGCCTTCACTCTCCGAATTTGTCGCTGCCCAGGCTTCCAGAGTCTCATATGGGTTGAAGTAAAGCTGGGTGACGGTGCCGGTCAGTTTGGTTATCCAGATCCAGTTGAGACCGCCATTGACCGAATAGAACAAATTACCATTCTGTGTCCCGGCCAATAGGGTGTCTGCATTGTTGGGATGAATGGCGAGTGATTGCACATCCAGATCGCTCAAACCGGTATTGCGCGCGTTCCAGGTATCCCCATAGTCAGTTGAATAGAAAACACCGCCTTCGCCTGGCATCAGGTAGATGTCGGCGCAGCCCCCCATGCCGAAATAAACAGCACCAGCCTGTGAAGGGTGTGCGATAGGATATGTTTGGAAGCAGCCGTTTTGAGTGTGGAAATCATCTGAAATGCGTTTCCAAGAGTTACCGTTATCCATTGAACGGTAAAGGTCATTACTGTCGGCGCCGTAATAAAGAACATCGGGATTCTTAGAATCGAAATCGAGATGGATCGGCCAGTTATGATCATGGATTGGTTCCCAGGTTCCAGCAGTATCTTCACTGATGAACAACCCAGCCCCAAACATGGTGGCATAGATGCTGGAAGGATCGTCAGGTTTCAGAGCCAGCTGCACGGACATGCCGCCATAGGGTCCTCCAGTAACAAATTCACCAAATCCCTCGGTGACGGTGAAGGCGTTTTGCAGGGTGGTTGAAATTCCATCCGGGTTTATCACGGTGAGGGGATACACGCCAGGTTCCAACCCCCATTGTACGGTAGAACTCAACGTGGTGCTGTTGACCCAGGTCACATCTTCCAGCGCCGCGTTCCCCAGGTAGACTGTAAGCTGGGTGCTGGCTAGTGTGACAAGCAGTTCAGCAGTGAACCCGGTTCCGGTGATTATGATGGGAGCATCCAGATCATTGGGAGCAACGGAGGGTTCCACAGCGGTCACTGTCAGGGAGAGAGGAGCAGCGAGTGCCGCGGTAGGGGTAGCGGAGCGAATATCTTCCATCACCCAAAGTAGTACAAGCAACGCTGTTGTCGCGGTCGCTACCGTGATCGTAATTACATATAATTGCTTCTTCATCTTTATGTTATCCTTTCGACGTATCGTGTGTATAACGTGTTGATCAGTAAATTTCCTATTGGTTTATCTCCACTTTGACACATTATGCACACAAATATGGGGGATAAGTCCGTGATACGGATATTATCGACACTGCCCAAGTGAATATACCCGATAGTATAAAATATCACGATAATTGATTATATCAATAGAACTGATCCCAAAACCAAAAAAACCTCTCGATAGAGTCCGAGATACCCTTCGGCTGGAACAGTATTCCAATAAACTTCAATAAGTTTATCTGAATTGGATCAAACAATAGATTCTTTTAAACGAAAAAAACCCAGAAGGTATGGGAACATCCGAGATAGAAGCAATTCTGAACTGCTTAGCTGTAGACCGGAATGTTGCAGCAGCTACCCAAAATCAGGCATTCAGTAGGGCAGGTTTCTATACCTGCCCAGAGCAGCGGCGGCTAAGAAAGCCGCCCTGCTTGAGACCCTTCGCCGCGCTCAGGGTGATATTTATCCTTGTTATCCCCCCTTATATTAATGCTCAACTTCGGTGACCCAGGCTTCTTCTGCCAGCAGGGCACGCATGGCGCGGGGTTGGATTTTCCGGTAGACCTCAGCCGGTGGGCGCTCGACCCCATCCACGGTCAGCAAATTAGCCAGCGAAATGTCAAATAAGCGGGCATTCTCCTGGAGATAGGGCTCAATCAGCTGCCAGTCCTGTTGGCTAAAGCCAGTAAATTCGCCGCCGTTTAATTGCTCTCCAGTGACCCGCCCATGCGGATCTCGAAGATAGATTGCCCCACCGGAAGCCAGTGAGAAAAGGTTTCCGCCGGGATAGGGGGTGTCCAGCTCAATAAGATTATTGTGCTCATCAAATGTAAGGCCATTGAGGATCACGAAGCCGCCACCATTTAATGGATCGCCAGCCATGAAAGATTCAGCCAGGTAATCCAGGCAGGTACCATTAATCACAACCCGAGGCTTGCCCACAGCGTTGATCAATGGACGTCCGGCAGAGTTGCCCAAAACGTAAACCTCACCACCTTTTGCAGCATACATGAAGGTCTGGCCCACATCACCATGGACAACTAATTTGCCGGATTTCATGATTTGAGCGAGCTGGTCCTGACCATTATTGTGGACATGAATTTCCAGGCCATCCATACCAGAAGCCAGATAATCACCAGGGGAACCGTACACATCAATTCTCATCCCAGATGTATCTGAACCCAAACCATTGGCGATAAAGCGGTGCCCTTTGGTATGGGTGATGATGAAGCGCTTAAATCTTTTTTCATAGAGGCGCTGGATCTCACGGGCAACAGAGGTATCGTCCTGGGGAGTATAACCACGGGCATCTAACAATACTATTTGATGTTCACCGTTTGATTCAGGGGTAGGTTCTCCAGCCTGGTGAAAGACAAAATCATCTGCCGGAGAAAGTTTAAGTGCTTCAACCGAGCTGGAGAAAGCCTGATCGATGATTGACAGTAAGCTGCTTCGCCGGAGATTTCCGGTGTCATACCGGCGATCCATCATCAGGGTCAGTAAATCTATATGCTTATGCCAATTCTCATCCTGGCGAGTAATGGATTCCAGGCCATTCAGGAATGCATGCATTTGCGGGTAACCCCAATCAACCACCTGCTCTTTGAACCAGGCGAAGAGCTGCTCTATTGGCAGCTGGGGGATATCCAGGTAGGAGGGAGGCATCATATTCCCATTGCTTATGTAAGCAGGAGAATTGGTTGGTAAAGGTACTTGGTGGCCGAATTTGTCGGTGCAGGTGATATCCATGCCTTTACCATTGGGAGATACACTGTATAAGAAGGCTCCGCCATCAACGTGACTACCACCACGGGCATTCCAATATTTATCGGCACGGCTCCAGAAGCGCGCATCAGTCGCCGCCAGGCTTTCCAGGGCAGCATCAATGCCCTGTTTTTCTGAGGCAGCAAACCCGATGGCGACCTTATCTCCATTTTCCAGACTGTTCTCCTGCCAGGCAAATACCTGCGGGCGCAGCATGCTGGTATCTGTGATCCCTGTCAGTCGATAAACAGGCTTGTTATCCCTATTGATTTCAGATTGGGCGATCAGGAAAAACCAGGGTCCATCTGGTGAACAGTGCATGTGGGATTGCTGGAGCATCTCATAAACCCGCTGCTTTTTCGCTGGCAGGAGGGTGAAATCGCGCTCAGTGGTCGGGGCCATGGCTTCGATCACATATTCCATTGGATATTCGTATGTGCGGTGGAGCAGGTCAAAGACCTGGACGGCGACCTCAGTATCCGTCAGGAACAAGGGATAAATATTGCGTTGGGCGAGATATTCGCTGATCGAAGAATGGTTGGCAAAGTCGCCATTGTGCACCAGGGCTTCATTCAAACCGATAAATGGATGGGCACCGCCTGGGTGCCAGACGCGTCCTTTTGTTGGGTACCGGTGGTGACCGATCCAGACATGGGCATGCATATCCTCGATCTGGTAGTAGCGGATGACATCATCGCCGTAGCCAACCATTTTTAGGACCAGCAAGTTCTTTCCATGGGAAAGTACAAAGGCTCGTTTTTCACCAGTAGATTTGTAGTGTGCAATATTGAGGTGAAACGAATTCTGGTAGACGATCTCATCCTCGATTACCCGTTGGGGAACGTCTGGCAAACCAAATTTGTCCCGGTACTTGTCTACCTGGGTGGGTTTTACACGGACAAAATATTCCACAACTTCAGGAGGCGGGACATTTAACCCATCGAGAGACGTGTAATCGGGGAGGTGCTTTTCTGCGCGGATATGATCGATTTCAAATACCTTGTTGATATATTCCGCTTCTAATTCTTGACGGATTGCGATGTCTAGATATGCCACGGCGATCAGGTAATCATTTTCCAGAATATCTCGATTCACACCGAACTCTTCAGGGACCAATCCTACTGCGGCAATACCCCCACCTTTGCCGTTACCCCGGTTGCGCATCTGCATCAATGACTGCAGCATATGTCTGGCAGCAACTGGGACATTGCTGGCCATCCCGATCACACCACAGCCACCTTCGGCAGCCTCTTTGTTTGGAATAACAAAACCACCATCCGGGATTAAATTCTGTCGAGAGGCGATCATTTTCTCCGCATATTTTCCTGTAATCATATTATTTTGAGCTCCCGCTGCCATTATTTCCAAGGTAACGAAGCAAGTCTATACGCCCACGCAGCTGGCGAATATCAGTCAGTACCAATCGGCGTAAAATCTCTCGCAGCTGATCGGCATAGGATTGATATAAGTTACTGATGCGTTCTGCTCCCCATTCCGGAGTCACAAACTGGGAAAGCAGCGGGTCAGTCGTGGTTAGGCCGAAAGGACAGCCACGTCCGCGCTCGCAATTTGAGCAGCGAGTGCAGCCTAATGCCACCAGCTCTGCAGTCCCCATGACGGCACCATCGGCGCCGAGAGCGATGATCTTGGCGACGTCATAGGCGGTGCGGATACCGCCGCTGGCCATCAAAACCACCTCATCGCGAATGTTCTCGTTTGTGAGGTAATTATGAACCTTGGGGACAGCAAACTCTATCGGCATAGCAATATTCTTCTTGGCGATCTCCGGAGCCGCACCCGTGCCGCCATAGGAACCATCCAGATGAACGATGTTGGCACCCGCATAGTAGCTGCCCACAGCGACCATATCCACGTCGGTGGGGGTGGAGACTTTAACAGATACCAAGGCATCTGGGTTGGTGGTCTTTATCCAATCGACATGTTTGCGGTGGTCTTCTACCGAATACACCGAGTGGAATGGGAAGGGGGAGAATAAGCTCACCCAGGGGACACTTTCACGTAATTCGGCTACTGAAGCGGTCGCTTTATCACCCAGCAAGTGGCCGCCCAAACCTGGCTTGGCACCCTGGGCATATTTGAACTCTACGATGGGAGCATATTTAATTATTTCTTCATTCACGCCAAACATCCCGGTAGCTACTTGGGTGATGATGTTATCTTTGTATTTAACCAAGGAGCTCGGGTAGCCACCCTCACCGGTAGAAATATAGGTATTCCATTTCTTAGCCGCGATAACTCTAGCGAGCATCACCTGCTCGCTGATCGAGCCATAAGACATGCCGCCGCCGTAAATGGGGAGATCAATGCTTATCTCCCTGCCGCTGCCGCGCTTGTTCAGATCGATTGAGATAGCAATTTCCTGATCGTGAGGCAGCCACTTATCCTGTGAGAGGAATTTAAAATCAAGAAGATCGAACCCTCCACCAGAAAGGCCGACTCGGTATTCCCTTCCATTCTCCGGCGGGCATCCATATTCCGCCTGGAAATAAGTAGCTAAGATTAAATCTTCAGTCCAGCGGTAATCTCCCAGGGCGTCCGGAGCGGGGAAGACACCCAGGGCACGATTTCGATAACCAGCCCGCAGGTTGGTGGTGTGTTTTTCGACGATCAGCTCTTCGGTAGACTTATTTGGCTTCATAACCTTCGATCCCTGCAAACGCTTCCTGTTCCAGCTCAAGCATAAACATGGCACGTCCCATCTCACCGCGCATCCTTCTTATCTCTCGGAGCCCCATGGCGCCGCTGATTTCTAACAGCTGGTCTCGCCAGGAGGCGGTTAGATTCATCAGGCGCTGTGTCCCCCATTCCAAGGTCAATTTTGTGGGTAGAACAAACTGGCTTTTACCCCGATCTGCACATTCACCAGAGAAATCGGATTGCAAGGCGACCAAAACAGGTGTATCCAATCCGACTGCATCCAATCCGCATAAGATAGCCTTGGGGATGTGTTCAGCGGCGATAATGCCTCCGCTGCCCAGCAGAGTCACTTCCTGACGGACACCAGCTTCAACAAATGTGGTGTGTGCCTGGCGGATTGAATCCAGTACAAATTCGCCATCAGTACTGTGACCATGGTAGTCAGCTAGAAAATGAAAAACAAATATGCCCTCTTTGTTGTAGCCGAGCAGTTCTTGGGGGGTAGAAAATGGAATGCGTAAACAAATTAAACTCTCTGGGAAGATGTGGCTGATATGCTGGTGAAGCCGCTCATCCCATCCATCCATTTCAACCATCAAGGGTGCGCTGCTGAGCAGATCGAGACCATCCTGCTCACCAGGATTAATCAGCGGGATAATGTATTCATTTTCAAGGTTGTGCTCCAAAATGGCACCCAGAGGGATGACAGCCAAGGTTTTTACGGCCTGAGCAGCTTGAGCAGTGATTTTCCAGATGAGCTCGCTGGCAATTGAAGGAGGTGGAGCATCGAAAAACATGGGGATAGGTATGGAAATTACCCTTGGAGTGGAGCCGATGGGACGTCCCTGGGGATCGAATTTTAAGAAATTGGGTCGATAACCGATGTCGACAACTGTGGAGATGAATTCGCGACCATGGATACCGTCACGGGTCGGGCGAACGATTTCCGACATATCGGTCCACATTCCATCCCAGCCTTCTCCGCCGAATTTTCCACGATAACCAGCCCCCTTGACCGGTATCATGCCATGCTCAACTTCATAGCTGATGGTATCGATAAAATTTGAGGAGAAGTAACTGTCCCCTAATTTTTTACGCTCGGGGTTATGGCTCACGGTGACATAATCTGGATACTCAGTCGTGCAGCGCAAGCACCCCACGCAGTGTTCCGGTCGGGGCGCAAATCCACCAACCGGTCCCGAGAATACGCCATACAAACACGGGCGGCTGGTGATCACTTCTTTGTTTTTCAGCCCATGATGGAAGAGCTCAGAAAGCAGCTCTTTAGCTAGGCCGATCTTGCCCACTTTGACAGTGAAGCGCGTCGGCCAATTAACGATATCCGGAACTTGCTTTGTATCAATATGGTACCGTTCATATCGCCCGTTACCATTCGTTCCTGGTTCCATTAGATCTACCTCTCACATTGCCGATCTGTTTATCGTTTTAAGAGAAATTATCCCTGTATCAAGACACCGATGCAACTCAGGCAATGCATCTATTACAGCCTGAATGAAAATTGGGTATGCAACCATTGGCGCATACCCAGTGAATTTCATTGGATTCGCACCCTTCCATATTGAATCAGGAAATCGTAATCCTGCTATTCCTGGACCACTGCCTTGCCCTTGTCCCACCCATCACTGGATGGATTTCGGTCAAGACTTTACCTCGGAAGGGAGAAATGAAGCCCGTGGCTGGGCTCCGAAGGCATCCGCTGATCTAATCGATTTTTACCAGGTTATTGGATTGTCCTGGTTTAGCTCCTCCTTCGCAGGAGGGAACCTCCACTTCGTCGCCTCGCAATTTGCGAGGTTCAGCCGCTATTTCTCCGTGATTTCATTGTTAATGGAAATATCTTAAACTGCGATGGGGAAAATGTCAAGCAGAATCAACCTACTATTCGAACGGTAATCTAGGTATTCAATTCTTACCACTATCACTTGGTGAGTCCCGAGCTATTGGAGCAGCCTTAATTTATAGAATCTATGTGATGAAAATCAGAAATCTATTTTTTGGTTAGCGCAATCTTTCTTGATTGAATGGGCGCTTCTTGCATTTCATCGTCAGCAGAGACATTCGTCGATTAATCTGCACAATTAACACTTGATCATTTAATAGACCAGCAATCCTCCAACTGCCATAATCCGAAATAATTGTTAACTGTGAGCACCTTATCCATCACTTGGTTGTTTTATCTTATAAAGAACGAAGGTGTCATCCGCATAAACACGTTCAAAAAGAAGCTGATTTTCTGCTAAACCCAGATAATAGGCGAGCCCATAGGTGTCTGCTAATTGCTGGATCGAATGTGAATCAAGCTGATAGAAATTATCCCGTAAATTTCCCTTTGCCTTAGGTGTGAGAAAAGACTGATCGCCATTGCTCAGCTCGATCCGCTCGTACCATTCCAGGATATCTACCGCTGATTGAGGCGAGTGCTGGAATGATACAAATAGAGCTCTTTGCGCGTACAAATAGAAATCGAGTATCAACGGATCAATTAGGAAAACTGCATCTTTGTCTGTATTTTCTTCTATCCATTCAAAAACCACGTGGGAATCCGGATTCTGCCTCAGCATGCCTCTTTGGTACTTGACCTGCAGAAACCGTAAAGATTGCAGGCTTAGCAGAACAGCGATCAGAGTAAATAGCAAAGGTAGACCCTTGCTAAATATCGATTGAGTCCATTTGAATTTTGAATTTATTCGAGGCATATCGGCTATATTGAGAAAAGTAAGATAATTAAGTAGTAAAGCCACCAGTACAGCACTTAAGAATGGGACCATCACATCAGGATACCTGAACCAATAAAATCTTAATAATGTAGTTTGCCCGCTGGCAAATAAGACTAATCCGATGCCGAAGAGAAATACACTTCCGAGGGCATAAGCTGCCGTGAATTTAAATGGCCCAGTTTTCATAAATAAGTATATGGCCGCAAAAAAGAAAGTTGCGATAACCAATTCAACAATCCAAAGGTTTCCAGTCCATGCAGAGGGAAGAACATGGTGGGGAACTCGAATTTTGACATAAATCTCCCAGGCTCTGTTTACATCGACGACTCCCTGTGTGATGAATTGCTGGACAATGGCCAATATGCCAAAAATCCCGCTGAAAAAAAAGGGCCAGGATTGACGAATGAGTATCCTAAAATCTATACGCCACGAGTCTAAAGTTAAAAACATCGCAACGAGTGTACAGAACAAAGCGTATGTCCCAATCAGCACATGGAAAGATAGAGCAGCTCCTGCGAAAGCAAACCCAATAAGATATTTTTTTTGAAAGAAGAACGAAAAGGCGAGTAAAGCAAATGCATAGGCAAGTGTTTTTGTGTCAGCGCCTCCTGCGATCCACTCTCCGGCAATTAAGGCCTGGTTTCCAAGAAATAATAATAAAACAATCAATGCAAGGGAAAATCGCAATC
>SDBV01011118.1_pt1 | contig 11703 bp, 17 predicted proteins | sample 2277081 | NCBI WGS metagenome assembly SDBV01 (sample SAMN10402039, study PRJNA504765) | marine sediment metagenome | isolation source: marine sediment core GS10_PC15, 223 cmbsf | place: Arctic Ocean: Southern Knipovich Ridge | collected 2010
CCCTTAACCCTATCTCATTTTACAAATTCCCGACAAATCAAGTACAGTATAAGTTAAGATAGGTAAGCTATGAGACATAAGAAGCGATACAAGAGAACAGGCATAGGCGTTGAGTTGCTTTGTGGTGACAAGATAGTAGCTGACAGCGATGCATCTTACTTAGTGAATTGGCATTTAAGCCCTTGCGAGTGTGGTATTGATGTGAGTACTACTGGTGATAGTCCTGCTACTGATAGAGTACAAGAATGTGTTTTAAGATAAGTAAGTTAAATGGCTAAAATGAATCTCTCGTTTGCTATAGAGCGATTAAGGAAGATTTTGGAAGAGGATGGTGATTTGAAGATTTATTCAGATATTGCAGATGAGGAGCTTTGCGAGAAATGTGAAGAGTTAAGACCTCGGCGTTACGGTGGTTTTTGTCATACAATTGGCGTTATAAACATAAGTAACGAAAAGCATGTTTGGTTACAAGCTAACAGTTGGGTAATTTATGAGTGAATCATTAAGAACAATTCGCACGGAAGTAAAGGCATATCAAATAGATTTGCATTGTGAGCAAGCCGATTGTGATGGGATGATGGTAACTTGCGAAGGAATGGTCTATATGTCTTCTCCGCCTCAATACCCTCATAAATGTACTAAATGTGATACAAAACGTTATATTACAGGAATAACATATCCTTGCATTGAGCAGCACAAGGAAGTGCTTAATGAATCGGAGTTAAGGGCACGCTATTATTCAGGAAAGAGTGGAGCCACATCTTAGAAACATTATGGAAACAGCAACCAAAAAACTCGTACCATTAAATCCCGATTCTGAGGATATTAGCCACATGATGGAGATGGATTCTTGTTTCTGGGCTGAGCAGAACGGGATTAAACTTATCGGTGGTACTATATTTTCCTTAGACGGCTGCGAGTACATGGGCGACATTATGCGAGACGAGGCTCGTCATATAGCGGTTATGAAGGGTGCTCAGGCTCGCATAACGACTTTGTTTATGTTAAGGGCTATCCACGCCTTGATTAACGGTCGTTATCCACAGGGTTCTATCTATTATTTCCCCAATAAGATAGCGGTGGAAAACTTCAGCAAGACGAGGTTCGGCCCGTTGATAGCCGACAATCTTTGTATCAGGAGACATTTGAAGAATACGAATAGCGTGAACATTAAAAGGGTTGGCCGGTCTTTTCTTCGTCTCCTCGGAGCCACGGCTACTATTGACATACAGGGCAAGAAAGACAGTTCCTCGGTGCGGTCTGAGCCTGCGGATGAGGTTATACTCGACGAGCGGGATTTGTTCGACGATGCTATGGCGGATATGATTCCCGACAGGCTCTTGAATTCCCTATTGAAGCTAATGGTCGAATTGGGCACACCCACTATTCCTGACTTCGGTATACACAAAGTGTTCGGCGAAAGTGACCAGAAGTATAGAATGATTAAGTGTCGAGCTTGCAACGGGTACACCGAGCTTGCCTCCGAATTCCCCAAGTCTGTGAAGTACGAGCGGGAAACCACCCACGAGAAGTACAAGCCCCACTTCGCCTGTATCAAATGCGGGAAGGAGATTTTCGTTTCCGACGGCGAATACGTGGCCAAGTATCCCGATAGGTACGACCCTAAGTATCCAAAAGAGGGAATATCCGGTTATCACGTAAGTCATTTTATCACGCCGAATTGCGAACTAAGCATGGTAATGGCAAAGTACGAAGCTGCCTTGACAGACAGTAGTAAAATGGGTTTGTTTTACAATTCGATGCTTGGTTTTCCATATATTCCGTTGGAGGACAGGCTCCGACAGCAGGACGTTTTCAACTGTTGCGGTGATGATGTAATGAGGGCATCTTCCGTCGTAGGCACGGCCATGGGCGCTGATATTATGAAGACCAATCGTATCGTTATCGCTGAAAAGAAACCTAAGGACGGGGCCAAGGTCATTTACATGGCGAGGGTTTCTGGCTTCGACGCCCTATATAACTTAGTGATTAAGTTTAATGTCAAGAGTGCCGTTATATGCCTGAGACCTTACGAGGAGTCATTCAGGAAGTTCCAGGCCAGATGCCACGACAGGAAGGTTAAGGTCTTCGGTTCCGTATACCCTGCAAGCGATAGCCGAAAAGGTTTTAAGAAGACTGACGAACAAAGTGGTGTTTATACGGTTAATCGTACCGAGATGATGGACAAGAGTCATTCGTGGGTAAAGAGCGGCAAATTGGAATTGCCCCGCAAATGCGAAGAGGTAATAGTCTTTGCCAGGGAAGTGTGCAATACAGCGAAAGTCTTAGAGACCAACGATTTGACCGGTGACAGGATATACAAGTACAGACCCATAGGAGATAAGCAGGAGCATTACAGGCATGCGCTAAATTATCTAATGCTGGCCTTGCCTAATCTGCACGACTATCAGATAGGTGCAACCTGTGTTGGTGAAAGTAAATCCAATTACGACCCTTTGAAATGGAATTTGTGATATATGATTACTAAAATATACAGAAATGGCTATTGGTTTCAAATTGACCCCAAAAGACCTTTTGTAAAATTTTTGGGTGGTGGAGAAGGGAAGCCTAAATTGCCTCCGGTTTCTGACCCGATACCCACACCGGAGGAAATCGACATTCAGGCCTTAAAGAAGGGCGAGGCCGAAAGGCGAGGGATAAGAGCGAGGAGGGGTCGTGGCGGTACGATTCTAACTGAGGCCACTTTAGGTACGACTACCACGGCAAAGTCGCCAATTTTAGGCGTCGTGGGAGGAATTTAATGGCTGAAACAGTCTCATCGACAACTGACGTATTATCACTGGAGCAGAAAATACTCCTGCGCCAGAGTCAGATGGAGACCGTTCGTAACCCTTACGAAAAAGGCATGTGGGAGGACATTGGACGGTTCGTTAATACGAGGCGTAGAAATATTTCTTTAAGTTCCGCCGTTGACGAGAAGGGGCAGAACTTAGGGACAAGTTCTTACGACGGCACTCCTTTGGGTTCGTTGAATATCTGGGCTGACGGTATGCAGGGTCTATTGCTTTCAGGCCGGTGGTTCAGAAGCATAATGGACAATCCGCTGTTGAACAAAATAGACCGTGTAAGGGAATGGTTACAGATTTACGATTTGAAGATGTATTCCGCTTTCGACAGGGGCAATTTTTATGCAATGATACCCCAATGGCTGAGGGACGGCGGCTCGATTGGTACTGCTACCGTATTCACCGAAGAGGTTATAGGCACCGGCAGAATATCCCATACCGCCGTTCATCCGAGAGAGGTCTTCATCTCGGAGAACGAATTTGGGGAAGTTGATACTGTTCATCGCAAGTTTATGAAGACTGCGAGAAGTGCTTTTCAGAAGTTCGGTAATAAAGTTTCCGACCAGTTAAAGACTGACGCCAGAGACCATCCGGAAAAGCTTCACGAATTTATCCACGCTGTATTCCCCAATGACGAGATAATGTTCGGCAAGAGAACCCGAAGGAATAAAAGGTTCCGAAGTATATATATGGAGACCAAGTCAAGCAATAAAGGTGAAGTAGGAAATATTACAAGAGACTCTGGTTTTGATATAAACCCTTACACCGTATGGCGGTTCAAGAAGAACTCGGATGAGGTTTACGGTAGGAGTCCCGCATCCGAGGCTTTGACTGAGGTATTTACTCTGAACCAAATGTCCAAGACCCTGCTCGAAGCCGCCCATCAATCGGTGCGACCGGCAAGGAACGTGCCTATCGAGATGAGGGGTAGGGTGAGAATGGAGCCTGACGGTAATAATTACTTTGAAGACCCTAAAAAAGTTATCAGTGTGATAACTTCCGGTATTAACTATCCGGTGGGAAAAGAAGAAAGGCGGGAAATCCGTGATTCAATGCAGGACAAATTCAGGGTCAAGTTCTTTAACGCTTTTATTGGAAGGACAGGAGAAGCCACAAGAGAGGAAATTCTGGCAATAAAGGGCGAGCAGGCTGGATTGTTAATTGCCCAGGTCGATATGTTATACATAGAAGGTATAAGAAGTTTGTTTGACATAGTTTCTGACATTGAAGACCAGCGTGGCAGTTTTACCGAAGCTGCTGGTATGCCTCCCGTTCCCGATGAGATAATAGAGTCGGGTGGAACAATCAGTTTTATTCTTACCGGCCCACTGGCACAGGCACAGAGGGAGATACGTGAACTGGAACCTATTCAAAAGACTTTGGGAAGTCTGTCCGAAGCTGCTACCGTCTTAGGCCCAGAAATACTGGATATAGTCAAGAAGGATGAGTTGTCCGAAGTGATAGTGGAGGCGGGTTCCTATCCGCAATCGGCAATGAACTCCAGAGAAGAGCGTCAGGCCATAAGGGATGCGAGGGTGGCGGAACGTGCACGAATTGAACAGCAGCAACTTGCTTTGGAAGCTGCGAAAGTTGCGCCAGGATTAGGAAAAACCATCGAACCTGATTCGGTATTGGCAAATGTTGGTGAAGCGGTAGGAGCGTAAAATGGCAAAGTTGACGAAAACCAAAGCTAAGAAAATATTAAGGCATGGTTCTGTACGAGGGCATAAATTAACCCCGAAACAGAAAAGGAAATTTGGTGCGATTGCTGGTGGCCAAAAAGAAAGGAATAAATAATGCCAGGCCATACACCGAAAGAAAAACGTAAAAGAAAAACAAAGCGAGCAAAACGTGGCAGAAAATAGAAGCACAGTCAGTGATTACAGGATGTTCTTTTCTTCTGAGTTTGGCCAGAGGGTTTTGGCTAATATGCTAACCGAAGGGAAATTCTTTGCTGTTTGTCATACGCCGGAAGAGCAGGCGGTGCAGAATTTTCTTAAAATAGTTCTTTCCAAGACGGGTTCGTTTCCGAGCGAAGGGTTGTCTGTGAAAGAAAGGATAGAGTCTTTTGTTAGTGTTGTATTAAGACCCGACGAGAAATCAAGAAGTTTTGTTAAGAGATTATTCAGAATAAAAACGGAGTATTAAAAATGGCGAAGAAAAAAGTAGAAACAGAAAAAAAAGAGTCTGTTGAAGTTAGAGGCCAGGCGTTAATAGCAAAAATGCTATTAAGAATGAATGAGCAGGATAATTCTATTAACGGGATTATGCGGCGCATTGACCGCATCGTTACTGCTTTGGATAAGAGCAAAAGCGTGAGAGGACTCTAATGGGTGTAGATGAAATAGAAGTCAGAGGAGCAGACAGGGACGTGGAGATACTTAAAAAGCTGGCTCTTTTGGATGCGAAGTTAAATGATTTGGATGTAGGTCTGACTAATATGCAAACTGATATTACTAAAATCAAGGATGATGTAGCGGTAAAGCCGTAGAAAGGAAGTAAAAATGACAGACGAAGCTCAAACCGACCTCTTAACAGAGACAAGTCAAACTGAGACAACTTCGTGGCATTCCGCAGAGAATGCAGAAGTAGTCAAAAGATGTGGATGGAGTAATGCAAATGATGTAATCAAAGGGTACAGAAATCTGGAAATAAGTGCAAGCGGAAAGACGAAAATTCCCACCGACGATTCAACTCCTGATGAAGTAAGTGCATTTTACAAACAGACCGGCAGACCTGATACTCCGGAAGGTTATACATTACCGGCTTTAGGTGAAGGTCAGGAAATGGACAAGGAAGTATTTTCTGGTTGGGCTACGATAGCACACGAATCGGGTATGTCAGATGCCCAGTTTACCAGTCTTGCGAAAAAGTATGTAGAGCTTGAAGCACAGCAAAAAGAAGCCGAGATTGTCGAGTTCAACCGTTACAAAGAAGAATCCGACCGCAAGTTGCACGAAACTTACGGTGCTGATTACGATAAGAATATTGAACTGTCCAAAAGAGCATATACCGAATATGCCAATGAGGAGTTAAAAGCATTACTCGATACTGACAAATTCATTGGTCTTAGGAATGAACCTTCCTTTATTAATATGATGGTTGAAATCGGAAAGAAGAATATGAACGATACTTTTGTGTTGAGTGATAGCCAGGTCGAATCGAAGAAAGACGACTTTGTGCCTTCGAGCTTGAACAGTCCGGACATGTATGCGAATATGGATGGAGAAATCGGTGCAAAGAGCCGTGCTTATTTCCGGCGTACGAGAAACTTTGTTTATGATAGAAAAGATTAACAGGTTGGGCCTTATAGGGCAACTCAACTTGTTTTAGAAGTCTTAGGGTAACTCGCAAGAGCCTAAGTGTAAGCCTGTAAAACAGGTCACTTATTCAGTGTGATAGAATAGTAGTAGCCAGACAAGAACTGGATAACTCCTACGACTGAAGAATTAACAATTTAGTTTAAGGAGTTTTCCAATGGCTAACAATGTCATAACAGACAGAGAAAATATGCTTCTGGCTGCCCGCATGACCAACAACAATGAGATTATACGGGTTGCGGAAGTATTAAATGAGACCAACGATGTAATTCAGGACGCTATTGTTCAAAAGTCTACTGATATTACAACGCACGTCTTGTCAAGAAGGACTGCACTTCCTGGAGTAAACTGGGTCAAAATCGGAAATGGATGGAACGCTACTACCGGTCTCCTAAACCAGGTTCGTGAAGAGATGGGTATGCTGAAAGCCAGATTCCTGGCTCCCCAGGATATGATGGATATTCAGCCCAACCCTGACAAGTACCGTTCAAATCAGGAACGTGCTTACATTGAATCTATGGGACAGGAACTTTCCAATACTTTATTTGGAAACTATAGTTCTGGTTCACTTAGTCCCGTAGTAAACCCGCCTGAAGAATTTGCAGGATTCCAGTATAGATATGCTACATTGAGTACTGGTGCGAGTTACGTTATCAGCAATGGCAATACAACCGGCAACGACAATACTTCAATCTGGTTTATCCAGTGGTCGCCTATCAAAGTGTATCTAATTAGTCCCCGCAATATGGAAGCAGGTGGACTCAAAAAAGAAGATAAGGGGTTGGTTTATACTTTAGGTGATAATGCTTCGGCTTCAGCTGCACAGAGAAATAATCAACTTTGGGCGTATATCACTGAATTTAGCTGGAACGTGGGTCTTGCAATAGAAGACCAGCGTGCGGTAAAGCGTCTTGCCAATATCGATAGTGTATCTACCGAGGATAATACTCTTGACGAGGATAAAATCATCCAAATCAGGAACAACTTCAAAGGTAATGAAACTATCTTTATGTACTGCAACGAGACTGTTTTTACTCAGTTACAGATTCTTGCCAAAGACAAGACCAATGTACGCTGGACTGGAGATGACCCGTTCGGTAAACCTCAATTTAATTTCCTCGATATGCCGGTGCGTCGTTCAGATGCTATCAGCAATGACGAGGGGATACTTACTACGTAAGGAGTAAAAAATTATGGCTATTTTTGACGCTAAGTTAGAGTTTAGTGACGACCAGGATGTAGCAATGTCAACTGGTACTTCGGGTTCGACTAATACTTTCAATTTCACATTAGCCGACCTTGAAATGGGTGCCGGTGAACCTGTTTGGTTCAATGCAAGAGTGGGTACTGAGGCGATTGCCGCAACTTCCGGCTCTACTGCCGGTGCCTGCGAACTTGTTGTTTCTTTGGTAAACGAGACGGATACCACTATTGATAGTGCTTCTGTGGTTGTGTTTAGTACAAAGTCTTTTACGGAAGCAGAACTTACCAAGGGTTCGTGGCTTATACGAATACCACTTCCCAATAATGTTGACGACCAGAAGATTATCGGTGTTTTGTATACCATTAGTGGTGATACTGCTGCTGATGGCAAGGTTAATGCTTGGCTTGACCATGGGCCACAGTCAAGTTACGACACTCAGGTAAGTGCTTCTAATATTTAAGGAAAATTGTATATGCCTAATGAAAGACGGATTTTGATTGGTGTACCGATACCTCCGAACTATATGGCCAATACGAAGGTCATAGCACAACTTGAGGCTTGGCACGCCTACGATAACGTCGAGACTTATTATCCAGCTTCTCGCGGTGCCGAAATAGGTCAGGATAGAATCGTTCAGTTTGCACTGCATGGGATACCAAAAGCGACTCATATTCTGTTTGTGGATTACGATGTTATTCCAAGACCGAATACTTTGAAAAGGCTTCTCTCGCACGATAAAGATATTGTGGCTGGTATTTACCCAATGTCTTTTGATGCCAATATAACCTGGTGTTTATCGAGAGAGGAACCTTTTGTACCGTTGTTGATTAACGACTTGCCAAATAATCTTTTCAAGGCAAAAACCGTTTCTAACGGAATGATGCTCGTAAAGACAGAGGTGTTCGAGAAATTGGAATGGCCGTATTTCAAGAATTTGTATTCGCAAGGCAATTTGAAAATGGGTCACGATGTTTACTTTTGCCAAAAGGTACGAGAAGCTGGTTTTGACTTATGGGTTGACCCCAAAGTCAAATGTGACCATATCAAAACCGTTGGTTTATTAGGTATTGCAAAAAAGTACATAATGAAAGGAAAAAAACAATGAGAAAGTTACTTTTAATTTTGCTCTTCATTGTCCTTATGGCCCTGCCTGTTTTTGGTGCGATTTCTCCGAGTATTGACAACAAGAAGACTTACAAAAATGCGTACCGATGGACAGGAAAACCAAAAGACAAACTTTTGGACTGGGCTGTGGCAATTGAAGATGCCGTAGATGGTACAGATGGTGTAAACTTTATACTGTATATTCCAACTACTGCACCAGCAACACCAGAAAAAGGCCAGTTATATTTTGACCTTAGTGGTAGTAATTTACAGTATTACACAACTGGTTGGAATATTATAGCTAACTCTACATCATCTACACTTGATGAAGCGTACACGGCCGGTCAGGGTATTACTGTTGATATTGCCGCTATGACTATAGCTCAAGGCGACACCGCTTGGTCTACGTTAGCCATATCGTCTACTGCTGGTACTACAAATGATTATGATTGCGTAACCATCACTACAGCTTCGTCTGGTTACACCGGAGATTCTCTTTACATTAACGGTATTGCTGGAAGTACGGACATTCGTGGTGATAGTTGGAATATGTCGCAGGAAGGTGCTTTGACATTCTCGAATGGTGAGTACATAGAGAATCTTACAACAGATGATATAATCGAGTTTGCCAGTGATGACAAAGAGGATTTTCGTCTTGACTTGAGTGGTGAAAACATCGTTGGCTTTGCAAGTGGTTCAAGTGCTGTTACGTTAGAGTTCAATGCACTTGACGCCTTCACTGGAGTTGGGAGTATTACTTTTGATGCGGCAGCCGCTACGATTACCACTACTGCTTCTGGCGATGCGCAGGACTTAACCCTTTCCGTAACAGGAGCACACAACTCAAGTCTTATTCTTACGACTACCGGAACTTCTACTACTGATGCGTTACAGTTGCTTTCAACTGTCGGTTCAACAAAGATAAACTCTGCGGACAACCTTGATATTGATGCCGCTGATGAAATCACTATTAACACCGCAGGTGGTGGAATTACTATTACCACAGTAGGCGGTGGAATTACTACTTCTGTTACTGGTGCAGACTATTCTATTGATGTTGTAGACAAGTCTTTTGTGTTAGACTCCGGTGAAGCCGACGCTGACGCTATATGGCTCAAAGCCACTGATGCCGGTGGCGGTATCAATATAGATTGCGGAACAGGCACTCTGGATATTGACGTTGCCGGTGCAATAAATATGACCAATAGTACAGCGGTCGATATTACAATCGACTCTACTGCCGGTTCGGTTAATATCACCGGCACACAGGAAGCTGCTGATGCTATTGCTATTCTTGCTGACGGCACAGCGGGTGGTATTACCGTCGGTTATGGTACTGGCAATATGGTTATAACTGGAACCGGTGCAAGTGCTGATTTTACAGTAGACGGTGATTTAATAAGTCTTGATGCAACAGGTGCTACAAATCTAACTTTGTCTGCCGATGCCTCCGAAGATATGACCATATTAGTTGCTGGTGCACAAGATTCACATCTTATTCTGTCGTCAGAGGGAACAAGTGCCAATGCTATGCAACTAACAACCACGGCAGGCGGTATTGCAATAACTAATGGCGGAGCGTCAGGTGAAGACCTTGCCTTAGATGCTGTTCTTTCTTCTTTAACTCTTAACTCTGACGAAGCAACTACCGACTCCATTAAAATAACGTCCACTTTGGGTGGTATCACTATGACGAGTACAGCCGTTGCGTCAGCGTGGACACATACGTCAACTGGTAATGCTGATGACCTGACTATATCGGTTGCCGGTGTTACGGATTCAAGTCTTATTTTAGCTTCTTCCGGTACAGGTCAGAATGCCTTGAGTTTGTTAGCTTCTGGTACTTCCGCAAGTACGGATTCTATACTTGTAGATACTGCTGATGGTGCAATTAGAATACAGGCTGATGGTGGAACAAAAGGCGACGTTATCATTGACGCCGAATCTACTGTTTCTCTTATTGCCGGTGACGCTTTTATTCCAGTTACAACCGCAACGTATGACCACAAAGTCAAATACATCCCGATTTCCGCTTTTTCCGCAACGGAAATTATTATCGGCGGTGCTGATAGTTTAGCTTGTGTTGGTTTGGATGCTGGTCAAGTAGAACTTGGTTCCACAGAAGGTTACGTAGCTACAACTGACGAAACCGACATAATCAAATTCATACTACCGCTTCCTGATGATTTTATCGACACTGGTACTGCTGGTGATTTGATTATCTACTTTGACGTAGATGAGCAAGCTGGTGAAGAGTGTAACATTACTGTTGTAATTTACGAATACGATGGTGCTGCGAATACAACTGCTATTGTTACCGATGCCTTGACTGTAACAAACAACCAGACAAGGGCTTTTTACACACTTAATACGCTTTCAGGCGGTATGGGTGCTGTGGCTGAACTTGACCAGGGTGACAGTTTGATTTTTGTAGTTAATGGTGTTGCCGCTGCTGATGATTTTCATCTCTATGGACTCAGATTAGTTTATCGTGTTGGCTTACAGGCAACTCAGTAATTTAATTAGGTGGGGCGCATTGTGCGCCCTACCTTTACTTTTATTTTAAGGAGATGGAAATGAAGTTAAGTAAATTTAAAATTGAAATAGTTATTGTAGTAGTTTTGCTATGTGTTGTGTCAGGCGTGTGGTGGTTTATTGCTACCAAAAATGAACGAGCTACTGCTACTGAAATCAAAATGATGGTTGATTATGCTCAAAGACAGGCATTGGAGATTGCTATTATCGAACAGGCATCAAAGTTGACAGATTATAGGAAACAGTTGGCTAGAGCTAGGCAACCGAAGCCAGTTAAAACACCTATTCCTGTATTGCCTACATTGCCTGAAACTGCCGACCCGAAGGATGTAAATGACAGTAGATAATATAAAATTTGTTGCCCCGACACCTGGTACTTCATCGAGTTCGCCGTCTATTGTAGAGGGTTCAACTATTGTTGGCGGTCAGGATACGCTTTTGATTGCCGATATGACCTCTCGTGATTTACTTGAGGGTATTTTGATAGAGTTAAGAATATTAAATCTCAGACAGGAAGAAGCGTTTGAGGAAACAGTTAATAGTGAGGATATATTATGGTAAGAATAAATGGAAATACTTATACGGCAGAGGTAACAAGTGACGATAGATTAAAGGTTGAAGCGTCTTCGCACACCCCTGCGGCAATAGCGGCGTCAAAACAAGATGCTTACGCAGTGCCCTTTGAGCAGGATTCCGGCGCGGTAACATCAGATTTCTTCTATCTAAAGAATAC
>SDBV01011119.1_pt1 | contig 11702 bp, 21 predicted proteins | sample 2277081 | NCBI WGS metagenome assembly SDBV01 (sample SAMN10402039, study PRJNA504765) | marine sediment metagenome | isolation source: marine sediment core GS10_PC15, 223 cmbsf | place: Arctic Ocean: Southern Knipovich Ridge | collected 2010
ATAATCCGCGCGACCTCAGCCTCCACGTCGTCGGCTCCGGCCGTCGCGTCCACCGCCCGCAGCCGCCCTTGCTGCGAGTAATACTCGATCAGCGGAGCCGTCTGCGCACGATAAGTGTCCAGCCGCGTGACGATTACCTCTTGGCGGTCGTCAGGTCGCTGGATCAATTCGCCGCCACATTTGTCGCATTTCCCGTCCACGCGGGGCGGGAGAAAGCTCACATTATAGGTCGCGGCACACGAATTGCAAATGCGCCGATCCGCGATCCGCCGGATGATTTCCTCGTCATCCAGTTTGAAGTCGATGACGGCGTCGATGGCCAACTTTCGGTCCCGCAAGCCGTTCTCCAGCGACTCCGCCTGGGCGACCGTACGCGGAAAACCGTCGAGGATGAAACCCGCCTCGGGCGGCAGCCGGTCCACCGCGGCCAGCATCACGCCCGTGATCACCTCGTCCGGGACCAGCGTGCCCGCGTCCATGTACGCGGCCGCCTGCCGGCCGATCTGGCTGCCTTCCTGACGTTCGCGGCGCAGGACGTCGCCGCTGGACAACTGGGTCAGCCCGAGCCGTTCCGCCACGCGGGCCGCCTGGGTACCCTTGCCCGAGCCCGGCGGGCCCAGAAATATGAAGCGCGTCGAGCCCATCAGTACATGCGTCCTTTCACGCGTCCCACGCCTTCGCTGCCCAGGAAGCCCTCGTAGTTCCGCATGATCAGGTTGGCCTCGATCCGCTGAATCAGGTCGAGCGTAACACTCACCACGATCAGCAGACCGGTGCCCCCCAAGAACGCTGAGATTTGCTGCTCGATCCCCAGGTGCTGTGCCACAACCGACGGTATCAGCGCGATGACGGCCAGGAAACCGGCCCCTACGTACGTAATCCGTTCCATCACGGTCTCGAGGTAGTCGGCCGTGCGCTTGCCCGGCCGCAGCCCCGGAATGAAGCTCCCCATGTCGCGCAGGTTGTTGGCCAGTTCCTTGGGCTGAAACTGCACCGAAACCCAGAAGTAGGAGAAGAAGTAGACCATCCCCACGTACGTGATGATGTACACGAACTGGCCGGGCCGAAAGACCTCGCCCAGAAAGCCCCACAGCCCGTCCGGCCAGACGGCGGCCTGCGTGAGCCAGCCGAAAATCACACCCGGGAACAGCAGGAACGAGCTGGCAAAGATGATCGGCATCACGCCGCCGTGGTTCACCCGCAGTGGGAGATAGTGCCGCTGGCCGCCGACCACGCGCCGCCCGCGGGTCTGCTTGGCCTGTTGGATGGGAATCCGCCGCTGAGCCTGCGTAATCAGAATCGAGCCGGCCACTACGGCCACGAACGAGCAGATGAGAAACACGATCTTCTCGGGCGTCATCGTGGCGACCGACGCCGTCGTGGCCCCGCCCTGGATGGTGGCCGCCACACCCCGCCCGACCTCAATAAAGGCGTAGGGCATGCGGGCGATGATGCCGGCCATGATCAACAGACTGATGCCGTTGCCGATGCCATATTCGTCGATCTGCTCGCCGATCCACATCAGGATCAGGGTGCCGACCATCAGCCCCGGTATCCCCATCATCCAGAAGTTGACCGTCCACAGGTAGTCCGGGTGGACGAGCTGGTTCTTGTTCAGGTAGTGGATCCAGAACAGGGCCTGAACGAAGCATAGCAGCACCGTCCCATAGCGCGTGTACTCCATGATTTTGCGGCGCCCGCTTTCCCCTTCCTTTTGGAGCTTCTCCAGCGCGGGGACCACGGTGACCAGCAACTGCAGGATGATCGACGCGCTGATGTACGGCATAATGCCCAAACCGAACAGCGTGCTCTGGCCGAGGTCGCCGCCCGTGAACATCGCGAACATCGCGGCCGCCTGTTCGGCGGCGCCGCTCTGCCCTTTCCAGAAGACCGACAGCTTGTCCTGATCGACCCCGGGCAACGGCACATAGAAACCGATGCGATACACACTGAGCATCATGAGCGTGAACAGGACCTTCTTGCGAAGATCCGGGACGCGGAAGACATTGATGAACGCTCGAAACATCGGCGTCTAACCTCGTGCCCCAAAGGGCGCTGGTATTAGCTGGTGGCCGTCGGTTCAGCCGGTTCCCTAAGGGCGGCCTTCGCGGCGCGGGCCCGCTTGGCACTATTGCGCTTCGCCGCGGCCTTCTCGGCGGCGCTGCGCCGCTCGATCAGCCGCGCGGTTCCGCCGGCCTTCTCGATCAGTTCCTTCGCCTTGCCACTGAATGCGTGGGCCTCAACCGTCAGCTTCTTCGATAGCACGCCCTTGGCCAGGATTTTCACCAAGGGTTGGGCGCCGCCCACCAAATGGCGCTGCCGGAGCACTGCCACATCGACGGTGTCCCCATCGTTGAAGAAGGCCTCCAGACGCGCCAGATTGACCACCTCGACACGTGTCGCGAATTGGACGTTGCTGAAACCGCGCTTGGGCAAGCGCCGGAAGATCGGCATCTGGCCGCCTTCGTGCAGCGGGCGTGTCCCGCCGCCGGAGCGCGACTGGCACCCCTTGTTACCGCGCGTGCAGGTCTTGCCCATCCCGCTGCTTTCGCCACGGCCGACGCGTTTGCGGCGTTTGTGCGCTCCCGCCGCCGACGTGATCTCGTCAAGCCTCATTTGGGTTCTCCTGTCGGTCCGGCTGGTCATTCACCGGCGTCGGGTCGGGAGCGGGCTTGGCCGCTACGTCTGCGGGAGCGGTTTCCGTCACGACCGCCACCGTCTCCAGTTTAGTTTCGGTGTCGACATCCGTCTTGATCGCCGGCTTGATGGGCTCGGGCTCCGGCGGCAGATCCAGCGCCACGCCGCGCAGTTCCTCGACCATGGCCCGCGTTCTGAGGCTCTGTAGCCCTCGGATGGTCGCCTTGACCAGGTTCTTCGGGCTGGTTGACCCGTAGCACTTGGTCAGCACGTCCTTGACGCCGGCGAGCTCCAGGACGGCGCGCGGCGCCGCCCCGGCAATGACGCCGGTACCTTCGGACGCGGGGATCATGATGATGCGGCTGGCGCCGAAGTGCCCCATGACGCGGTGCGGGATGGTGGTGCCGCGCAGGGGCACCCGAAACAGGCCGCGCCGGGCCTGCTTGACGCCCTTCTCCACCGCGGGCGGGACCTCATTGGCCTTGCCGTAGCCAAAGCCAACCTGCCCTTGGCGATCCCCCACAACCACGAGGGCGCCAAAGGAGAAACGACGTCCGCCTTTGACGACGGTCGCGCAGCGATACAGTTTGACGACGGTGTCCTCGAGGCCGCTTTCGTCGCCGAAGTCTCTTCGCTCGCGCCCGCGACCTCTCGGTCTGCCACGTTGTTGTCTTCCGCCGGGCCTGGATGCCATGGGCTACCGTCCTGCTAAGTACCTAAAACTTCAACCCGGCCTCGCGCGCCGCGTCCGCCAGGGCTTTGACGCGGCCGTGGTACTTGCGGCCGCGGCGGTCGAAGCAGACGTGCTCGATACCGAGTTGCTTTGCCTTCTCTCCGATGAGCTTTCCCACGACCGACGCCGCCTTGACGTTCCCGCCGTAGCCCACCTCGCCGCGGAGGTCCGGGGCGCGCGTGGATACGGCGCAGAGCGTGCGGCCGGCGTCGTCGTCGATGAGCTGGGCGCCGATACCGCGGTGCGAACGCGAAACGGCCAGCCGCGGGCGTTCGGAGTCGCCCCGAATCTTCTTCCGCACGCGCCGCTTGCGTCGTGCTTGCCGCCAGGCCTTGATGAGCTCGTTTCTCATTTCCGTCTACCCTTGCTGCGCCGGGGCTTAACCGCCCCCGCCGGCAAAAACCTTGCCCGCCTTGCGGCGAATGTGCTCCCCCGCGTATCGAATACCCTTGCCGAGGTACGGCTCCGGCTTGCGGATCTTGCGGACCTCGGCCGCAAACTGCCCGACCAGTTGCTTGTCCGCCCCGCTGACGGTGAACTTGGCGGGCTCGCTGTTACCACGGGCCGCCGGCACCTGGACCTTGACCTCGAGGCCGGCCGGGATGGGGACCATGAATTGCGCTTTGCGGCCGACACCGCGGCCCATGTAGCCACAGTTGAGCAAGAGCGTCTTGCCTTCCACGTTGGCACTGTAGCCGGTGCCGTAGACTTCGAGGCCGATCTCATAGCCGTCGCTTACGCCCTTGACCATGTTCGCGATCAGCGCCCGGGTCAGTCCGTGCAGCGCGCGGTTCCGGGCGGCGTCGTTGGGACGTTGAACAACGACCTGGGCGTCGTCCGCCGTCGCGTTGATCGGCTGTGGGATGGTCCACGACAAGTTGCCCTTCGGCCCGGAGACTTTCACCTCCTGGCCGGTGAGCGCGACCTTCACGCCACCGGGAATGGGAACCGGTTTTTTTCCTATGCGCGACATAGTATTACCACACCGTACACAGCACTTCGCCGCCGACCCGCTGTTTGCGGCATTGGCGGTCGCTCAGCACGCCCCGACTGGTCGACACGATCGCCACGCCCAGCCCGTCGCGGACCCGGCGCAGATGATCCACCTTGGTATACTCTCTCCGCCCGGGGCGGCTGACCCGTTGGAGGTCGAGAATCACCTTCTCCCCGCGCTCGCCGTACTTGAGGTCGATTTCGATGATGCCCTGATTGGTCGCGTCATCGATCGACATGTAGTCGCGGATGTATCCCTCTTCCTTGAGGACACGCGCCACGCCCAGGCAGACGGTGCTGCGTTTGGCGCGGACGCGTTTCTTGCCAACCCGGTTGGCATTGCGAATCCGCGTGAGCATGTCCGCGATCGGGTCAGAAGTCGGCATCGTCAGCTTTCCTCACCAACTGGCCTTCCGCACGCCCGGGATGCGACCCTCGAGGGCCAGCTTCCGGAAGCACAACCGGCAGATTTTGAACTTGCGGTAGACCGCCCGCGACCGTCCGCACAACTCACAGCGCCGATACCCGCGGACGCGGAATTTGGGCTTTCGCTTGCATCTCAGTTTCAACGCCAGTCTGGCCATCGTCCTTCTAGCTCCTGAACGGCATGCCCAGCAGCGTAAGCAGCCGCCGAGCCTCGCCGTCGTTGCCTGCCGTCGTGCAGATCGTGATGTTCATGCCCTGCTGGGACGTGACCTTGTCCGGATCGATCTCCGGAAAGACGCCGTACTCGGTCAGCCCCATGCCGTAATTGCCGCGCCCGTCAAAGCTGCCCGGGTTCAGCCCGCGAAAGTCGCGCACCCGCGGCACCGCCAGCGCCACCAGGCGATCGAGAAACTCGTACATCCGCCGGCCGCGGAGCGTCACCTTCAGGCCCACGTCGTAGCCCTTGCGAACCTTGAAGTTCGACACGCTCTTGCGGGCCCGGCAGACCATCGGCCGCTGGCCGGTCACGGTCGCCAGAGCTCCCTGGCCTTCGCTAAAACGCTTGTTCTCGATGGCCTTGTTGGTCGACTCCTGCACGGCCTTGCCCAGCCCCATCGAGACGACGATCTTCTCCAGCTTGGGGAGGGACATGAGGTTCTTCCGACCCAGCTCCTCGCGGAGCGTCGGGACGACCTCCTGCCGATATTTTTCCTGCAATCTGGCCATCAGACGGTCTCGCCCTCACGCTTCGTTGTGCCGCGCGTCACCTCGCCGAGTATGGCTCCGGTCTTCACGGAGACACGGTGCTTGGAGACCACCTTGCCCCGCGCGTCGCGCTCGACCTCGAACCGCACGCGGGCGCCCCGCTCGGTCTGCGGCTCCACCGGCTGGACGTTCGAGACGTGAATCGGGGCTTCCTTCTGCAACCGGCCGCCCTGCGGGTTCCGTCGATCCCGGCGTACATGCCGGTACACCATGTTGACCCCCTCGACCAACACGCGCTGCTTCTCCCGCAGGACCCGCAGGACCTTGCCCACCGCCCCTTTATGGTCCCCGGAGATCACGATCACCCGGTCGTCTTTCTTGATCCGCGCCGCCATGGCTACCAGACCTCCTCGGCCAGGGAGATGATCTTCGCGAAGTTCTTCTCACGCAGCTCGCGGGCCACGGCGCCGAACACACGCGTGCCCCTGGGGTTCTTCTCCTGGTCGATGATGACCGCCGCGTTGCTGTCAAACTGCACGTAGCTGCCGTCCTTGCGGCGGGTGGGATACTTGGTCCGCACGATCACGCACCGCACCTTGTCGCCCTTCTTGATCTCGGAGCCCGGCAGGGCCTGTTTGACCGAGCAGACGGCGATGTCGCCCACGCCGCCGGTCATCAGGCGCTTCTTGCGGTGCCGCCCGGACGACCCGCGCAGCACCTGGATACACTGCAGGCGCTTGGCGCCGCTGTTGTCGGCGACGTCGAGTTTGGTGTACGAGGTAATCACGCCCGGCCCCCTCCCGTGCCCGGCGCGTGTTTGACAACGCGCACCAGCCGCCAGCTTTTGGTCTTGCTCAGCGGGCGACATTGCATGATCTCGACGCGGTCGCCGGTGTGACACTCGTTCTTTTCGTCGTGGGCGTGCAGGACGGTGCGGCGCCGGATGTACTTGCCGTACTTCGGGTGTCGGACCGTGTATGAAACCTGCACGCAGATCGTCTTGTCGCGACCCGCCGACGTGACGACGCCCGCTCGCACGGGGCGCAGCTTGCGGGGCCCCGTCGCGCGCGGCGTGGTCGTCTGGCTTGTTGCTTCCGTGGTCATGAGAACAGTCCGATCCTCAATACGTTGCCGCGGGCTACCGCTCCGCCGCCTGGGCGGTCATATGGGCCTGACGCTGCTCCACGTTCGTCTCGCCGCGCTCGCCCAGGACGGTCAGAATCCGGGCGATGTCCTTGCGCGTCTTGCCGAGCTGGGTCGGGTCCTCGAGCTTCTCGGTCACGGCCTGGGCCCGTAGGTCAAACAGGTGGCGCCGCAGCCGCTCCAGCTCCCCGTGCAGTTCGTCGGTCTTCATGGCTCGAATCGCTTCAATCTTCATCGCGGGCCCCTACAAACCGTGCCGGCGAACCACGAACCGCGTCTTGACCGGCATCTTGTGCGCGATCCGCACGAAGGCGGCCTTCGCAATGTGCTCCTCGACGCCGCCAATCTCGTACAGCATGGTCCCGGGCTTGACCAGCGCCGTCCAGTAGTCCGGCTCGCCCTTGCCCTTGCCCATGCGGGTCTCGAGCGGCTTGGACGAGATCGGCTTGTGCGGAAAAATCCGAATATAGACACGCCCCTCGCGATGCAGAAAGTGGGACGCCGCCACGCGGCCCGCCTCGATGTGCCGCGCGTTCACGCGGCCCGGCTCCAGCGACTGCAAACCGAAGTCGCCGAACGCGACGGTGTTCCCGCGATACGCGTTCCCGCGAATGCGCCCTTTCTGCGACTTCCGGTACTTCACGCGTTTGGGCATGTTGGCCGGCATACGACTGACTCCTCAACTCTTACTCAACGACGACCACGACCACGGAACCGCTCCGAGCGCTGCTCCGGCGGCTCCTCGCCGTACATGCCGCGGCAAACCCAGACCTTGATACCGATGGTCCCGGACTTGGTCACCACCGGTACCATGGCATAATCCACGTGCGCCTGCAGCGTCTGCAGCGGAATGGACCCCAGCATCTGGGTTTCCACGCGCGACATTTCCGCCCCACCCAGGCGCCCCGAGCATTTAATCTTGACGCCCTTGGCCCCCGCGCTCATCGCCACTTCACACTTCTGTTTCATCACCCGCCGAAAGCTCATGCGCTTCTTGAGCTGCTCGGAGACCGAGACGGCGATCAGCTGCGCGTTGAGGTCGGCGTTCTTGATTTCCACAATGTTGACGGCCACGCGCCGATCGATCAGGTCTTCCAGCCGCTCCTTGAGGCGATCGACCTCCGCCCCCTTGGCGCCGATGACCATGCCGGGGCGGGCCGTGTGCAGGATCACCTTGACCTCGTCCCGCGTGCGCTCCACCTCGACCTTGGCCACCCCCGCGAAGGGCGGCTGCTTGTTGAGCGTCTCGTCGATGAACTTGCGGATCATCTCATCTTCGACCAGAAACGTCCCGAAGGCCGCCTTCGGCGCGTACCAGCGCGACGCCCACCCTTCGGTGATGCCCACCCGAAACCCGATTGGATTGCACTTCTGGCCCACGGCTTATCCCTTCTCGTCCACCGCCACGATGATGTGGCTGGTTCGTTTCTGGATCGGATGCGCCCGCCCGCGGTCCTTGGGATGGAAACGCTTGATAATCGGGCCCGCATCCACCCGTGCCTCGGCGACGTACAGCCGGTTCATCGCGGCCTCCCCTTCGTTCGCGCTGGCCATCGCCGACTTGAGCACCCGATCGATCATCCCCGCCGCCCGCTGGTGCGTGAAGCGCAGCACCTCCACGGCCTCGTCGCAAGGCAGGCCGCGGATCATATCCGCGACCAACCGGACCTTGCGCTCGGCGATACGTGCGTAACGGTGAGTCGCTCTCCAGGCCATCTCAGACCGTCTCCCTGGCCACTACTTCCGGCCGGTGTGCGCCTTGAACGTGCGCGTCGGCGCGAACTCGCCCAACTTGTGGCCGACCATGTCCTCTGTCACGTAAACCCTCAAGAAGGATTTCCCGTTGTGCACCTCGAAGTTCATGCCCACGAACTCCGGCACGATCGTGCACGAGCGGCTCCAGCACCGGATCGGCATGGTGCTGCCGGCGTCGCGCGCCGCCATCACCTTGTCGAACAGCGCCTTAACCACGTACGGGCCTTTTTTCAGACTGCGGGCCATCGCTATCCCTCGCGCTGCCTACCACTTCCTGCGAAGCTTCGCCTCGCCGTATGACTTCGTCATGCGCCGCCGCAGTATACGCCCATTCGAGCGCGCCCGCGGATTCCGCGTGCGACCGCCCTTGGCCAGCTTGCCCCACGGCGAGCACGGATGCCGGCCGCCATTGCTCCGGCCTTCGCCGCCGCCCATCGGGTGCGCCACCGGGTTCATGGCCTTGCCGCGCACGTGCGGACGCCGGCCCAGGTGGCGCGTCCGGCCGGCCTTGCCGAGACTGACGTTTTGATGATCCATATTGCCGAGTTGCCCGATCGTCGCGCGACACTCGACCCGTACCTGACGCATTTCGCCGGACGGGAGCAGAATCGTCGCCCAGTTCGCCTCCCGGGCCATCAGCCGGGCCACCCCGCCGGCCGTCCGGCACAGCTTGCCGCCCTGCCCCGCGTTCATCTCGATATTGTGAATCCCCATCCCGACCGGAATCGAGGACAGCGGCATGCAGTTGCCCGCCTTCGGCTCGACCTTCTGGCCGCTCTCGACCTCGTGGCCGGCCTTCAGGCCCAGCGGCGCCAGGATGTATCGTTTTTCACCGGTTTGATATTGGAGAAGCGCGATGTGGCAGGTGCGATTGGGGTCGTACTGGATTTCAAGCACCTGGGCGGGAATGTCGTCGAGCTGGCGCTTGAGATCAATAATACGGTATTTACGCTTATTGCCGCCCCCGCGGTGCCAGGCGGTGATCTTCCCATGGTGGTTCCGCCCGCCACGCTTCTTCAGCGGTTCACAGAGCGACTTCTCGGGACGGTTCTTGTGGCGGTGCGTAATCTCGGCGTAGTCGTTTACGCTTGCGTTACGCCGTCCCGGGGTGGTCGGCTTGTAAAGTTTGACGCCCATGCGAGCTACCTCATATCCTTTCCACCGGCCTAAAACAGGTCGATGTGGCTGTCCCTGTCCACCGCGATGATCGCCTTCTTGGTCTGCCGCATCCGGCCGTAGCGCTGGCGATAGCGACGGACCTTGCCGGGACGGTTCGACGTACGAACATCGATCACCTTTACGCCGTAGATCTTCTCGACGGCGTCTTTGATCTGCGTTTTGTTGGCCTCGGGATGGACCTCAAAACTATAGGTGCCACCATGGCCCAAGGCCGTCTGCCGCGCCTGGTGCGTGGTCTTTTCGGTCACGAGCGGACGAATAATTGTGTGATAGATGTCCATGACAATCACTCACCCGTGGGGCCGGCCGCGCCCACGATCTCCTTGAATCGATCAAAGGCCTCCCGCGTGAAAATCAGCTTGCGGCGTGTCAGAATCTGAAAGGCATTCAGCGCCGCCACGTCGGTTACCTCGGTGCGGGGGATATTCCGGCCGCTCTTGTAGACGTTGAGGTCGATTCCGGCGGTCGCGAAAACGCACCCGCGCTGGCCGTCCACGGCCGCGAGCACCTTGGCGAAGGGGCCGGTCTTGGGCGCGTCGATCTTCAGCCCATCGATGATCAGCGCGTCTTCGCTCTGGATCTTCGCCAGCACCGCCTGGTTCCGTGCCAATCGCCGCATCTTCTTGGGCATGGCCTGCCGAAAATCGCGCGCGCGCTTGGCGAAGGTGTGTCCACCGCCGCGCCGGACGGGAGTGCGCACGTTACCCATGCGGGCTCGCCCGGTGCCCTTTTGCCGATAGATTTTGCGGCTCGAGCCGTGCACCTCGCCGCGCGACTTCGTCTTGGCGCTGCCCTGCCGCTGGTTGGCGTGGTACATGACCACGGCCTGCTTCAGCACCACCGGCCGCACCACGCCGCCGAGCAGTTGGGCATCGATCTGCTCATCGCCGATCTTTTCGCCTGACAGGTTGTAAACCGGCACGTTCACCATCGCACCATTCTTCTCTTAGGAGCGGGTCTTCGACTTCCGCACGATCACATAGCCACCGTTCGGGCCGGGTATCGAACCCTCAATGACGAGCAGGTTGTGCTCGGTATCGACGCTGATCAGCGACTGGCACCGCGCCGTCCGCCGCACGTGGCCCATCCGTCCGGCCATGCGCGCGCCCTTCTTCAGGCCGGGGCCGGTTCCGAGGTTCGTCCCCCGGCCGCAGATGCTGCCCGGGCTGCGGTGCTTGCGCTCGGTCCCGTGCGACGCCGGCATCCCGCCAAAACCCCACCGCTTCATGGGGCCTTGAAAGCCCTTGCCCTTCGAGACGCCAACCACATCGACAAACTTGACCTCGGTACTCTCGAAGATGTCCACGGTCACTGTCTCGCCGATGGCCTTGTCGGTCGGCTCCAGCAGGCGAATCTCCCGCACGAACGCCTTCGGCGCGGTCTGGGCTTTGCGGGCGTGCCCGATCTCGGGCAGCGTGGAGCGGTGCGGCTTGACATCGCCAAAGCCGAGTTGAACCGCGTCGTAGCCGTCCGGGCCGTCCGCCGTCTTGATCTGCAGCACGACGCAGGGACCGGCCTCGACCAGCGTGACCGGCACGCGCCGCCCGCTCTCCTCGAAGATCTGCGTCATGCCGACTTTCTTGCCCAGTATCGCCGGGATCATACCTCGGCTCTCCTACCACGCGGGGCCGCTGCTGCGGTACCCCGCTTCTTGCGGAACACATATTCACGCCGGCAGCGATGCCGCCTAAGCTTTGATCTTGACAAACACGCCCGCGGGAACGACGAGACGGTTGAGGGCCTCAACCGTGCGTGATGTCGGCTCGTAAATGTCGATCACCCGCTTGTGGGTGCGCATCTCGAACTGCTCACGGGACTTCTTGTCAATGTGGGGTGAACGGAGCACGGTGAATCGCTCGATGCGGGTCGGGAGGGGAATCGGGCCATGTACCCTCGCGCTGCTACGCTTGGCTTGATCAACGATCTCCGCCGCCGACGCGTCGAGCGCTCGATGATCGTAGGCCTCCATTCGTATACGAATCCGCTCTCCCGCCATGGATTCCTCTGTCTGTTCGCATCCTGTCCGACTACCCCGGGACAATCCCGGCGCCCAGCGCCGAGACACGTTAGGATACGCGCTGTGCTCTTCGCGTCAAGAGCAGCAAATCCAAAAACCGCAAAACGCAAAACC
>SDBV01011120.1_pt1 | contig 11702 bp, 12 predicted proteins | sample 2277081 | NCBI WGS metagenome assembly SDBV01 (sample SAMN10402039, study PRJNA504765) | marine sediment metagenome | isolation source: marine sediment core GS10_PC15, 223 cmbsf | place: Arctic Ocean: Southern Knipovich Ridge | collected 2010
CTGTGATTAATTAGTAGAAATTTTAAATTTTGCAGGTGTTAAACTTAAAGGCATTATTATTTTATTGTACAGGAATTTCGATTGAAATTCTATTAAATAGTGGAGCACAGGAAGTGCGACTACTCTAGTACAAATAATAGTACATGGATGTACTATTATATTGTACAGGAATTTCAATTGAAATTCTATGAAATAGCGGAGCACAGGAAGTGCGACTACTCTAGTACAAATAATAGTACATGGATGTACTATTATATAATAAAAATATTAAATAAATAAGTTGGAAGTAAGATTTGATGAAATTTGATATGAAACATATTGATGTTCCGTGTACGCATGTCACTAATATTATGCCTCTATATCAATCTGAACATGCCGCTGGTGCTGATTTAAAAGCCAATTTAAGTGAGGAAATAGAAATTGAATCTGGTGAAAGAGAGATTATACCAACAGGAATAAGATTAGAAATTCCGGAAGGTTATGAAGCGCAAATAAGGCCAAGATCCGGATTGGCTTATAAACATGGAGTTACAATTTTAAATACACCCGGTACTATTGATTCTGACTACAGAGGAGAAATTAAGGTAATACTCATTAATTTAGGTAAGAAAAAGTATATTGTAAAAAACGGTGATAGAATTGCGCAAATGATCTTTGCACCTGTAATAAGAGCCAATTTTAACAAGAAAAATGAGCTTCGTAAAACAGAAAGAGGTGAAGGTGGATTTGGCTCTACAGGAATTTAATATAATTCGGAAAGCAAAATGTTTAAAACTATAATAAAGCGATATTTATTTTTAGAAGTTTTTAATTCTTTTATAGTTGCATTTCTTTTCTTCTTTTTTATTTTTGTAGTAAATGTTCTTCTTCTTAAAGCTGAAGAAATATTTTCTAAGAACGTACCATTCGAAGATGTGTTTTTAATAATTGTTTATTCTGTTCCAAAATATATGATATTTACAATACCATTCGGAACCCTTGTGGGTTCTCTTATGGCTATGGGACGGCTTAACGCGGATAATGAAATACTTGCATTAAGAGCTTCCGGTATTTCTATTTTTAAGATATTCCTGCCGATACTTGTTCTGGGCGGGTTGTTGTCTATTGTTTCTTTTGCTTTTAATGATTACTTTGTCCCTCTTGGGAATATACATTTTAAAACATTAATTAAAAAAATAACACTGTCCAATCCTGGTATAGAACTGGAGCCCTACTCAATAAAGAAATATGAAAACACAAGTATTATAACAGGTGATGTCAGAAATAATAAAATTAGTAATATTGTAATTATAGACCTGGATAGCCAGAATAATAAAAGAATAATTTCTGCTCAGAATGCATACTTAGAAACTAATGAACAGCAGAGAGGGGTAATATCTCTAAGGCTTGAAAATGTAATAAGCCATGTTACTGATATAGAGTTGCGTAACTATAACGAATACAGTACGGCAGAGACAATGATATATAACCTTTTATTAAAAGACATAAATGTAGAGATGATAAATCCTGGCCCCGCAGAAATGAGTTCTATGGATGTTTTAAAAGAAATTGAAAATAAGGAGGATGCATTAAGTATTAGAGAGGCGGAAAGAGATAGAAGCGTTAAACAATTGGAATATGCGCTTGCGATGGAAGTTAGAGCTTTGCGGGAAGAAATGCGGGAAATACCTTATATTCCTGCATCAAAACTCAATAATCTGAAAAATGCATATACCAATATTCAGAATGAAAGAAACAGGCCCATAGAAGACAATAAACTTCAGAGATATAAAATGGAATTTCATAAGAAGTTTTCTATGTCATTTTCCTGTATTGTATTTATTATTTTTGCTTTTGCTGTAGGCCTTGTATCCACCCGGGGAGGGCGCTTTGTCGGTTTCGGGATTGGTGTTGTAATGACTGCTGTCTACTGGGTGTTGTTATTTGTTAGTTTCCGCATGGGTTCAAAATTATCTTTTTCTCCGTTTTTATCAATGTGGATGCCTAACATTATTGTACTTATAATTGGAAGTATATTTTTTGCAATAAAGGCAAAACAATGAAAACTCTAAATATAATGCTTTTGAAATTACTTATTCCTACATTTATTGTATTTCTTTCATTTTTTATACTTGTGTTTCAACTAATAGATGTATTTACAAATATCTGGCGTTACATAAATAACGAAGTCTCTCTTGCTAACATCGGTTATATAGCCTTGCTCTATATGCCCAAATGTATTTCATATTCACTGCCTGTGGCATTTCTATTTGCTATATCCTTTTCGCTTGGTTCACTTTATGATAACAATGAGATGTTAGCTGTTTTCGGTTCCGGCATTAATCTCTATAAATTCGTTCTGCCATTAATAATCTTAGGGTTAATTTTAAGTGTGGGCGCGTTTATATTTGAAGACAAAGTTGTAATATATACACTACGGGAAAAAAATGAAACTTTTAGAAGGGTATTAAACCTTACAGAGAATTACAGTAGAAATAATGTTACAATTATTTCTGCGGATAACAGGATAATATATCATGCAAATTTTTATGATGACCAGAATGAATTAATATCCGGACTATCGATTTTAGAAAGAGATGAAAACAATAATCCAAGTTTAAGAATAGACGCTTTAACTGCAAAATGGAACGGCACTAACTGGGTTCTTCGCAATTGTGATGTCTATACTTTTACAGAAGATGGTGCAGAAAAAACAACATATATTGAATATGATGAGTTGCGGTTTAGAGAGCGGCCTGAGTTCTTTAGAAAGATTACACGCAATGTTGATGAAATGGAATATGCTGATGCAAAAGAATATATTGAATCTATAAAAAACGCAGGAATTGAATACTCAGAACCGTTAAGTGAGTATTATAAAAAGTTTTCGTTTTCATTTATATGTTTAATAGTAGCTTTAATTTCTAGTTCTGTTGGAAGTTATATTAAGAATAATGTAGTATTAATAAGTCTCCTGATATCTCTAGGAATAGTTGTAATATATTATGTATTTCAATTAATGACTATGGCTATGGCAAGAACAGGCAACATCTATCCTGTGCTTGGAGCATGGAGCCCTTTTGTCGTTTTTATGTTTGTCGGATTTATGCTTTTTAAATATGCAAGAACTTAAAAATTTACAAGGATAATCAAGTTGAAGAATAATAATACGGAAATATTTAAAATTACAGATAAAGATTTAAGCTCTCACGCACGGTGCGGTATTCTGTCTCTCGAACATGGAAAGGTTATTACACCGGCATTTATGCCTGTCGGAACAAACGCAACTGTTAAATCTATGCGTCTGGAAAATTTGGAAGAAATGAATGTTAATCTTATACTAAGTAATACTTACCATTTGTATTTACGGCCGGGTATAGATGTAATTAAAAATGCAGGCGGACTTCATAAATTTATGAATTGGAAGCATAATATTCTTACAGATTCCGGAGGATTCCAGGTATTCTCTTTAGCATCATTTAGGAAGATAGAAGATGATGGTGTTTTTTTCAGGTCTCATGTAGACGGTTCTTCTCACAGGCTTACACCGGAGAAGGTTGTAAATCTTCAACGGATATTTGGCAGTGATATTATTATGCCCCTGGATGTTTGCACTTCACATGATATTGCTAAAAAAGAGGCACTGGATGCTGTTGTCTTAACAACAAAGTGGGCCAGACAGAGCTTAGATGAGTGGATGCGGCCTGGTGATTCCTGTTACGGCCAGCTTTTTGCAATAGTGCAGGGAAATATGTATGAAGACCTGCGCAGGAGAAGCGCGGAAGAATTAGTTGAACTTGAATTCCCGGGTTATGCTGTAGGCGGACTTTCTGTAGGAGAAGAATTTGCCCAGTTCTGTGAAGTTTTAGAATATACTTCTTTAATGCTTCCGGAAGAAAAACCGAAGTACTTGATGGGTATCGGGACACCGGACTATATTATACAGGCAGTAGAGAATGGTATAGACCTTTTTGACTGTGTTTATCCAACCCGTATTGCAAGAAATGCGCTTGCATTTACAAATAATGGAAACCTTAATATAAGGCTCGAAAGAAATAAATTAGATTTAAATCCTATAGATCCGGAATGTTCCTGTTATACGTGCAGTAATTACTCACGGTCGTATATCAGGCACTTATTTAAAGCAAAAGAAATACTTGCGCCAGTATTAATGTCTTACCACAATCTGTTCTGGCTTGAGAGTTTTATGAAACGTTTAAGAGATTCAGTTAAGAAAAAAAGATTTTTAGAGTTTAAAAAGGAATTTTTAACAAGGTTTATGGGGGAATGAGTTAATCATTTTTGTCTGTTATACTTAATTTGCCTTCTTCTTCAGCAATACTTAAACTTCCTTGTTATAGCTGTTAAACCATGCTCTCTCATTAAATCTCTTTTTTTCTTTCTGCTGTTTTTCTGTTTCCGGAACACCTACTGGCAGAACAATTTGTACGGTTTTATTGTCCGGTACTTTAAGAAGCTCTTTTATCTTTTCTGCTTTCTGTTCTCTTCTTAATGCACCATCTATCCAGACTGTAGCATATCCTAATGCAGTAATCGCTAAGAGCAAGTTCTCTGTTGCTGCAGCGCAGTCTTCTTTTTGAAAAGACATTCCGTGATAAACAGGGACTATGTCTGTAATACAAACAATTATAGCTTGAGCTGTTTTAATTAATTCCTTTTGTAATATCTCTGCGATTTCATGTATTAAATTAATATTATTTACGATTACAAAGTCTGTAGTCTGAGCATTACACCCGCTTGGAGCCTTTATGCCTGTTGTAATTATTTTTTTTAAATCCTCTTCCGGGATTTTAATATCCTTAAACTTATCTCTGTAACTGTGCCGTTTATTTATTGCTTCAAATAAATCCATTATTTTCTCCTTCTTAAGTTTTTTTATAATAAAAGAAATCAATGTTGTAATCAAGTGGACACTATGGTTATTCTGGAGTTACGGGTAACTTTAAAAGTATATCCAATTACTTTGAGAATGCGAAAAATCAGCTTTAAAAGTATTTGACGGCCCTAATGAAGAGTTTTCCGGATTAAAAGAAAAGGAGCAAATGCACATTCAAATCACAGCAAGAAAAGCTTTGAGGTGTACGATTGCAAAGGAATTAACCGGTTTAAGTTTTCGCAAGATATCCTGTCGTCTTGCAGATAGTCCATTGCTGCAACAATTTTGTTTATTAGATGAATATGGGATTGTAAAGGTGCCATCAAAAAGCACCCTGGAAAGATATGAAAAAATGCTGCCAGAAGAATTGATTGCTGATTTAGTAAAATAATTAGTAATAGCAGCCAGTAACAAAACAGCTGCTTCACAAATGATACAAAAATTAAAATTAGAGAAAGAAATATCATTAGCTGATTATTATTTAGATACTACTTGTGTAAAAGCAAACAAATATACCGTTTAATGAAAAAGCTAATAAATAAAGTAGAAAACCATGGAAATTGTTATATGGCTGAATTTTGACTAATGCTTATAAGATTTACATGAATTTCTAACTTTTTTATCTCCATTCTATAGTTGTGGATACAATTTTCGCAATTTTTTTCTTTTCTAAGAGATTTTCACCTCAAAAATACTTGATGCAGATTATAAAAATATCTATCATTCATGACAAAAGGAGGATTCTCTTTATGGGTAACACTTCCAGAGGATTATTCCAGCATTGCTTTGTTGTTATCTGCAATTGATAAGGGGATTAATTTCTTGCCCGGACCTTTATTTGATATTGACCAGAGATTTATTAAATCTTTCAGATTAAGCTGGTCCTGGACAAACAGGGAAGAAATTGTTGAGGGAATTGAAATATTGGCAGAAACTATTAAAGAGATGATGCGCAAGCCCCCCGGGGAATCAGGTTTGAGCGGTTTAGGTAATTTTCAATAAATAAGGAGGCATTTATTATGATATCCAATTCGTTGCTAATTGAACTGTTGGCAAAAGAACGTCAACAAGCATTTGAGCAGGAACCGAAGATGATACAATTATCAAAGTTGGCCCAAGCCAATAAAAGAAACCAAAAGATGATGGGTGTTGAAAAGTTTGCCAATTTATTAATTTCCATAGGTGAATATATAAAATGAAAATACTGCCTTAAAAACAGTTTAACAACCCAATCATCTCTATGCTTGTTAAAAGACACTTGCAGGTGCAAATTTTAACAATTATTAAAAAATCAAAAGGAGATTTATATGAAAGTTCTTGTTCTTTACTATTCAAAAGGGGGTAATACCAGAAAACTTGCCCAGGCAATTTTTGAGGGGGTTGAGAGTGTTGAAGGGATTGAGGGTGTTTTAAAAAAAACACATGAAGTAACAAAAGAGGATTTTTTAGAAGCCGATGGTGTCATTGCAGGATCACCTGTCTATTTTGGTACGATGGCGGCTCAACTAAAGCTCGTGTTGGATGAGTTTATCAGTACAAGGAAAAAAATGGAAGGAAAGGTTGGGGCAGTATTTGCCACATCCGCAGACCCAAGCGGCGGGAAGGAAACCACCATGATGACAATCATTCAGGCCTTTTTAATTTACGGCATGATAATTTCCGGAGATCCTTTATTGGCGACAGGACATTATGGCACATCATGTGTGGGCGCACCCGATGAGAAGACTTTGGAAAATGGTAAAAAGCATGGTGAGAGAGTGGCAAAGCTTGTGTTGAAACTTAGGGCTAGCTCAAAAATAACTTAATATTTATGCATCTCATCGTAAGGCCATCTTTGGTCGATCATCAATCACAAACTCCTGTAGTCAAATCCCATGGCATGCTCCGGTATCATGAATGACTATAATATTACCCTCAAAAGTTTGAGGTAAATCTCTTTGAACAGCAAATTTGTCAATATTCTCACATAATGCACCGACAACATCGACCTTTTCCAGGGGTGATGAATCTTCTTTACCCATGGATATGGATGTGGTGATAAGCTTCATACATTCCTGGCCGCATCAGAACTGTTAATGTTACTATCTAAAAGTATTAGTTGTATTGTTCTGTTCTGCTGAGGGGGTATGCTTTGCCGATGGATGTATGAAAGATCTTTAACACCACAAATTGCTTTGGCAATAAACCTTATACTAAACCATGTAACTTTTGTATGTAATCATCATACTGTTTTTCCGAAAAACAATATTTCAAATCAAGATATTCTTTCCTGAATGATGCAACTTCATTTTTAATACTTTTATCCTTTACAACTACATCATGTATATACCCGGCAAGCTTCTCAAAACCATCCGCTTCCATTCCAAACCTTGTCATTTCCGAAGTTCCAATTCTTAAAGAACCGGATGCAGTAAATCCCTCATCACTTGGAGATGCCTGAAAATTTACTATTATATTATTTTCTTCAAGTTTCTGTGCAGCTTCCACTCCTTTGTTGTATCCAACTTTTATTAATACCTGATGTGTTTCTGTAAAAGAAACAGCTTCATCACCTGCAACATCCAGTCCGGTTTCCTTTAATGCCTTTGCAAATATTTTTGCATTATCTATAACTGCTTTCTGGTATTGATCTTTAAAATAATTCATTTCATATGCAGATAAAAGAAGTCCGAGCATTGTACCAAGATGATGATTACTTACACTGCCCGGAAATGCCCTTCTATTAATTGCTTCCCATAAAGCATAGTATTTATCCGTTTCCTTATAATCAGAAGTAACAATACCTCTTTGTGTACCAAAAAAAGTTTTATGAGTAGAACCTGTTACCAGATCTGCGCCTTCTTTAAAGGGTTCCTGAAAGTAAGGGCCAACAAGCCCGAGAACATGCGCCATATCATACATTAAAACTGTATCAAAAGAAAGATCATCAATAAAACGCCGGATTTCTTTTACAGGCTCCTTGTGAATTATCATACTTTTACCCAAAATAATAAGCTCAGGCCTGCTTAAATCTATCAATTCCTTTGTTTTATCTATATCAATTTTATAAGGATTATCAACAAGAACAGGAAAATTAACAACAGCTGCTTTCTCTGTTTCCGGATCACGTGCAATAAAATCCTTTAATGCTCCCATAGGTTGAGAACTTAAATGACCTCCCTTTATTATATGATTGTTCATTACACATCTGATCCTTCTCTGTTCTTTCTTTCTGTCCTCACGGTTTATGTATGAAACAAGAGCGCTAAAAACTGCTGCATTAGCCATCTGACCGCTAAGTAATCTGGATTCCACTTCACTGCATCCGAGATATTTCTTTATTTCCTCATTTAAAAGAATTTCTACTTCATTGATAAATTCAGTACCCTGATAGTAAAAAATATCAGAGTCCTCAAAAGCCTTGACTTTTTTATGCTCTCCATACCGGAAAACCGGATCCATAATACTTAGCAGACGTACCATAGGAGACTGTGTTTGTTCAGAGGGAATTAAATTGATACATTCTTTCTGACGCCATATTGTATTCTCTATTGATTTCTTTAAAAGTAATTCAACTCTATCTGTTGATGATTTCTTATTACTATTATCAATAATATCTTTTTCTTTATGCTTTACAATCTTCCTGACTGCACATGTTTTTTCAGATTTCGTTTTTATATCTGTTGTTTTATCCGGAAGGTCCTCCGGAAATATAAATTGATCCTTATTATAAATTATTGCTCTAGAAAAGGGTGGTGCTTCAGATCTCAGGTTGTAGGGAACGGTTACAGCTTCATATCTCTTATCCCGTATCTCCACTTCTACAAATTCATTCATATCAATATCGCTGTCTATATATGCAAAACATATAGATCTCAGTGCTGTATTTTGTGTGACATTGTAGTCCAGGCCCTCACCTTCTACTATCCAATAAGGAGCCATGGTTCCGCTTGTTATCCATCCTATATGTTTATTATTCTTATAAACTTTTGATCCTGGTCTTGCAATTCTTTTTCCAAAAACTGCCAGCGGTTTTATTATTTTAGGAAGATCCTTTAATTCTGAAAAATCATCCTTTAAATACCTCTTAAATGCTTCAAACTGATTTTGCAAAGGGCCTCTTCCAACAAAATCCCCTTTTAATTTACTAAAACTAACAGCGAACTTTGCCAGAGGGCAGGCAAATATGGGAATTATCTTATCTTCAGGATCTAAGCCCAGTTCATGCCCATACAAAGGAAGTGATGCTTCTAATCGTAGCGTGTCTCTGGCTCCAAGTCCCACAGGACTTGCCCCGGCATCTGTTAGATTAGTCCATAATTCAGCTGCTAATTCGCTAGAAATAAAGAGTTCAAATCCTAATGGTTCTCCTGTATAACCGGTTCTCGCAATCCATATGTCATTGCTTTTATATTTACTGACCAGAAGATTGTTCCGTAAAGGATCAGGTAAAACATCCCTATCCAGAACCTGCTTTAAAATATTTTTTGACTCAGGCCCCTGCAAAGAGATCATGGAAATTTCATATGTTTTATTCACAATCTCTGCATTGGGATAGGTAGATAGATATTTTTTAAGATGTTTAAGATCCTTTTCTATATTGGAAGCATTTACAACCAGCAAATACTCTTCTTCAAAAAATCTGTAAAGATAAGCATCATCTACAGCTCCGCCGTCATTGTCCGGTATCATTGTATACTGAGCATCATCGGGCAATAGACCGGCACAATTACTTGAAAGAACATGCTGAAGAAAAGAAAGGGCATCTTTACCTTTTATTATCAGCCTTCCCATATGAGAAACATCAAAAAGACCGGCATTATTTCTTGTTGTCAGATGTTCATTAATTATACCATTTTTATATTGAACCGGCATTTCCCATCCGCCGAATTCAACCATTTTTGCACCAGATGATATATGGATCTGGTTAAAAACTGTCTTATTCATAGTATCTCCTTTTATTTAAGAATATTAATTATTTCTTTTTCCTTTAATATCCAGCTTTTTACTTTCAGGATGTTTTTCTCCATGTTGTAAAAGCTAAGACTGATTTCATATTGCCCTTCTAGGAATGATAGTAAATTCTATAATCTGTATCAAGTATTTTTACTGCGAAAATCCATTGAAAAAAATGGAGAAAAAATTGGCAAAATATTTCTGTGGTAATAATTTCTTATAATATAATTTTACTAATGGTGTTCTATTTTTAAGATTAAGTCTATAATTATTATAATATGGAAAACATATTTAATAATTTTATACTTCTTGGCTGTCTACAGGGGATTGTACTCTTTTTTACTCTGTTTTTTAGAAAAGCAAAATAATCACCGCACTTCAAATATTCTTCTACTACAGAGCTAATTCTCTCTAAACTATACTTTCCGCATTCTTCTGCATATTTCGAGTCATAATTCTCCACAAAACTGTTAAAATGATTGTCTAATATCGTATGCAGGACAGTTCGCCCTCTGGGAATATAGTTCCCGGACGGAGAAACACTATGTGATTTTTGTATACACTCCACATATACTATAAAGGGAGAAATTATCAATTTGCATTTAATTTTTTGTTCTTCTAGGAAAATTATGAATAAAAAAATAAAACAGTTCTCAAAGGAAGTATATAGTAGATAGTGAATGGTGATGATCAGTTCAAAATACAGGAATGGTCTATATATAGCCCTGTGGCATCAGAACTTTCGTAAGAAATAATCCTGATTATCAGGAGTGCCTAACCAATATTATCACGCCATTCGCTTTTATTTATTTACAGGGAAATTTGAATGAGTTTTTAGTGAAACTGCTCAACCGGAATTACCACCCCAGCTTCCACCCTCACATGATAATCAATCCGGATGTCAAATTCTGGTAGCAAAAACCAAGCCGGTTAATTTCAAGCTTGAACGAAACATCAACATAACCCAGCGGGTCCCCCCTCAAATATTCAACCATGGTCTGATTGTCAAACAAATCAAAAATTTCCAAATCCACAGAAGGATCAACATAAGTCGTAAAGTCCACCCTGTCAACGAAATATTGCGGAACTGGCCTCACCACCGTAACAACTTGATAATCACTCTCATTTGATTTGATAACATAAGTCGTGATAAGCTCAATATCAATTCCCTAACCATCAAAATACGTCCGGTTTAACCGATCCCGTGTGTCATTGTAAACCTGAAAATTTAAGAGGATAGGGTCAAAAACAAATGCATCCTTAATTTGTGTAATATTGGCTAATTGTTTACTCTGGTTTAATCTGATGAATTTGGTGGAGATGTCAGATCGAATGGAATCATGAGAAAAATCGAGAACAAGTTCTTCATTCTCTGTGACCGTATGAGCATTGGCAATACCTACTGTTGCAAAGAAACTTAGCATGAAGAGCAAAAAAGGGATCCTACAACCATTATTCCCTAAAAACACCGGTAAATTCACTTCAAACATATAAAGAAATGAAATCTATATAAGTAAAAATCCTTGAAAATATTGATTGATCTTGTCTGTCTCAAATTCAATTAAATATCTATTGTCAAGTACATTAATTGGTTAAAGTTATTCAGGTTTCTCAAATTATTCGAATTGTGTATTAGGATGATACTACGCAATGAAATTTTTTCATAGTTATTGAATCACATTCTGTAATATGTACCCCAAAAATATTTTATATCAAATCGATCGATCCCACATCCAGAACATGAGTCCTGAATTGTGTGAGCCTTTTTTTGACTCGGTCGATATCGATATTCTTGATGATCGAATCGAATCGATCGATTACCTGAAATTAATACTTTTAACCCATGAATTGATAGCATCCCAGTCTCTATAATCTCCTTCTTTTACTCGAA
>SDBV01011121.1_pt1 | contig 11700 bp, 13 predicted proteins | sample 2277081 | NCBI WGS metagenome assembly SDBV01 (sample SAMN10402039, study PRJNA504765) | marine sediment metagenome | isolation source: marine sediment core GS10_PC15, 223 cmbsf | place: Arctic Ocean: Southern Knipovich Ridge | collected 2010
GTGCTGGCTTAGTTTATGATGGCTTCTTTTTCGGCGGCGGTGAGGGGACGGTAGTCCCCTTCGCTTAAGGGGCCGAGGTGGAGCCCTCCGATGCGGATGCGGGTAAGCTCTCGGATCTCAAGGCCTGCTTTTTCTACAAGGACTCGGACTTCGCGCTTGCGCCCTTCTTTGACGATAACTTTTAGGGTGCCTTTGCGTACTTTGGCGACTCTGACGGGTTTGACAAAGCCCCCTTCGACCATACCGCCACGGGCAACGGCGACGAGGTGGTCATGGGTGATGTGGGCATTGACCTTAACCAGGTACTCTTTTTCGATGTTCGCTGACGGGTGAATTATTTTTTGAGCGAAGTGGCCATCGTTGGTGACGATCAGAAGGCCTGTGGTATCGCGGTCCAGGCGGCCGACGGTGAAGAGGCGATGGCTTTCTGGAAAGAGCTCGATGACTAGTTTTTTGCGGCCGAGGACTTTATTTGAGCAGACGTAGTTTCGGGGCTTGTTTAGGATGTAGTAAACTTTTTCCTCTACGGTTTTGATGCGCCTAGACTCGATACGAATGTCATCCGCGTCTAGGGAGACGAGCGTTTGAGGGAGAGTGGCAATCTCACCATTTACGGAGACTTTTCCTTCAAAAATAAGGGCTTCACAGGCCCTGCGTGAGGCAATTCCTGCCGAAGCGAGCACTTTGCTAAGTCGTTGTTTTGTCATAGGGAAGAGTATAATTCAATCAGTAGAAAAAGGGAACCCAAGTTGCCACCCCATAGTTCCTCTATGAAAGCTGCACTGCTCCACCTTCTGCGTTTCGCTCGTTACCAAGGTGTTTTCACCTTGGCTGCCTCACGAATCTTGAATTTGAACAGTTCGCTTTTCTATAGAGAAAAAGAGAGGTGTAACTTGGGTTCCAGGAAGGAATTCAATTTTTTAATATGTTTTTTTGAATGGGTGAGGTTTGTATGATGGATTCATGAGTAAACTTATATTATTACGTCACGGCCAGTCGATGTGGAATAAGGTGAATTTGTTCACAGGCTGGGTCGATGTCCCCCTCTCTATCGAAGGGGTCCAAGAGGCGATCGAAGCGGGCAAATCGATGGCGGATATCCCCATCGATCACATCTATGTCTCGACTCTGATACGCGCTCAGCTCACCGCAATGATTGTGATGAGCGAACATCGGGGGGGCAAGGTGCCTCTGATTCGCCATCCAGGAAAAGACAAGCTCGAGGAGTGGGCCACCATTCACAGCGAGGCGGCCAAGGCGGCAACGATTCCCGTAACCAAGGCCTGGGAGCTCAACGAGCGGATGTATGGCGAGCTGCAAGGGCTCAATAAGCGGGAGACAATGGATAAATTTGGTGAAGAGCAGGTGCACATCTGGCGGCGTAGCTTCGACACGCCTCCACCAAAAGGCGAGTGTCTTGCCGACACCGCCGCGCGGGCAATACCCTATTTCATGAAAGAGATCACTCCTCATCTTGAAGCAGGCGAAAATGTTTTTATTGCCGCGCATGGCAACTCTTTGCGTGCGATCATCATGCATCTTGATGGTTTGAGCAAGGAGGAGGTGCTGAAGCTAGAGCTTCCTACGGGAGCGCCTCGTTTCTACGATTTCGAAAATGGTAAATTCACAAAGTCCTCATGAATTTTTTCTTCGCCCATCATACGATACCGCGACCGGTGTTGCCCTTCGAGCCCCTGAATGGTTGGCTGCCGCGAGAGGGTAATTTTGAATCAGAGATCAAAGAGATGGTCGGCGGAAGGAAAGAGGATCACTTTCTCCTTACGGAAGATAGAGGCTCTGCAAATTTCGCTGCCCTTTTTTCAACCTACGTAGACGTTGTCCGAGAAACGGGAAGAACGCATCTACTCATGCCCTTTGGAGAGCATCCAAGTATTAGCGAAGGGATCAGACGTCTCGAGAAGTTTGATGTGGAGGGCAAGGTGCTTCCCCTAAATAGTCAGGGTCAGCTGACCAAGAAGGTGGTAGATGAGCACCTGCGCGCGCGCAGTGCGATGCTCTCGATCTCTTGGGCACATGATCTAACAGGGGTCGTGCAGCCGATCCATGAGCTTTATGACATCACCAAAGCCAAAGAGGTAAGCCTTCACGTCGATGTAACGCATGCTATCGGCAAGCTCTTCTTTCAGGGAGGGTTTGATCTACTCACTTTTGATGGGGCTTTTTTGGGGGCGCCACACGGGACAGGTGCGCTCATCTCTCAAGAAAAGGTGGTTCCTAATGCGTTTGGCCAGGCGCCCCATTCTCCCGCGCTTCTCTCAGCACTCACCGATGGTGTGGCCCGCGCTCTCGATCAGATTGATCAGATGGCACTTGAAGTTGCCAGGCTGCGCGATCTGCTCGAGTCGGACCTTAAAAAGGTGGTTCCAGACTGTCAGCTTTTCTTCCGGGAAGTGGAGCGTTTGCCCAACGTGGCGGTGGTTGCCTTTCCGGGCATTCACGCAGAGCTCTTGCAGCTAGCTTTGCAGCGGACGGGAGTGTGGACGACTCATGGCGACGGGCGCCTTGCAGAGGTTTTAAAAGCATGTGGCTTTGATCCTATGGTAGCCCACTCAGCGCTTAGTTTTTCTCTTTCCACCCTCACCACCCAAGAAGAGGTGGAGAAGGGAGTGGCGCTCATCGCTGAAACGGTAGCGGCGCTAGAGTCTATCAGTGAGGGCGTTTTATGCAGCTAGGTAAAAAGGCGATTCAGCGCGCTTTAAGACCTCAAAATGTGGGTAGTTTTACGGATGAGGCAGCCAGATCCAAGCAGATGCGCCTTGCTCGCAGCTCTTTTAGTGACGAGGAGCGCGGAATGGCAGCTGCTCTTTTTCTGCTTGTCGATGAAAATGATGGGGTGATAGCAGATTGCCGCTTCCATGGGTTTGGCCCGCCGGCGCTCATCGCAGCACTCGACGGGGCCGCTGAGGTTTTGCTGCGCAAAAATTATGATCAGGCAAAGCGCCTTTCAGCAGACCTGATAGACAAACAGCTACAAGGGCGCGAAAAAAAGGCCGCCTTTCCTGATTCAGCAAGCTGGATTCTGAATCGGGTGTTGGAGCTTATTGACGCAGCCGCAGAGCAGTGCCTTGACATCCCTATTGCCGACAGTTATGTGGCTCCTCCAGAAATGGATCTCGGAGAAATCTCGGAGTACCCAGGATTTGAAGCGCTGACCGATCCGCAAAAGCAGGGAGTGATCACCCAAATCATGGAAACGGAGGTGCAACCCTACGTGGAGCTGGATGCCGGCGGCGTTACCGTCCAAAAGGTGGAAGGCAACAAGGTCACCATTGCCTATACGGGAAACTGCACTAGCTGCTTTTCCGCTACCGGTGCGACACTTGAATCAATTCAGAAGATTCTGCAGATGCGCGTCCACCCCGGCCTGCTCGTTGTCCCGGATCTCTCTCTCCTCACTCAGAGTGGTCCCTAAGGAAAAATTTCGCCCTAGGTGGCAACCACGGGCTTTATGGTCTCCTAAGGTGGGTGATGTCTCCAGAGTGCAGTTCTATTCGCTCTCCATTTTCGAGAGTTAGAAGGAGGGTGCCACGCTCAGAAATTGAATACAAGATACCGGTATAGATCTTGCTGCCCACGGTGACATTCACGGTGTCACCTTTATATGCAAGACGGCTATTGATCGCTTCATGGAAGGGGGTAAATCCTTCGCGCTGCAAAGTCTCAAGAGCAGGGGTAAAGTGTTCGAGAAGGGCTTTTAGAAAGGTTTCGGCGCTGACGGGCCTATCGGTCAGCTCTCGGAGTGAAATGGTGGGCTGGTCCAGCTGCTTTGGTGAGGCGTTGATGTTCAGACCGAGGGAGAGGGCTATAAAGTCGCGGGTGATCATCTCTCCCAAGACGCCTCCAAGCTTGGCTTCTTTTGCGAGGATATCGTTAGGCCATTTGATCTCTACCGTAACGCCATAACTTTCGAGGGTCTTTGTCGCGCTAAGGGCCAGGAGTTGGGCGATGTTTTCCACACCACTTTTTATGGGGAAGCAAAAGGTAGCACAGACATTCCCAGGAGGGGAGATCCAGCTGCGCCCTTGCCTGCCGCGCCCTTTTGTTTGGTGCGCTGTTGTGATGGAGGTAAAGGCACCTTTGTCCAATTCACTGACATGGGCCTTTGCCCAATCGAGTGTGGATTCGATCTCCTCAAAATGGATGTCGATGCGTTTCATAACGGCATCATTGTAGACCATTCTCCTTTTTTCAAAAGGGTTAAGCGCCCTATACTGGGGTGATGTGGAACCTAAAGATGCTTCGGCGTATCGACTTTCGTGTGTTGCCCATCATCTTGGTGCTGATGGTGATCAGTTTAGCGGTCCTTTCTGCCACGACTGTTCAGTGGGGTGATGGAGGCCATTTATTGACTCCACTGGTCAAAGCTCAGATTCAGTGGTTTGCTCTGGGGTGGATCTGTTTTTTTTGCTTCAGCGCCATCGATTATCGGAAATTGCGCTCCTGGTCTTGGATACTTTATGGAGTGGTCCTATTGCTGCTGGTGGGCCTCTTTTTTTCACCGGCTGTACAAAACGTCCACCGCTGGTACCGGCTGGGCCCCATTGCCTTCCAGCCTTCCGAATATGCGAAGCTCGTTGTCGTTTTCGCCCTTAGCGTTTTTCTGGAGAGTCAGGGGAAGAAGGCGCGCACTTGGCGCAGCACGCTCTATGCTCTTTTGATCGTCTTCGTTCCTTTTGTGTTGATTCTAAAACAACCCGATCTTGGGACGGCGCTTGTCCTGTTCCCCATTGCTCTGGTGATGTATTATTTCGGGGGAGTAAAGCGCCGAGTTGTGGCAGTAATGACAGGTTTGGCCCTCAGCGGGTTTGCGCTGATCAGCGCCCTTTTTTTGGGGATACTCCCCCATGAAGAGCTGCGCCCTCTGGCTACGAAGGTAATGAAGGAGTATCAATATGAGCGGCTTAGTCCCCATACCTACCACCAGACGGCTGCCGAGACGGCCATTGCTCTTGGTGGAGTGAAGGGGAGTGGGTGGCGTAAAAGTGAATTTACCGGGCGTCAGTGGCTGCCCGCTGCCCATACCGATTCGGTATTTCCTGCCTTCGCAGAGGAGTTCGGCCTTATAGGAGTGGTTTTTTTATTGGGAGTTTTTTTCGGACTTGTTACCCTCAGTTTTCAGGTGGCAGCGGTAGCGCCCGATCCGTTTGGCCGTTTTTTGGCTGCAGGGATTGCAGTTTACCTGGCAATGCATATCCTGGTAAATTTGGGGATGATGTGTGGGTTCTTGCCGATCACCGGTGTCCCATTGGTGCTCATCTCGTATGGCGGCTCTTCCATCCTCGCCACCATGATGGCACTTGGAATTTTACAGAGCATCTACAGCCGAAGGTTTATGTTTTGAAGAGCTCAACTCAACATCCATTTATTCTGAAGCCGGCCACCTGGCTTGGTGAGGGGACTATTGAGCTCTCGATGATTGAAGAGCAGCTGCAGTTTATGACCCGTTGGATCTGCCATCCCAAAGATGAGGCAGGCTGTGTGATTTGCATCCAAGAAATCCAGGTCAAGGGGCTCCCAGAAGTGATATCCAACCAGTTTTCTCTCTATGATTTCACTGCAAAAAAATTTAAAGTAGATCTTGAAAATCACGCGCTTGGTAAGGTGCAAGGAAAGGGTATCTTGAAAAAGCAGCTCATCGGCTGGGAGTTTCGCGAGCCTGATATTGGCTTTGAAGGATTTGAGTTCTACGAGCGCCAATCGGATGACTCCTACCTAATGCGCGCGGACTACGCCACAAGCGGGGAGTACCGCACGCTCATACAAGGAAAAATATGGCTAAAGGAGTAGGTGGTTTTCATGCATAGGATTAATTACTTTCTGCTCGCCTTAGTTTTGCTCTGCGGCTGTGCGACGCGCTCTTCTGCAATCACACTGCAAGAATATGATGAGGTTGTTCTCGGTGCCTCCTCCTCAGAGGTGGTGGCCATATTGGGTGACCCCTATGCTATCCACAACGTCGGAGATAGAACTGAGGAGTATGAGTATATTGAGCGCTTCTCGATGAATAATGAGCTTGTCTATGAGACCCACTACTTTTTGACTGTTGTGAATGGCCAGGTGATATCTAAACGCACGACTCAAGAGAGGCGTCCCGCCTACGATCAACTCTGGCAGGTAGATCCCAACTATCCCACTTACCCTTGAGGCCGTTTCATTAGTCATCCTTGACAGCTGCTTCTCTTGCATGGTATCGAGTGAGGTATGCAAGAAAACCAAGAAGAAGACTTTCTCCCCAAGGAGCCGATCGACCCCTTTATGGAGACCCCATCTCCAGAGAGTAAGGGAGGAGAGTGTCACCTTAAAGCTCCGCCAGAGCCTTTAACCAAAGAAAAATTGGCCAGCTTTTTGGCAGAGTTAGAGGATCTTGTGGTTCATATCGGGGACCATAGTCGCCAGCAACGGCATTGCCTTGCCGAGGAATTGCAGCAGGTGAAAAATATGATCCACAGCTCAGATCTCCCAAATGAGCTGGCTTTGGAATTTGAGAAGCTTAACGTTCATTTCAATGCTCTATTGACTCATTCCGCTCCTCTAGACCAAGAGGCCGTGATCAGTCAGATTCATCTGATTATTCATGGCATGGAGCAGTGATGGTTAAAGGCATTCTCCTTTCTGCTCTTCTTACCCTTCCGCTCTTAGGAGAGCAAAGTTCATGTAACGCAGGATTCTATGGCTGCGATCCCGTAGTAGAAGAGCTGCCTGCTAAAAACTGCCAGCCCAAAGAGCCCTGCTTTAGCGCCTGCGCCTGCCATGAGGGACCCTCCATTGGGATCGCTTCGGTGCGTCATCGCGCACCTGGCGGGATTGGCTATAACAAGGGCTACACAACGGTTGACCTATTTTATCTGCTCGATTCGGGCAACTTCTTTCCTTTTATTGATATCCGTGCCCATGGTTTTAATGATGGAAAACCCGCCTATAACATTGGAGGCGGCCTTCGCTACTTAAGCCCTTGTAGTAATTATGCCATGGGGCTGAATGTTTATTATGACTATCGAGATGCTGACCATACCAACTACCATGCGCTAGGCATGGGGGCCGAGTTCCTCTGGCCCGCCTGGGGTGTGACGATCAATGGGTATGCCCCTGTGAACCGCCATAAGAGAAGCTATAAGACAGGATTTGCTGGATTTAAGGGACATACAGCCCTCTTCTTCAAGAAATATGAAACCGCAATGTCAGGGGCTGATCTAACCGTTAAATGGGAGCTCTTCCGCTACCTCCCCGTTACGGTCTGTCCTCACGGTGATGGTAGCATTGTGGGAGATGTGATTTTTGGTGGCTACTACTTCGTTGGCGACTATGGAGAGACGGCCGGAGGTGGACTCTTTAAATTTCGCTTAAGCGTTTCTCGTCGCTTTTTCGCAGAGGGACAAGTCTCCTATGACAACCAATTTAATTGGCGCGGGCAGGGCGAGGTGGGATTGCGCTTCACTTTTGGTTCTCCTGTTGAGCGCACCGATCGCCTGATCAGCGAGTGTGTCGATTTAATCGCCCTGGAAGAAAAGCTGGCTGATAAACCCGAGCGCTTTGAAATCATCGTGACCACGACTCACAAAAAGAGAGGTAGCGCGCGCAATCTCCTGACAGGAGGGGTCCAGAATTTCATATTTGTCTCCCCGCATGGAGGGAGCGATGGCTCCTTTGAAAGTCCTTTTGCCACCATCAACGAGGCCTTTGACGAATCGGGGCCTGGCGATGTTGTCTACCTCTTAGCAGAGGATGGCACGGCAATCCAGTCGACGGGAGCTATTGTAATGCAAGAGGGTCAGAGTCTCCTGGGGTCAGGGGTATCCCATCTCGTGGACACCAGCTTCGGAAGTGCTCTTCTTCTCAACCAGTCAGACCATCTGCCGGTTCTTTCAACGGGAGCTGCAGTTACCTACCTAACCGTTGATAATAACACGACCATCGCAGGCGTTGACTTCAGCGTCGATGATAGTGTTACCAATTTAATTGGAGCGGCGGACGTCGATACCTGCAATATCCTCCATAACCGGATATCGCCAGATGGAGCAGGATCGATCTCTGATCAGGTCATTGCGCTGGTACTTAAGGGAAAATTAAAGCTTATCGGGAATACCATTGTCGGCTTTTCTCCAGGATCTGGCGTTCTTATCAATACACAAGCGGGCATTGAGAGCCGCGTTGAGGCTTTTGGAAATGTGTTGGATCTGAGCTCAGCTACGCAGTTTGAAGTTGTCAATAGTGGGACCACGCAAAATTGCTTTGAAAATAATACCATTACTGGAAGCCAGGCCTATGGTTACTTACAGCTCGATGGAATTGGCAGCACGCTTATTCGTAATAATGGCTATACCGGGGATACTGCCACCCTATTTGGGATTGTCATTGATAACAGCGGCGGGACGTTGCAGACGGTTATTGAAGGGAATCAGCTGCTTACCTTTGATCCGAATGTGGGCCCCGCAGGTATTGACATAACCGGCCGGGGGATGAACGTCAAGGTGGCAAAAAATGAAGCCACAGACGCTGGTCTGATGTTCGTCAGGGGCCCTGTTGAGAGTATTCAGAGTCCTAATCTCGAAAAGACTGGGATTGAGAAGATCAATGGCGAAACAATGGTCGAAGTGTTCGAGCCCGTCACCTACATTCCATTTGAATAAACTTAAGCCTTGATCTTGATGTCGACACCAGCTGCGACAGAAAGGACCTTTAGCTTGTCGATCGTTTCCGGCGTAGGGTTTAGGATGTCGAGAAGGCGGATGTGTGTGCGCATCTCAAACTGCTCGCGTGATTTACGGTCGACGTGAGGAGAGCGTAGTACGGTATAGATCTCTCGTTTTGTCGGGAGGGGGATAGGTCCAGCAATGCGTGCACCGGTGCGTTTAGCTGTCTCAACGATGTCTTCTGTAGCTCTATCTAGAACACGTTGGTCATAGCCTTTGAGGCGGATGCGGATTTTCTGTTTGCTCACTTGCTTAGGTGGTGGTTGCTTTGTTGCCATAATGTTATTTTTTCCCTGAAATGACTTCTTCTTGAATTTTGCTTGGAACGCGCTCAAAGTGGCTCGGTTCCATTGTATAGGTCGCACGACCTGATGAGATCGAACGTAGTTGTGTAGAGTAGCCGAACATCTCGCTTAGAGGGACCTCAGCTTCAATCTCAACGACACCGCCTTTTAGGACATTCTGTGCGAGAATTTTCCCGCGACGCCGGTTAAGATCTCCGATGATATCGCCCATGAATGGCTCAGGAGTAGTAGCGACTACTTTCATGATCGGTTCGAGCAGGATGGCACCAGCCTTCCGCGCTCCATCTTTCATCGCCATGGAAGCACAGATTTTGAAGGCCATCTCATTCGAGTCCACTTCGTGATAGGACCCGTAGACAATAGTTACTTTAGTGTCTACCAAGTTGAAGCCTGCAAGGACTCCAGTATTTAATCCATCTTCGACACCTTTGATGACGGCTGGGATATATTCTTTAGGGATCACACCACCAACAATTTTGCTGATGATTTCGTTCCCTTTGCCCGATTCATTAGGTTCAATCTCAAGGACAACGTGTGCATATTGCCCGCGGCCACCTGTCTGTTTGACATACTTAGTTTCCATTTTGGCCGGTTTGGTGATCGTCTCTTTGTAGGAGACTTCAGGCTTACCGACATTAGCTTCCACGCTGAATTCACGCATCATGCGGTCGCGGAGGATGTCTAGGTGCAGTTCACCCATCCCGGCAATGATCGTCTGTCCCGTCTCTTCGTTTGAGGAGACTCGGAAAGTAGGATCTTCTTCTGAAAGAGCGGCAAGCGCTACGGAGAGCTTTTCGCGATCTGCTTTGGACTTGGGCTCAATAGCCATAGAGATAACAGGCTCTGGGAAATCCATTTTCTCAAGGAGCAGAGGGCTGCCTTCAGCACAGAGAGTGTCTCCTGTAGAGGTATGTTTAAGACCAATGCAGGCGGCGATATCACCGGTAAAGAACTCGTCGCGATCTTTACGTTGGTTGGCATGCATTTCAAGCAGTCTTGAGACGCGCTCTTTTTTGCCTTTAGTCGTATTAAACAGGGTTCCGCCCTTTACAAGAGTCCCAGAATAGACGCGCACGAATGTCAGGCGGCCTACATAAGGATCGGTCATCACTTTAAAAGCTAGCGCTGAAAGAGGGCTGTCGTCGCTGGGTTCAAGGGTCATTTCCTCATCAGAATCGACATTTACCCCTTTGATCGTTCCACGGTCTAGGGGAGAGGGCATCCATCTAGTGATAGCATCGAGTAGAGGCTGTACCCCTTTATTTTTGAAGGCTGTGCCGCAGAGGACTGGGTTGAAGGAGTTTGTGACAACACCCTTGCGGATTACGGCGTGAATCTCATCTTCGGTCAGAGTATCAGGAGCCTCTAGGACCTTCATCATGAACTCTTCGTCGGACTCGTCAATGGTGGCGAGCTCTTCGAGGAGCTCCTGGCGGAGTTTCTGACACTGTTCCAATAACTCTTCTGGGATTTCAACAGTGTCATATTTCGCACCCAACGTCTCGTCGAGGAAGAGGTAAGCTTTCATCGAGACGAGGTCGCACATGCCTTTGAATTCGCCTTCTGCACCGATGGGGCAGTGGACGGGGATGGCATTGGCACCCAATTTGTCTTTCATGGACTCTATTGCAGCGAAGTAGTCTGCGCCGACGCGGTCCATTTTGTTGATGAATGCAATCCTGGGGACGTTGTAGCGAGTGGCCTGGCGCCAGACAGTTTCGGACTGTGGCTGAACACCGGCAACGGCGTCGAAAACGGCCACAGCGCCATCGAGGACGCGGAGGGAGCGCTCAACTTCTACGGTGAAGTCGACGTGTCCAGGGGTGTCGATGATGTTAATTTTGCAGTCACGCCAATAAACGGTAGTTGCTGCTGAGGTAATGGTGATGCCGCGCTCTTTTTCCTGCTCCATGAAGTCCATAGTAGCAGCGCCTTCGTGCACCTCTCCAATGCGGTGTAATCTCCCAGAGTAAAAGAGGACCCGTTCGGTCGTGGTTGTCTTGCCCGCATCGATGTGGGCCACGATCCCAATATTGCGGACGTTTTCAAGTTTGTCAGTCTCTGGTCGTTTTGCCATTATTTTCCTACCATTTGAAGTGCGCAAACGCACGGTTTGCTTCGGCCATGCGGTGAGTGTCGTCTTTCTTTTTGATGGTAGCGCCTTGATTTTGGAAGCAATCCGCCAACTCTTGAGAAAGTCCCACGGTCATATTACGACCAGCCTTATCTCGTGAGTATCGAATAATCCAGCGCATCGCCATTGCAGCCCTGCGATCAGGAGAGATCTCAATGGGGACCTGATAAGTCGCTCCACCAATACGGCGTGATTTAACTTCGAGCGTTGGCTTAGCGTTTTCAAGCGCCTGCTCGAAAGCTTCAAGGGGACTTTCCGCCTTGACCTTTTGAGCAAAGCTCTCTAGAGCTTCATAGACGATAGCTCGAGCAACAGACTTTTTGCCGCCAAGCATCACTTTGTTGATGAACTTGGAGAGGACCTTGCTCTTGTAGAGGGGATCCGACTGGATTTTGCGCTTAACTGCGCGTCTTCTGCGTGACATGATGTTCTCTCTTATTTGGGGCGTTTGGCGCCATAGAACTAATCTGTATAATTGTATAAAAGCTTATCAAAAAAAACTGAGGAACTAATGAACTTTAAACAAGTAGCTGATGTTTTTGAAAAAATT
>SDBV01011122.1_pt1 | contig 11700 bp, 6 predicted proteins | sample 2277081 | NCBI WGS metagenome assembly SDBV01 (sample SAMN10402039, study PRJNA504765) | marine sediment metagenome | isolation source: marine sediment core GS10_PC15, 223 cmbsf | place: Arctic Ocean: Southern Knipovich Ridge | collected 2010
ATTTTATTGTATCGGAATTCCAATGTTTCTTGTCTCTGGGTTCTTGGCACTTGGTTCTTGGTTCTTGGCTCTGGTTTCTTGGCTCTGGGCTCAGGATTACAGCGCTCAGCACCCAGTACCCAGCATCTAGCATCCAGCAACCAGTATCCAGCATCCAGCATCCAGTATCCAACATCTAATATCCAGATTAAAAGTTAAGCATCGCCCCAATCCTTATTGTTCGCGGCATACTATAATAATCGGGATTATTCATCATCATTGTATAATAGTTTCTATATGCCAGCTCATCATTTCGTTCTTGAATTGATATTTGATTTTTTGCAGCGGTTAAATAGCCATCATCATCAGGATTACCAGTGGTGCTGTAAACATTGATTATATTTTTAGCATTCAGCAAATTGTTTATAACAAGATAAACATTAAGCATAGCGGTTTTTTTATTATCATCAGCGCCTCTTCCCCATTTTATTAATATATCCCTGTCAATTCTTGAATCAATTGTATATCTCCAGGGTTTTTTTGACCCGTTAACAGAGCCGATAACATAATCGGTATTAACATCCCGTTTAGTATAAGGAGAGCCGGAACCCATATTCAGCACAAAGTTTGCACCTGTGTTTTCAAATATATCTTTACCGAACCATTTAGGACCGTCATAATTTTTTCCGCTTGCAAAACGATAATCAAGAGCAGCAACAATAGCGTGCCTCTGGTCAAAATTTAACGGGAGAGTAACTCTTAAATTCGGCTGCCCGGTTTTGATTAAATCCATAGCAGTTTCAGCATCAGAACCAGTACCATTAGCAAATTGCAGTGTATAGCTTGCTCTCATACTAACGTTACCGGTTCTCCGCAAGTCATAAGTAACAGATAAACCTTTTACGGTTCCGAAGTCAATATTAGCATAGGTCATATATTTTATTGGATAAGCACCTACAATATTTCTTATCTGTATCATATCTCTCATTTCACGATAGAAAGCAGATAATTTTAAAGAAGAAGTATTGTTCAGCTTTTGTTGAAAACCCAGCTCATAGTCAATAGTTCTTTCCGGTTTTAGATTGGGATTACTTATTGGGTCACTGGCAACAGTGGTAATAAATAAGTAATTTGCCGGGTTTAAACGGGCATATCCGGAAGGGCGTTTTGAAAGTATATCATAATGGGCAAAGAACAGGGCAACATCAGAAATTGGAAATGAAAAAGAAATACGGGGCATAACTGTGAACTGGGGTTTATAATCTTCAAATCCTTCAGGACCTAAATCTGCATCAGGGTCAACTAAATAAGGTGTTATGCCGGTACCTGTATATAACATTGTCGGGTCATTAGTTTCCGAGCCATCAGCTAAATACCATGTATCTCCATCGCGATAGCCGACAATAGCAGAAGGGTCATCCATATTATTAACATATACCACATAATCATCACCAATATTACCGGGATGTTCACCAAGGCCATCAACATCCACTGCTTTATAAGTTTCATATAAACAATACTGGTCTTTTAAAACCATTTGATTAGCATCAAATCTGTCCACACGGAGCCCGACATTAAATACAAGGTCTTTGAATGAGAATTTATCCTGAATATAAGCAGCAGAGTAATTCGGTTCAAAAGGAGCAACTTCTCTTTTATATCTTCCGTTTTCATCTTTTGCGATAAAAAAGTCTTCAAAGCTTGGCTTATGAGTTAAACGATTACCGTGGTGGTCGTATCCGTAATATGCAACTAAATAGTTACCATTGTTCAACAATTCATCAGCACTAAAGTAATCAATAGAAAACTCAGAAGGGTCGTAAGAATCAATATCAATCCATTCTAAACCGTCAATGGGTTTTCCAAGATGTTCTCGGAAATTAATATCAAACATTGTCTGGGTGGTTGGATTATACAGCCGGTCGTATTTAATAGTGTCCTGGAATGCATCATAAATATCATACTCAGGATGAGGATTATTTATATCAAGTTCAAGGATATGAAAGTTCATTAATTGTCTTGCCATTGTCCATAAGCCGACAGGTGCAGCTCCGAAATATCTGTCATTTCTTTGTTCAAATTCAAAGCCGATTGAAACTTCATGGTCTTTTATATCAGCCGAGCCGGCTGCTGATACTCTGAACTGGCTATTATCAACAATTCTATAACCATTATATTGCGTACCCGGACTATTCCATAAACCATAGACCGATTGAGGTGATTGACCATTTAATAAACCACCGCTTTCTTCAACTATTTCAGAATTCATATAATGCCAGCTCCATGGTTCATATAAAGAATAATAATACTCTGTAACAGCAGAAGCATCGGGATTAATATCAGAGGGTTCAAAATCGTAGTAATATTTCCAGAATCCATTGTGAACCCAGGCACCCGAGCTAAAGCCGGTTACCGAAGTATCCCAGGCATAAGAATTTGTCATATAAGTATTAAATTTCCCGATATATCCGTAATTAAACAGATTATCCTTATGAGAATCGTCCTGGGTAGTTTGGTCTTCTTTTGAATAATCAATTTGTATATGATAATATGCATTTTTGATATTAGAAGCAGCGGCTTTTTCATCATCTGCTGATTGTGATGAAAATTTTTGAGTAAGCCGTGCATAAGCTCTCCAGTTAGTATATATCACTTGCGGATTATTTTCCCAGTTAAAAAGAGAATATGCATAAGAGAAATCGTGACGGTTTATATAATCAACCGTTCCACCAAGTGTAATATTTATATTTTTTGATGGTTTAACATCAATTTTACCAGCTATGTTCACATTGTATCTGCCGATATTTTGCTTTGCATCTATTTTTTCAAAATTAGTTTCATCCAGATAATCAGCATTGAGATGTGTAATAGTAGCTTCTTCGGCAGGTCTGATTGGATTTTCAATAATATCATTTAAAACATCGTCTTTTACTTTCCACATACCAATACACGATGGGTCAGAATCTTTGATATAACTAAGACTGGTTGATAAGAAGTAACCTGCAACGGGAACTTTTTTAATTATATCAGGGTTATCCGGGTCTTGTTCTTTTTTGAAGACTAAAGGACCTGATACATTAAATTCAAGGAGGTTATATCCAGAATGGTCTAAATATTGGGAAGTTACATATTCAATGCCTCCATAAAATTTGTTAGAAGGACCTTTTGTAATAATACTAATAATACCGCCTGTAACGTCGCCATATTTGGCAGATATACCACCGGTAATAACAGAAACCTGTTCCATAGCGGATTTAGGTATGCTGGCAGATCCCCTTACTTTAACTCCATCAACAAAATATACAGTACCTCCTGAACGTGCGCCACGGATACTTCCTACTTCCCCATCTGTGGAATATACACCGGCTACAGTTGTAACAACAGAACCAATGGAACGTCCCGGCATTTTTTCAATATCTTCGGAAGTTACAGTAGCTCCGGTTTGAGTATTATCTTTATCAATCAGTGGCACAACATACTCAATAACTTCAACCTCCCCTATGAGTTCGGCAGAAGTTGATAGCTTAAAGTCGAGAAATCTTATTTTATCGGCTTTAATAAGCACTTCATTAAACTGCTGGGAAGATAAACCTACACACGATGCCTTTACTGTATATGTTCCTGCTGTAATTGGCTTAATAGTATATTTCCCATCAAAATCGGTCATACCACCGGTAACCAGAGTTGCATTTAACAGAACGGCAACATTTGCAAAAGGAATTGGGTCACCTGTTCTGGCATCAGTAACTGTTCCTTTTAAAGCACCTGACTGGGCAAATAACAGGTTTGCTGAAAGTAAAGCAAAGATTAAAAAAGATATTTTTCGTAGCATAATCACGGAAGTTTAAAGTTTAAGGTTTAATGTTAACCTGAATTATGCATAATTCAGTGCGAAAAATAGACAAGTCGGCAGTCGGCAATAGGCAAATTCTTTTTTTGCCAAATGACTACTTGTATAAGATATTTCCAAAATTTATGAATTATCCAGGTTAAATGTTCTTAAAAATTTGTAAATATATAAATTATCAAACAATAATACAAAAAAAATTATTTATATAAAAATTATTATTTAAATTTCGCAAGTGCAAACTTATTGATTTATTGTTGAGTCCACTCTAAAAAGTCAAAAAATACTTTTTAGAGGTGACTCATTGTTTAATTGCTAAATTGTTAAAGTTTGAAAAGAGAAATAATGATGAAACAATAAGACAGGATAGCCATATAACAATATAACAATTTAACCATTATTCCATTATTTCTTATTGAGACATTCCCGCTAAAAGCGGCTTTAATTCAAATTTCAATATTTGAAACGATCTAGTATTTCCTATTTAAAATTTCCGAATATATTATAGCTGTTTTTAAATCAAAATTTTCAATTTCTTCATAAGAAGCTTCAGCATCTTCTTTTTGTTTATTATCATCAATACGTGTCTCATATACTTGCGATTGTAATTTTTTCCGGATTAATTCTTCTTTTTGTGGCGGGGCATATTTTTCATTATTAGTTTCTTTATCTTTATGTTCATTTGGTTTAATAATATTCAAATCCGGCAGGTTTTGAATATCTTTCATTTCATCATAGTCATCGGATGACTCCCAGTCATCCGATGACTGTGACTGTGTTAAAAGCTCATCAGTATCACCTGCAACTTGTTCACTTAATTTTTTCTTCTTTCTAAATATACTAAAAAGTAATAAAAAAATAGTAAGTACAATATATAATATAGTATCTAAATGTTCGTCCATTGTTCAATTAAAAATTATAAATTAAAAATTAAATAGTCATTATACTAATAATGTTTTTTTCTAAATTTGATAAAACGGTCGCGGTGTTTATTTTTATTAATTCTGTTTGCTGTTCGTTTGGTTTTTTTCATTCGTTTTAAAGTTTCTTTTGACTGCCATTTTTTATTATGTTTTTTTATTGACTTTTTATGTGCCTTTTCTTCCTTATGTATTCTTTTCCATTTCTGTTTATCCGCCTTTTTTTGATGATCAATTTGCGCCGAAAGATAAAAAGGAATTAACAAAATTACTAATAATAATAATCTTTTTAAAAATACTTTCATTATATTTGTATTTAATTTGAAAAAAAAATATAGAGCAAAAATTTAAAAGCCTATCAATATTTTAATTTACCGTTCACAGCTATTAGGGCAAACTCATGTAAATTGATTTAAACCGTTAAAACGGTTAATTAATCATTGGTTGTTTTCTTTCACCTCGTTAAAACGAGGTGTTAATGATACTCGTAAAAACAAGGTGTTAATGCCGTAGGATAACATACAACGGAACGGTATAAATTTAATTTCTCATTAACCCCTTGATTTATCAAGGGGGCTAAGGAATATCAACTTTTATTAATAACCGTTTTAACGGTTTATATTTTAGCTGTGAACGGTTACCAAAAAGATTATTGCTTAAGTGCCTAATTCAATAATTTTAAAATGAGACATTTTTTTTCACGACCAAATATAAAACTTTTTTTGTTAACAATAATACTTTCTGTAATATTTATTAACTGTAAAGATAAGGAAGACCGTGTTCCTTATGCACCTGTTGATATTTATATAAATTTAAACTCACCTGAATTTAATGATTTAAATGTAGCGGGTAATTCAGTTATGATAACAGGAGGCGTAAGAGGGATTATTATTTATAGAAGTTCGGAATATGAATTTATTGCTCTTGAAAGAAACTGTACATACCAACCCTCTAATGAATGCGCAAGTGTTGAGCCACTTGATATGTCCAGCCCAATTGCAATTGATTCGTGCTGTGGCTCAAAATTTTTATTACAGGATGGTTCTGTTATTAAAGGACCTGCAAGCCTGCCTTTGGTACAATATCAAACTTCTTATAATGGAAGCACACTGTATATACATAATTAGAGTCTGTCTTTAAAGTCAAAGATTTTCAAAAATGAAAGACCCAAGCCCCATATTCCAAGCCCCAAGCCCCAAGTCTCAAGCTCCAAGAGTGTTTTGAATTTGGGACTTGGAATTTGGGACTTTTAAATATTATGCTGAAATTTTAGATTATCACTTCCTTTTCTTTTTTTCGCGAATTATAACGGGATCCTCTTTAGATTTTTTTAAAGCATCAAAATAAACAGGTGTAGCAATGAACAACGAAGAATAAGTTCCAACGAGCACGCCAATTAACATTGCAAAAATAAATCCTCTGATAACTTCACCGCCAAAGATAAAAATTGCTAACAATACAAATGCTGTACTTAAAGAAGTGCTGAATGTACGGCTTAATGTGCTGTTCAATGCGGAATTAATTGTTTCGCTTCTGTCGCGTTTTCTGTATAATCCTGTATATTCTCTTATACGGTCAAATACAACTACGGTATCATTAATAGAATATCCGATAACGGTTAGTATAGCAGCAATAAATGCCTGATTGATTTCTAATGTAAATGGTAATATGCCATATAATATAGAAAATATACCCAATAATATCAGCACATCGTGGAATAAAGCTGTAATTGCACCGAGACCAAACCGCCAGTTTTTAAAACGTATAAAAATATATATAAAGATAAATATCAAAGAAAAGAAGATAGCCAAGACTGCTGAAAATTTAATATCATCAGAAATTGAAGGCATAACTTTCTGGGAGCTCATTCTATAATCTTTAATGAAAGTATCAAAGCTCACATTTTTTCCAATAGTTGATTTTAATCCCTCATAAAGTTTGGTTTCAACTATTTTATCTGTCTCAGGATTACTTTCTTCAATTAAGTATTTAGTTGTAATTTTCACCTGATTGTTACCACCAAAGGTTTTTACTTCAGGTACTTCGCCATAAACTGTTTTCAATGATTTCTGAATATCAACAGTGCTGACATCGTTTTTAAAACGAACGATATAAGATCTGCCACCTTTAAAATCGACACCATAATTAAGTCCTTTTGAAAAAAGAGAAACAAGACCGATAAGGATAACTATTACTGAGATAGCGTAAAATATTTTTCTTTTTTTCAGAAAATTGAAATTAATGTTTTTGAAGGCATTTTCGGTAATTCTGGTTGCAAAGGTTATTTTTTTATTTTTGTCAAGCAGCCAGGTAAATATCAATCGGGTGAGAAAGATTGCTGCAAATAATGAAGTTAAAATACCTATAACTAAGGTAGTGGCAAAACCTTTAATTGGACCTGTGCCAAATGTATAAAGGACAACTCCTGTCATCAATGTTGTAACATTGGCATCAATAATTGCAGAATAGGCATTTTTATAGCCATCGTTAATTGCGAGTTTAAGCCCTTTGCCGGCTTTCAGTTCTTCACGTATCCGTTCATAAATAAGCACATTAGCGTCAACTGACATACCTATTGTAAGGACTATCCCAGCGATACCAGGTAAAGTAAGTGCAGCCCCTAATGATGCTAATACTCCAATTATAAAGAAAATATTTGCAATTAGAGCTATATCAGCGACGAAACCTGCTTTATTGTAATAAAAGACCATATAAAGCAGTATTACAAAAAAAGCAATAATAAAGGAGCTTAAACCGGCATTAATTGATTCATGTCCGAGTGAAGGTCCTACAATTTCTTCATTAAGTATTCTTGCAGGTGCAGGCAGCTTACCTGATTTAAGAATATTTGCAAGGTCTTTGGCTTCGGGTATAGAAAAGTTGCCGGTAATAGATGAACGACCACCTTTAATTTCATCCTGTACAACAGGGTAGGAATAGACATAATTATCAAGAACGATAGCTATTTGACGTCCGACATTTTCTCTTGTTAAACGGGCCCATACTTTAGCACCTTCACTGTTCATTGACATAGAGACCTCGGCAGAAGCTCTGCTTTCACCAAATTCTGCACGTGCATTAGTAATAACATCACCTTCAAGAGCTGGTTTTTCGTCGCGGCTTGTTATTTTTATGGCAACTAATTCGTAGAAATTACCAACCTCGTCAAAGGGTTTAATTGTCCATAAGAATTTTAAATCTCTTGGAAATAATGATTTTATCTGTTTCAGACGTAAGTATTTATTTACTTTATTTGTATCCTTAAAATGTGAAAAACCAACTGCTGCTCCATCTAATAGTTGCCCCTCGCGGGTAGTTCTTGGAGTTAAAATTGAAAATAAAGGATAATCTTTAATGATTTGGTCAGGAGTAGCCTGGGCAGTATCAGCGGTTAAAGTATCTTTTTCAAGTTGTTCTAATAGAGATAACTCTTCTTGTTTTGTTGTATCAGCGGTAGATGAATCAAGCTTGGTAAGCAAAACAGGCTCTGCGTCACTCTCTTTATCTTCTGATAAAGTAGAATCTTTTTTTGCTTTTTCAATATCCTCAGAGGCAGATTCTATTTCTTTTATGCGTTTATTGGCATCAAGCAAATATTGATAAATCTCTTTATTTTCATAAGTTTCCCAGAACTCAAGATTTGCAGTTCCCTGTAATAATTTACGAACTCTATCGGGATCTTTCACTCCGGGCAATTCAACAAGAACACGTCCTGCTTTTCCTAATTCCTGAATATTAGGCTGAGAAACACCAAAACGGTCAATTCTTGTACGAAGAATATTGATTGAATTATCAATTGCACTTGTTGTTTCCTGACGAAGAACAGATAATACTTCTTCATTTGTAGAATTATAACTTATTCTATCTTTTAGATCTAATGTACTGAAAACAGCAGCTAATCTTGCGTTAGGGTCAATATCTTCAAATGCTCTGCCGAAGAGTGTTAAAAAATCTTCCTGACTGTCTTTCTGATATTTTTTAGCCAGAGCAATAGCATTTAAGAAAGTAGTATCCTTACTATTATCAGACATTGCCTTGATAAGATCAATTACTGATACTTCCAGAGTAACATTCATACCGCCTTTTAAATCAAGACCAAGATTAATTTCGCGTTCCTTACATTCACTAAAAGTATATTTACGAATGCCTAAAAAGTTGTAAACTACTTCTCCTGAAATTGAATCAAGGTAAGCCTGGTTTAACGAGTCAATAAGAGTTCGTTTATCCGTTATTTTTATGTCTTTCTGGTCTGCCTGTATTTTAAGAAATTTACTTTGAGCATATTTAACGGCATCTTTTTCAACTATTTTTGTTATTAAGGTAAATGATAGTTGATATATACATACTAAAGCTAATAAAATAGCAAATAGCATAATAGCTCCTTTGTTTCGCATTTGTTTTTATTTTTTTAGTATAATTTGAAAATTATCGTACAAAGATAATGAAATTCAATTAAAAATTAAAAATTAAAAAATTATAAAATTGCTAAATTGTTAAATTGTTGAAAAATGTTTGAATGGTTGCCTGAATGCTTGAATGTATGACACAAGAAAATATCAATTAAAAATTAAATGACAAATGACAATGACCAATGACCCCGATACGCTTCGCTACGGGGCAGGCCTAATGACTTAACCTGAATAATTCACAAAAATATTCTGCGTAGCAGATAAATTATTGTAGAATAAAATGATAGAGTTAGAAATATTCCCCGTAGGGGATAAATAATATAACATCTACGATGTAAGAATGTTTTTCTAAATAAATGTGCTACAATAATTTAAGCTCTACGAGCTAAAATTTATGAATTAATCAGGTTAATAACAATATAACAATTTAACCATTTAACAATATATCAATGAATTTTCATTCTGTAAGCTCCCGAATAGGCTCTCCTGTGCAACCATTAGGAAAAGAAATGTTTAAAAAAGTAGCGATAGTTGGTGCAATATCAGTAATTAAAATCGGTCTTGTAATAATGCTGCGGTTAATTTTCCAGCCATACCAGATAAGAGGAACATGTGTATCGTAACGATAAGCAGTGTTATGCGAAGTTGACATTTCTGTTTGTTCAAGCCAGCCTGGTTCCAGATTAATAATAACATCCCCGGAGCGTTTCTGATTATAGCTGTTTTGCATTTTTTCAAAAATACCTTTTGTAAAATTAGTTGTTTGCAAAGTAGTAGCTGTTATTGCATTTGCAACACCGGTAAATTGGATTATGAATTGAGCTGTGTTTGTTTGAATTTCTTCAAGAGATATTTTTGAATCTTCAATCAGATTATGATTTAAGTATAATTGCTGTTCGTTATATGCTGATACCCATTCGCCCTGTCCGTATATGGCATTCAAATAAGCTTTTAAAAGAGTAATTGCACTTTTATTGTTAAAATAACCGGCAGGTATTTTTAAGTCTTTAAGATATTGTGGAATATTAACTGCCCCGTGGTCGGCTGTTAAGAAGAGCAAAACATTTTCTTTTCCTATATAATCGTCAATAAAATTTAAGAAATGAGCAATTTCTTTATCCAAGCGCAGGTATATATCTTCAACTTCAATAGAAGTTGGCCCGAACAGATGACCGACATAATCAGTAGAAGAGAAGCTACAGACAAGTAAATCGGTATATTGGTCTTTTCCTAATTCTTCGTTAACAATTGCTGCAATGGCAAAATCTTTTGTTAAGGTATTGCCGAAGGGAGTTGATTTTAAGATATTGTACCTAGTTGTAATTTTTTTCAGATTGTTAAGGTTGTGTGGAAAGGTACGAAGTTGTTTTCCAAAACCGGCTTCATACGGATTATCATCTTCAAGGCTTTCGGTATATTGTTCAATAGGTAAAAGAGTGAGCCATTCGCGTTGAATATACAGATCAGGGAATTTTTTATTGTTAAATTCTTTAACCCACCCGGGAAGAGAATCCTGATAAAAAGAGCTTGTTATCCAGTTGCCTGTTTTATTATCAAACCAGTAAGCAGCATCGGCCGAATGTCCGGCTGAAAGAATAGATGCATAGCTTTTTAATGCTATCCCAATGACTTTAGACTTTTGCTTATTTGATAATTTTAGTTCATCGCCTAAATTGGTTGTCAGTAAATGTTTAGGTGACGCTTGTCCTTCATTTGAATCACTCCCAACTGTTTTTACTTTATCATCTTCGGTGCAATAAACTATTTTATCCTTTAATCTTAAATACCAACTGTTAGAAATAATTCCGTGATAAGATGGTGTGGTGCCTGTAAAAATAGTAGCATGACCAGCGCCGGTTTGGGTAAACAGATAATTGTAATTTGCATTTTTACAAAATGTTCCTTCATTAATTAATCGTTTGAATCCGTCTGTTTCAAACTTATCCCAATAGCGATAGATATAATCGTAACGCATCATATCAACTATAATTCCGATGACGAGCTTTGGCTTTTCAGATGGAATACTTTTGCTTTTCTGTGCGAAACCGATACTAACCCCAGTTGTATAAAGAAAAAATACAACGGGGTAAATATACGAATTTATGCTAATGATACAAATTATACACCCCTTCCAACACACATTCCAACGCACCCCCTCTTTTAGAGGGGAAAAGAAGAAAGAAATTAATTGTTTCATTGCATTAAAAAGTTTCAAAATTTATGAATTAATCAAGATTATTATCTTGATTAAAGAGCAAAGATACAGATAAAAATTCAATAGCCAATTTTCAGTAAATTTTAAATATTAAACTTTATATCTTAAACTCTTGAAATTTTTATAAATTCGCAAATCAATAACCACAGATTTCACAGATGACACAGATTAAAACTTAATTTTAATATAAATTTTGTAACTATTCAAGTATAGGGAAAAAAGGTATAAGGTATAGGGTATAAGGAATTAAGAAATATTGTATGAAAAAGCCAAAGGAATATATTAATGATAAAAAAGAGGAATATAAAGTGGAAGATATTCTTGTGAAAT
>SDBV01011123.1_pt1 | contig 11700 bp, 11 predicted proteins | sample 2277081 | NCBI WGS metagenome assembly SDBV01 (sample SAMN10402039, study PRJNA504765) | marine sediment metagenome | isolation source: marine sediment core GS10_PC15, 223 cmbsf | place: Arctic Ocean: Southern Knipovich Ridge | collected 2010
CCTGACCAATCGAAATAATAATCTGAAATTGTTATTTCTGGCTGACAACAGGATAGAACATTTGCCGGAAGATATGTCCCAATTCAAATCCCTCCAAACCATCGATCTGAGCAACAATCAACTGAAATCTGTACCTGAAAGCCTTCTGAAACTTAAAAAACTCCAGTATCTGATCCTTGAGGGAAACCCTATCCCGCGGGAAGAACTCGAGAGGATTGCAGAACTACGACCAGACCTGGAACTGTAGGCAAGACAGACCGGGTATCAAATGCTTCAACCCTAATCCAGGAAAAAACCAAGCAGTCAGTTTTTACCGGAGGATTCATAATCCATTTCAAATCATTAATTTTGCAGCCTGATTCCGGGGACTCAAAGAAGCTGCAATTTTTCAGAGCCTCTCCCGGATCAAAATAATGAAGCATTAAATGAAACGAGTTGTAGTCGGATTATCAGGAGGGGTTGATTCCAGTGTTGCTGCATATTTACTGAAAGAGCAGGGATATGAGGTAATCGGTGTGTTTATGATCAACTGGCATGATAAGACCGGTACACTCGAGGGCGATTGTCCCTGGAAAGACGACCTGATATTCGCTCAACTGGTGGCACAGAAGCTGGACATTGAATTCCACAGCGCCGACCTGAGCAAAGTGTATAAAAAGAGAGTGATCGACTATATGTTCAGGGAATACGAAAACGGCCGCACCCCTAATCCTGATGTACTTTGCAACCGTGAAATCAAGTTCGACGAGTTCTTCAAGGTTGCAGATACCTATAATGCCGATTTTATTGCCACGGGACATTATTGCCGGAAGGAAACGGTGGATAAAGACGGACAAACATATCAGCGCTTGCTCGCGGGACTGGATTCCAACAAAGAGCAAAGCTATTTCCTTTGCCAGCTGAACCAGAACCAATTGTCCAGGATTCTGTTCCCCATTGGAGAATTGCCGAAGGAAAGGGTACGCGAAATCGCCACTGAGCAAATGCTGCCTACCGCTAATAAAAAGGATTCACAGGGTATTTGCTTTATCGGCAAAGTTGACCTGCCCACTTTTCTCCAGCAGCAGCTTCAACCCAAAAAGGGTAATGTAATTGAAATTCCAAGAAGATTTTCAGACTACCTTGAATTCGACCGTGAGAGTAAAGATCCTCAATATTTGGCAGGGGACTGGAAGTACCAGCCGGGTGATGGCATTATTATCGGGACACATAACGGGGCGCATTTTTATACTATCGGGCAGCGAAAGGGATTGAACATAGGCGGGAAAAAGGAACCCCTGTTCATTATAGGTACTGATACGAATAGTAATATCATTTATACGGGGGAAGGAAAATCACACCCGGGACTATACCGGAAGGGACTGGCGATTCCTGCCGGGGATGTCCACTGGGTCAGGGAGGACTTAAAATTACTACCCGGGGAAACAAGGGACTTCAGCATCCGACACCGTTACCGGCAGCCGCTTCAAAGCGGAACCCTGTTCATGGAGAAAGATTACCTGTATATCATATTCGAAAAACCTCAAAGGGGAATAACCCCCGGACAATTTGCCGCCTGGTATGATGGCGATGAGGTGATCGGTTCGGGAGTGATTGAATAATCATTTGCCTGAAAAACCTACCGTTACACAGCTATCCTGCTGGGATATATTCAATATATAATAATGGACGTTATTTGCTCAATATTTATTAGAAGAGTTCCAGTCTAGCTCGTACCACGGCTTCACCTGTCATATTACACAATTCTATGATTTGCTACTGAAATATTGCTTAACTTATATTCGCAAATATAGATCGATTGACTATCAAATAATATCGTATGAAAATCAAATTATTTTTAACTCAAATTGTTTGTATGGGGAAGTATCTGCTAATGGCTATTCTGGTTAGTGCAAGCACATTTGCCGGTTTCGCACAGGTTAAAGTTAAATGGACATATGAATTGCCTTCAGATATTTTGTGGCAGGAAGTGACAATGCTTGGTAATTTGATCGTAAGTTCCGAGAATCAGCTTGTCGGAGTAAACACCGAGACCGGAGCAACCGGCTGGAGTAAACCCGAATATGCTGGACTCCCCTGGGAGGCCTTCAATGAGCTGCCCAACAGTCCGTTTTTTACCATCACCACCAGCAATAGCCTCCATCTGCTTGACCAGCTAAGTGGGAATGAGGTATTCGATTCCTACAGGGCCGGTTTAAATACCATAGGAGATTATTTTCTCTTGTACAACTCTGATGCCATACTTGTGGCTGGTGAAGGTATCAATGGTGAACCTTTAATGGTATATGTGAAGATGTCAGATGGCAGCGTTTCCTGGTCCCTGAACGAGAAATTTGGCCGGATCATCGCAGCCAATGAGCTTGGCAATAATGAACTGTTAATCGTTACCCTGTTCAATAATTATAAAATAAATGCCAGTTCAGGAAAAGTAATCTGGAAAGAGGTTAATTCACCAGAATCAGCACAGGCCGATAAACTCGGAAATTTTGGAGCATTTCTAAAATCAGCCGCCGAGACACTGACGAAAGATATGGAGATTGACTTGCGATTCTACTGGCCGGAAGGCAGCAATGTCTTTTATCTGGGTTCTCAGCACGAGGAGGAGAGTATGAGCTCTTCCAGGGAAGAACCCGTTATCAATTACACCAATGTTTATAACGCGTTTAACATAAATGATGGCGGCCTGGTTTGGGATGAATCGCTTGAAGTCAAAGGTCTCCTGAGCCAAGTGACTTTTTTGGATAATGGGATATTGGTGCTCCCGGATGATGGAAACAAAACGAGAATAAATTTATATGACTACAACACTCGTGAAGGAATATGGGGCAAGAAAGGAAGAGGAATTTCCATAAAGGGAGGCATCTATGATTACCTCCACGCTGAAGATGGCATATTGCTGGTGTCTCGGACAGCCAGTAATAATTTCCTTAATTACCTGGATCCCAACTCAGGAACAATCACTTTTGAGAAACCTGTCAAAGTAAAAGGCAGGGTAATTGGAATTGTCCCCTTATCCGGAGGCATTCTGTACATCACAAGCGAGTCAATGAACATTCTGGATCAGGCTTCCGGCACTTTAAAATGGAATAAGAGTGTGATGACATCTCCGCAATTGACTGGAGAGTATAATGGGAAAATATATGCCTTCGACAGAAAATCCGGCACACTTAAAGTTGTGGATATGAACAGTGAAACGGTTAAGGAATTATCATCCAAGGAGTTAAAGTTCGAGGGTAAGGAAATACCGAGAAGGCTCGAAGTTATGGAGGATGGAATATTTATACATTCAGATCAGAACGTTGCTAAATTCAACTTCGACGGTTCCCTCCTGTTTCAGGCCTACTACCCTGCTCCCCGTGAACCAGGCTGGAAACGAGCTCTCCTGTATGCCGAAGCCGTTAGAGGGGCTTATATTGGTGCTTCTTCGTATTACATGTCAGGAGCCATGGCAGCAGTGGAAAATGATGTCAGACAGGAGGATGCCATTGCAGGTGAAACGGTGAGCCAGATTGGTAATGCGTACGGTGAATTGGGAGACCAGGCATCCAGTTACGCCAGCAGTGCTTTCAAACAGGCCAATGCCAGACTGAAAGCCACCTCGTCTACCAGGGAGTTTATGTTGATCATGTCCAAACAAGACAAGGACATTCAATTGCTTAAGGTCAGCAAATTAGATGGTCAGGTTGGGGCAAGGATCGACCTGGGTAAAGACCGCGAGCCTATTTATGCTGTTGACGACATTACAGGGCAAGTATATTACTGCACAGGGAACAGAACTCTGACCTCTTATATGGTTAAATAGTAGAATTGTAATTTAGTTTATTGCAAAAAACGTCCGTTTATTTGGGTATGTTAAATTAGTGCTAAAACTATTTTAGTATTTGCTTGATCAATTAATTAAGCTGTAATTGTTTAAAGCATATGGATAATTTATCGGGTAAGAAATTGGCAATCATCTCGATTTTAAAGCAATAAATCCTTGGATAAGAATAATTTAAACACGTGTAAATGAATCATGTAATACATATTTTTCTAGGTATGGTGCTTACCGTTTTTTCAGTACCAGCCCAAATCCCGGAAAAGGCCGAAGACATTTCTCCCCTACTCATTGGGGAAATTATCCCTGACGTTATACTGAAAGCGCCTGATGCGAGTGATCATTCAGTATTAGATATATTCAGCAAAAAACCAACCGTCCTGTTATTTTACCGGGGTGGATGGTGCCCTTATTGTAATACACATTTGGCAGAAATTCAAGGTGTAGAAAGTGAAATTATTAAACTGGGCTTTCAAATCGTGGCCATCAGTCCCGACTCACCTGAAAACCTGCAATTAACCTCAGGAAAACACAAGTTAAATTATAGCTTGTATTCCGATAGCAACGGGACGCTCACAAAGGCCACAGGAATTGCTTTTAAAGCGCGCGAAAAATCTACCGATAAGCTACTTAGATATTCAGACGGGCTGAATGAAGGTTTCCTGCCGGTCCCTTCCGTGTTCATTGTAGATACTTCGGGGAAAATACAGTTCGAGTACATTAACCCCAACTACAAAACAAGGCTAAGCGCAGATCTTTTGCTGGCTGTGTTGAAAGAACTGAAATAAGTTAAGCAATAATTTATTCGCTATTGTGTAATCCGCATTCCTTATGTTCGGCGTTTTCCCACCACCAGCGTCCTGCCCTTGAATCCTCGCCGGGCTGTATGGCACGGGTGCATGGCTTGCAGCCTATGCTGGGGTATCCTTTATTATGAAGAACATTGTAAGGGACATCGTGTTTCTTAATGTAATCCCATACCTGTTTCTCAGTCCACTCGATGATCGGATTCAGCTTCATCAGTTTATGCTTGTCATCCCACTCAACCAGCTTGTTAAAAAAGCGGGTTACGGTCTGATCCTTCCTGAGTCCGCATACCCACATTTCCATACCCGAGAGGGCGCGTTTGAGGGACTGGTTCTTGCGGACATCACAGCATTGTTTACGGTTCTCTATGCTTTTATAGAAAAGATTGATGCCCTTACTGGCAACCATCTCCTGTACCTGTCCGGAATCCGGAAAATAGACCTCAATGTTCAGGCCGTATTCCTCATTGGTATGTTGTATAAGGTTGTAGGTCGCCTGATAAAGTCTTCCGGTATCAAGGGTGAACATCCTGGTATCCCTCTCAATGTCGGCGATCATTTTTGTCAGTACCTGGTCTTCCGCACCCATGCTTGAAGCAAAGATGATCTTTCCCTTGTACTCCTTCAGAAAGTATTCAAGAATCTCCTCAGCGGGCTTCCCGCTCCATTTTTCATTCAGCTGCTCAATCAGATGCTCCTTCATTCTTCTTCCGTCGACGGTTTAAGTGTAAGTTTCAGGACAAGATACCCGCTGACACCGGCCAGAAGGGATCCAATCAGAATACCGATTTTTGCATGGTTCAAAAGGCTGGCATCCTGGAATGCAAGGCTGGCTATAAACATTGACATGGTGAACCCAATTCCTCCTAGTAATCCCAGTCCCAGCAGATGAACCCATTTCGTACCAGGTGGCAATTCTGTCATTTTAAGCTTTATACCCAGCCATGAGAAAGCAATAATTCCAACCACCTTCCCAATTATAAGGGCAAGGGCAATATTAATTGATATTGCACCGATAACCGGCTCACCTGCTGCGGCACTGAGCAATACTCCTGCATTGGCCAGTGCGAAAACCGGCATTACGAAAAAGGATGTCAGTCCATGCATCTTGTGCTCCATGTTCTGAAGTGGACTATTAACCATGTCAACATATGTTTTAATATTATCCAGCGCATGCAACTGATCCTTTTTTAATAACAGTTTTCCCTCTGATTCCGTATCCCCAAATGGAACCAGGTTCTGTCTCATCACCCGGTTAAATACACCAAGTTTAATGGTACGTCGGACCGGTACGATAAATGCCAGCATAACTCCGGCTAATGTTGGATGAAGTCCGGATTTTAGCACATAGTACCAAACAAAACCTCCGACAACCATGAAAATAATACGGTTTCTAATGCCTGCCCGGATTGCGACTGCAAGTCCCACAAAAAGAATAAGTGCAATCAATATATAATTCCACCCGATTGATTCACTGTAAAATGCTGCAATTACCAGAACTGCGCCAAGGTCATCCACTATCGCAAATGCAGCAAGGAATACTTTTAGAGCCAGGGGAACCCGTTTTCCCAGCAGGCTGAGTATGCCCAGTGAAAATGCAATGTCAGTTGCCATTGGTATACCCCATCCCTCAGATCCGGGTCCTTCACCCTGAAGGGTTACAAATAATAATGCAGGTATGAGCATGCCTCCGATCGCGGCAAAAATTGGCAGGGCTGCCTGCCGGAAAGTTGATAGCTCACCGACCAGAATTTCACGCTTGATCTCGAGTCCGACGACAAAAAAGAAAAGCGCCATTAGTCCATCGTTAACCCACAGTATCAGCGGCTTGGACAGCTTAAAAACCTGTCCGATCTGAACGGTAAGTTCCCAGTTCACTATCCTGTGATAAGAATCGGCCATGGATGAATTTGCCCAAATCATGGCAACTACGGTGGCAATGATCAGGAGTATACCTCCTGCTGCCTCCATTTTAAAGAACCGCTGGAAGGGGCCTGCACCGCGTGCCCGATTTACTGATTGTTTTGCTGACATGGTAATGGTTTTGTATCTGCTGCGAAATTACTCAATAAAACCCGAACTTAAAAGACCTCCTTGTCCGCATTAAGATAGTTCTGATAACGACCCAGATCATACCAGTAGTCATGGTCATGGATATAGGGCCGGATTGGGTGATCACCGGCCAGTTCGAGATACATATTTGTCAGATTGAGTGGTTTGGTATCCGGAAAAAATGAGAGAAACCTGCTGCTTATTACCTGTACACAGCTATTGCCGTAATCCTCCAGAATTCCTTGAGGCTCTCGAACAAATCTCTCCTCCCCAGTCTCGTTGTGCCTCCACCCACAAAGGCAACCAACCTTGTCAAACAACAGGGATCTTGATGTAGTCCTCTTTTTCACAGCCATTGTCACCATGGCTTTCTCATTTCCGGTGTGGGCCTTGATAAGCGCTGAAATATCAAGGTTGGTTACCACATCTACATTGTGAACAAGGAAATCCTCATCTCCTTCAAAAAACTCCCTGGCATGGAGGAGGGCACCCCCTGTATCCATTAGCTGCCGGGTTTCGTCGGAGACCGAGAGTTCGACACCTTCGATCTGGAGATGATCCATAAATTCAATAACCTGCTCTGCAAAATGATGAACATTAACGATAATGTGGTTTATTCCGGTCGCAGCAATATTACGGACAACCCTTTCCAGGAGAGGTACCCCCTTGAAAGGCACCAGGGCCTTTGGTTTGTTATTTGTAAGTGGACTCAGCCTGGTGCCTAGTCCCCCAGCCAGGATCATCGCTTTCATTGTGAAAACAAATTTAAAGTTTTCCTTCGATAAATACAGGATTATATTTTCGTGGTATTTTCAAGATCTTTCTGACGGATTGATTTACAATTTTGTATTTTTAATGACTATGAAAAAAACAAGAAGAGAATTTATTCAGAAAAGTGCATTGGGTACCGCACTTCTTTCAGGGGGACTGGGCATCAGCTCCTGCATTTCAGATTCTTCAACTGCTAAGGAGGGACTTGAGGAAAAGTATATGGAACTGGACAGGGTGCTGGCAAAACCTGTCCTCAAGTCTGAACTTTTCCCTGATCCCATGATTATAGAATCCCTGGAGTTGCTCCGTTACAAGAACAATTTTATTTGCAGGGTGCGGACCACTGAAGGCCATGAAGGTCTTTCGGTTGGTAATAACGCGCAGCTGGTCTCGCTCTACCCGATTTTTTCAATCCGGCTCCAACCCTTTTTTATCGGGAAGGATGCCAGAAAACTTGAGTCTCTTCTGGATGAGGTTTATGTCTATAAAAGTAATTACAAGGTTCAGAATCTTGCACTCTGGGTTCCCCTGGCCACCATTGAATTTGCGATTCTCGATCTTCTCGGAAGGGTGGCAGAAAAACCGATGGGCGAATTAATTGGTGAAATCCATAACCCGAAGGTAGCCGTATACCGGGCAAACAACTACAGAGGAAGGCCTGCAGCTGAATCAGTTAAGTCAATTGCTGAAAATGTCGAAGAAACAAAGGCTAAGGCAGTGAAGCTAAAGATAGGAGGCAGAATGAGTAAGGATGCCGACTACCCTCCTGGCAGAACCGAGGAACTGATTCCTCTGGTACGGGAGACTTTTGGAGATGAAATGGTAATCTATGCTGACTCCAATGGCTCCTATTCAGTCAATGAAGCCATCAGAATCGGGAAGATCATGGAGGAATACAAATATGATTTTTATGAAGAACCCGTTCCTTTCGACTGGTACGAGGAGACCCGGCAGGTGGCTGATGCTCTGGATGTTCCTATTGCCGGTGGGGAACAGGAGCCAAGCCTGCATAATTTCAGGTGGCTTATTGCCAATGATGCCCTGGATATAGTTCAACCGGATATGTTCTATTTTGGGGGAATGATACGCTCAATGAAGGTTGCCAGGATGGCTGATGCTTTAGGAAAAACTTGTGTACCTCACATATCCGGCTCGGGCCTGGGATACCTTTACATGATGCATTTTATATCCGCTGTGCCTAATGCCGGACCCTATCATGAGTTCAAAGGTTTTAACAAGGATATCCCGTATACTTGTGATACCTCCAGCCTCGAAAGCGATGAAGGCGTTGTGACAGTACCCAGTGGTCCCGGGCTAGGATTGGTAATTGACCCGGATTTTGTTTCCAGGCATACCCCGGTCATAGCTTAACCGGTTTACAAATCCAATCTTTCTTATTTACTCCCGTTCCGCATTTTTTACATTCATAGCGGGCGGGTTTTTCCAGTCTTTTGTTGCGCTTCTTCTTCCCTGCCTCACACATTGATTCCTTCCCCATTTCCCTCCTCTCCTATTTCAATTCCCTGTGTACCAGCATGGTATTCACTTTTAGTTCATTTTTAATATAGTCCTCCAGGCGTTCCGCAGAGTAAACGGAACGATGTTGTCCACCCGTACAACCATAGCTGACCATCAGATTATTGAATCCGCGTGACCTGTATTCTGCAACAGATTTTTCCACAAGTGAAAAGGTCTCTTCCAGGAATTCCTTCACTTCCTGCTTTACCTCCAGAAATTCAATCACCTTCATATCTTTTCCGGTTAAGGACCTGTATTTCTCCTCTCTTCCAGGATTGGGCAGCGCCCTGCAATCAAATACAAATCCCCCTCCATTCCCGCTCAAATCCCTTGGCAAACCTTTTTTATAGGAAAAACTACTTATCAGTACAGTGAGTTCTTCTGGTTCTTCTTTGAATTTCCACTCATCGAGCCGGCATATCCTTTCAAGACAGGCAGATAGTTCAGGCAATCCCTCCGGGATCAGGGAATTTTCCCTCATCCATTCAATGTTCCTGATGGCAAATGGAATACTCTGAAGGAATAGTGCCTTGTTCTCCACTATCCCACGTAATCCGTAAGCACCCAATACCTGGAGTATCCTTATCAGAACAAAGGAATAGTAGTGTTTTTTGAATTCCACTCCGGGCATGCCGGTTTCTTCCTGAACCAGTTCAAGATAGTATTCCAGAAGTTCCTCCCTCAGTTCATGCGAGAGGTTCACCCTTGATTCAAACAGGAGAGATGCTACATCATATTGAAGAGCTCCTCTCCTTCCACCCTGATAATCAACAAAATACAGATCGTCATTGAAGATCATTATGTTACGGGACTGAAAATCCCGGTACAGGAAGTGATCCGTACCTGCTTCTGAAAGCCTTTCTGAAAATGCCTGGAAATCATTTTCCAGGGCCTGTTCATCAAAGGGTATTCCGAGTAGCTTGATGAAATAATACTTGAAATGATTAAGGTCCCATAAAATGGATTGCCTGTCAAATTCCTGACGCGGTACACAAACATTATAGTCAAGCGATTCATGTCCCTCGAACTGGAAACGAATCAGGTGCTTAAGTGCTTTTTTATAGAGGGGTATGATCCTGCCTGGATAATCCCCTTCCTTTCTGCTCTGGTCTACTTCCTCTTTCAGGGTAATGTCACCCAGGTCCTGAAGAAGGTATATTCCCCTGTCAGCATCCTCGGCCAGAAGCCTTGGCACGTTTAGTTTTAAACCACTGAAGTGTTTTGTAAATTCCAGGAAAGCCCTTGTCTCAAGCGGATCGGGACTGTAAACACCAATGCATCTGCTTCCCCCGAAATCCATCCGGTAATACTCCCGGTGAGAACCGGCACCCGGAAGTTTTACAGGAATACCAGCCTTTTCCCCGAAGGTTTGTAGAAATAATTTCTGCAGATTTTTTCTATTCAATGATTCCATATTGCCAGGACAAAATTAAGGAATTATAATTTCAGCAGCCCATTAATACAAATTTCATATCCTAGTAACTGATCCAGATCCACGTGAAGATTTCCGTTTACGGTTACAAAAAGCTCAACTTTGTTGAACTCAATGTTACGGGTAACGAGGATACCCATAACAAATGTGATCCGGAATCCCGTTACCTGGATTGATCACTGGTCGAAGTATCATAAACAATTGCTAAGTGTAAATAAGGAAATCCTCGAACTTGTTGATTTCGTAATTGACGTGGACCGCATACTCTGGGTTATTGGCTATTAGACAGCACACCCGATTTCTTATTTAGACTGTATAAACCTAAGGACGTGTGGTAATGTTTTAAATTGCTGTATTAAAGGTTTTTACGATGCCTGATTAAAGGCTGCCATGTTTAGAAACCATGCCAAAATTCATAAGGATAAATCCTCATAAATACTTATGTTTGTACGCATCACCAAGCCAAATAAATATGCCCAGTTTTGTAATCACCGAAAAATGTGACGGGTGCAAGGCACTGGACAGGACAGCCTGCCAGTATATATGTCCCAATGACCTTATGGTACTTGACAGGGAAAGCAGCAAGGCCATAAACCGTGCCCCGGATATGTGCTGGGAGTGCTACAACTGCGTTAAGATATGTCCAACCCAGGCAATTGAGGTTCGTGGATACGCTGATTTCATGCCTCTTGGCGGTGTGGTTCAGCCCCTTAGAAGCTCCGATGCTATAATGTGGACTGTAAAATTCAGGGATGGGCAGATCAAGAGATTTAAATTCCCTACCCGTACTACCCCGGAAGGTTCAGCAGTACCGGATGCAGGATTCGAAACATCTTCGGACGATTTAAAAAGTCCCCTCCTGCGCACAGAACCTGCTTCTACGGGAATGGATGACCTGGAAAAGATCTGAAACTGGCATATCCCAGCCCGATGACCCGGAAAATAAAACAATTCAATACCAGCCAGAATTGCTGACCCTGAAAAAATTGACATATGAGTATTGCGAATAATTTTGAAACAGTAGAAGTCCATACAGATATTCTGATCCTTGGTGGAGGCATGGCTGCCTGCGGGGCTGCTTATGAAGCTGCCCACTGGGCCAAGAAAAATAACCTCAGTGTTACACTGGTTGACAAGGCCTCAATGGACCGCTCGGGGGCAGTGGCAATGGGACTCTCAGCCATTAATATGTACCTGGGACTCAAGGAGGGTAAAAATACCCTTTCGGATTATGTCAAATATGTTAAGAACGATCTGATGGGGATCGCCCGGGATGACCTGGTTGCTAACATAGGAAGGCATGT
>SDBV01011124.1_pt1 | contig 11699 bp, 14 predicted proteins | sample 2277081 | NCBI WGS metagenome assembly SDBV01 (sample SAMN10402039, study PRJNA504765) | marine sediment metagenome | isolation source: marine sediment core GS10_PC15, 223 cmbsf | place: Arctic Ocean: Southern Knipovich Ridge | collected 2010
CTTCCAAAGCGTTTATCGATGGAAAAGGGGCTACAATATCGATCACAACACGTGTTTAAAGGACTTCCGAACAATTCTATGGTGGTTGGACGGATCAATGAGGGAGGAACAGAGAGATGGTTGTTTTTCGTTCCAATGAATCCGTACCGTAATTGCATAATCATAATACATTCGTTCAGATATCCCGGAGGACCCCGATATAAGTCACGGAGTCGTCCATACTGAAGAATACTGATGGTATATTTATAATCCTCTGTTTCAAACGTTACCTTTTGATCTTTTTCGGAGAGATATTTTTTGATGGTGGGTCTGTACCCACGATGTGTATGAATGCGAAATACAAAGTGAAAAGGTTTGTACGGCTCGTACGTTTTATCCAATTTTTTGAACAGATACTTCAAATCGCGCTCTCGAACGATGTCTGTGATGGGAAGGAAATCGACTATTTTCCCGTTACGAATTCCATCGAAATACCACGATCCAAAGGATTTCCGCACGATTCGATAGGCGTCTTTCGATCGTATCTCCAAAAATGTACACAAATAGCGGGTTAAATACGAAAAAAGACCTTTCTTATACTTTTCCAGCGCTTTTATCTTCTCCAACTCCTCCACCAGACTCATTTGTTTATATCTGAGAAAACTCCATTTTCTCAGACTTCAATTTGCAAAAATGTATATTCAAAAAATGAATATATTTCAACCATTGTAACCCTTTCAACATGAAGATCGTATATTTGCACCAAATGAAAGGACCGCGTTTGGAAGAAGCTCCGAGTGATGCTGAAGAAAAGGAGTACCTACATTACCAACTTTATTTGCATTCCCCTCACAATCAGGACAAGGATGTCTGTGTTATGTGTTGGTTGCATCCATCAAAGATAGATATTAAATCTATGAGACGGGTTGCAGGGGGGTTGTTTGGAATAGCTCCCCATCGTGTATCCCTATCTTTTTGTACCGGACCATATTCATATACCATGAAAAACCTCACGAATTGTTCAGAGATGTTTTCAGGTGCCCATTTGTTTGTGCACAACAATCCATACAAGGGAGGTTTCGTCTTTGCTCCACTGACACCAGGGAAACCATATGAGGGGGGAGGTTTCGTCTTTGGATCCACTGGAATCTTGGGGACTTGTGAGGTTGAGAGACTTGATGAGCTTGCTAGACTTGCTGGACTTGATGAGGTTGACTGATGAAAATTCGTCGTATTCTTACATTTATTAAACAATAAATGTGATCAAAGTCTCAGACTTCAATTGGCAAATTATCTTTCATGCGTTCGAATAGTTTTATAATGGCTACTTGGATAGGTTCAATGGCAGGATACATCGTCAGCAACTTGGAAACATCGAGTTCGTTGTTGGAACGTCCAGCTAAAAGGATCTTAGCTTGTTCTTTCAATGTGAAATTTTGGTACTCAAACGTGGGGTCGATGTATATTTTATAAAAATCCAGGATTTCGTTGTGAGAAATAGTGCCCGGATTGGTGAAATTATACACACCTGTAGTGCTGTTGCGCATCATATCTACAGCAATAGGAAGCAATTCCGCCAACACGCTCATCGAATTAGGGACATCCACCACTTTTTCGTAGTTGACAATTTTGGTGATGAAATTCCGCGGATGAAGATCGTCGGATAGAGGCATCCTCACCCTTAAAATGAGCGTATTGGTATATTCTTTGAGAACTTGTTCGGTGAGCGTTTTGGTTTTGGAATAAAAGGATTTTGAAAAATTGGGACTTTCCCATTCTGCAAATCCAACATCACAGTGCATGGGATGGTCTGCGTCATACTCATAGATACATCCTGTCCCAAAATAGGTGAGATGAACCCCATACAGCGAGCAATAATCCGCAAGAACCGTGGTAGCGATAACGTTGGTGCGCATCACCTCTTCTCTGTGTGACTCGCACCAATCAATGTTGGGCCGTCCAGTCAACCCGGCGGCACATATCACGCGATCGGGTGCGTGGAACATCAATTCTCTTCGAACGTCTCCATAGTGTTCCAAGCGCGCTTTTCCGGCAACACACTCTATTTCATTTTGTATGAGAAGATCCCACATTTTTCCTCCGATCCAACCATTTCTTCCGTATACGAGCACTTTCATTTCCTCACGGGTTTGCAAATGTTTAAACATATCTTCATGCATTTTGTAAATGGAAAAGAAGCGGATTTTAATTACGGGCGCTGCAGGATTCATTGGCTCGCACGTAGCGCAACATATGGTTACAACGTATCCGGAGTACACGATCGTCGGGGTGGATAAATTGTCGTATTGCTCCAATCTGAAAAATATGGAGGAATGCAAAACCCATCCCAATTTTACGTTTATGAGAGCAGATATAACGGATATAGATGCCATGAAGTACATCTTCTCCTCCTTAAAGATAGATACCGTGCTTCATTTTGCAGCGTACACACATGTGGACCATTCTTTTGCAAATTCTATCATATTTACAAAAAACAATGTATTGGGTACACACATATTATTGGAAGTGTCCAAAGAACATCGCATCGATCGTTTTGTCCATGTAAGTACGGATGAAGTATACGGTGGAATGCACAGTATGGCTACGGAACAGAGCATTTTAGCCCCTACAAATCCGTATGCGGCTACCAAAGCTGCTGCCGAGCACTTGGTGATGTCCTATCATCTATCTTTTGGATTGAATACAATCATCACGCGTGGCAACAACGTATATGGTCCCAAACAATACCCTGAAAAACTCATTCCCAAATTCATTCGTCATCTGTTGGATGGGGAAAAGTGTCCTATTCAAGGTTCCGGAGAACAAAAACGGTCTTTTCTCTACACCGACGACGTGGTCCAAGCTTTTGACCTCGTTTTACACAAGGGCAAAGTGGGCGAAATCTACAATATAGGGTCCGAAGTGGAATATAGTGTGAACGATGTATTTATGATGCTCATTAAGACGATGTACCCACGAAACGTAGACGATCATCTTCCTCGCTATTTCTATACAAAAGATCGGGATTTCAACGATCTGCGGTACTTTATTTCTGTGGAAAAGTTGGAAAAACTGGGATGGCGTCCGCGTATTTCTTTTGAGGAAGGACTTGTCAAAACGGTGGAATGGTGCCTTGAAAATGAAGACTATTTTAATTCTTAAATGCGATCTAAAAATGAGCACGTTAGCAGAATACGATTTGCTGGTCTCGGATTATAGTGAAAAATCTGTTAAAGTGGAGGGAAAAGCAACCAAAGATTTTTTGCCAGAGTGGAAGAAGTTACATGGTAGATTCAACAACCATCTAAAGGGCGGTCCAGGGTGGATTTTTTCTGTGAAACAAAAAGAAGGATTGTTAACAGTGATCGATCAAATCCGAGCTGGAGAAATTGAACCAAGTGATCCATTGAAGAGTTCTACGTTGTCCTTGATCGACAAGGTTTCCTCCAATATCCGGGATTTATCTCCCACAGATCGCCTAGAAGCGATTGACTATATTCGAGCGACCTTTCATTTTATGTAATCATAGCGCGATACCTATCATTTCAAAAAAAATGAAATTATATCCATATTTCCAATTCAAAAATATGGATAGATTGGATGTTGAACTCCTCGCCAAACATGTTTTTGGGTATTTCACTTGTGTTGAAAGGGCACAAATGTCCGTGATATGTAAGAAATGGCGTGAAGCCATCACTGACATTCCGCTCATCCCTCCACCAAAAAAGTGTACCACTTGTGCAAAAGCTGCCGAAAATGGACACCTGGATTGTTTGCGGCGTGCTAAAGAGAATGGATGTCCTTGGGATAGAAGGACAACAGATCTGGCAACACTAAATGGACATTTAGAGTGTCTACAGTATGCCCATGAGAATGGATGTCCTTGGAATGAATGGACAACAGCACGGGCAGCTAAAAATGGTCATTTACAGTGTTTACAGTATGCCCATGAAAATGGATGTCCTTGGGATAAAAGGACAACATCCTATGCAGCTCAAGAGGGATACCTGGAATGTTTGCAGTATGCTCATGAGAATGGATGTCCTTGGGATAGAAAGACAACAGTCTGGGCATTCGAAAATGGTCATTTGGAATGTTTACAGTATGCCAAAGAGAATGGATGCCTAAGCATATAAGAATGATTTAATGATGTCCTTCGCTAAATTTTTATTTGTAAATCTACAAACAAAAAAAGATAATCGTACAAAGTTTTGTTGGTTTCTTCCAAATATAGGAATGTCCATTGGTTCCACGGTGCAGATTTTCGATGATGAAAAATTGGGGGAAGGGAGTTATGGGGCTGTGTATCGATGCTGTGATGAATATGGGAAAGCGTATGCGGTAAAATGCATCAAAATCAACGAAATGGGGATTCCAAATATCTTGGAAAATTCGATTATGAAGACGATTTCTCATCCAGCGCTCAACACAGCCTTGCATATTCACACAACCGCAAGAGAAGTGCATATTTTCCAACGCCTTGCCGAAACCGATATGGCACGTTACACACGACGAAAGGATAAATGTGTCCCACCCGACTTGTTGCAGAAATGGTCTTATTCTTTGGTGCAAGCTGTTGCGTGTCTCCATCGACAAAAAATCATCCACGCTGATGTGAAAGCAAACAATGTATTACTGTTTGAGGATAAAACCGTGAAATTGGGCGATTTTACGTTGGCTGTTTGTGTGTGGGATTCACAACCTAAAAAGAGTCAGAAACCCGAAAGAGAGTCGTTGTCTGCAGACGATGTCAAAACCGCACCGTCTCTTTTTACCCATCGTGTATGCACCTACAGTCACCGTCCTCCAGAATGCTGGTTCCGTAAGGGATGGAGTTATCCATTGGATATATGGTCTTTAGGGTGCACTCTTTTTGAAATTGCTTATGGACAATTACTATTTCCTTCACAAGGAAAAATAACCGACAAAGATCCCAAAAAAGCGATTCAAAAGAAAAAAATAATTTACAAGAGTGCTTGCAATTGTTTGTTGGAATGGGCAAGAAATGGGCCAAACGCCTCTTCGGAACCAAAATGGATGGAATCTTTCAAGATGCATCCCTCTGTGACACACAAAAGGGCCACATTTCCTTTGCGTTATGCACGTCCTGAATATCGAGAATTCAATGCACTGGTGTTGTGGATGCTAAAGATTGATCCGATTCAACGACCTACCATTGACCAGATCCTTAAACACAGCTATTTTACAAAACTTACTTCGTTGCCCTACAAGATTGTGAGCACCATGTCTAAAATTATACCGCGTCGTGATCAACAACGATTATCACGTTATTTAGATCAACACTCGGATCATCCCAAAGTGCGTGATCTGGCTACAGAGTTATATGGACGATGTACCCTGTTAAAATGCATCAGTGAGCCACTCAAAATCGTAGCGTGTGTATGGATTGCGGAGAAACTGGTTCGGATTCGACCACGATGCAATGGGTTGTCGAGAATGTTGATTTTACAATGTGAACGGCAAATATGTCAACATCTCTCCTTTCGTTTACACACGTGCGCTGTCGAAAACTAACATAGAAAAAAATCCTTACCTAAAATGGGTCGTTCAAAATGTTGTCCTCCGAAAAAAGTAAAGATATGTAAAATTCCTGGGCCGGTCGGACCTCCCGGAATTCCGGGACCAACAGGCCAAACAGGAGTCACTGGAGCTACAGGAGTTACAGGTCCAACAGGAGACACGGGTCCAACAGGACCTCAGGGACTTCATGGAACCGCAGCAAATACAGGAGCTACAGGACCAACGGGTGACACGGGGCCTACAGGACCTCAGGGACTTCATGGAACTGCGGCAAATACGGGAGCAACAGGACCGACAGGACCTGGTACGGCAGTAGGATATAGTTTTCCCATCCCCTCGACGGCTTTCCTTTTGGCAAGTCGATCCGGAAATATCAATACCATTGAAACGTTTGACGGATTTGCAATACAGACGGGCAACATCGTTCAAATGACGATTGCGGGAATCATTACCTTGACCGCAACCGGGCAAATATACTTTGAATTGGATATGACGGTTCTTCCCGCAGCTATTATTCCTGCAGCGATGCAGCGTGATGATGCTCAGTTTGTGATTACAGGAAATGTAGGGTTTCTTTTACCGGGTTCACACCAATTGGTAGGTCGTGGACAAGGCGGCACCAGGAACGGTGGACTCGCTCAACTGGTAAGTTTTACATTTGATATTGCGTACGTCCCACCGTTTGTCGAACCATTACAGCAGACAGATTTTACTCTCTCCGGAATGTATCGAATAGCATAACTTACTGTAAAGAAAAAATGAATAATTATGGTCTATGAACCTAAACAATAATTTATTGTTCGTTCAACTATCTTAAAAATGAAGAAAGAGGAAAAGGATTTTGTATCTCAGAACTTGGAGGCTGCAGCAGGACCTTCCACGCAACGCACACCAACAAAAACAGCCATCTCAAATCTGAACAAGGCTATACAAAGAGTCACAGAGCTTGCACTCTCAAGTGAAGCCTCAGCTAAAAAAGCAAGTCGTTTACCGGGATTTGAACATCTAAATCCGGAACTGCTCACTGCTGGGTTCCTATTTCAATACTATACCAAACATAGATCGTTGGAAACGATCCCATCAAAATTACGAAATACGGCGATGCGAAAAGTGATTATTCGGATTTTTCCTATGGTCAAGGACGACGTGGCGAAATACGCGCGCGTAAAGTCAGATCTCATCCGATATCTTCTTTTGATGCAATCAAACTTTTAAGATTGAATCACAACATTCTCACTATTTCGCCGAAATACGCGCGCGTAAAGTCAGATCTCATCCGATATCTTCTTTTGATGCAATCAAACTTTTAAGATTGAATCACAACATTCTCACTATTTCTTTTATTTACAAAGAAATATTCCGTTTGCTTACAAATGAAAACGAAGAAAGTTCACTACACAACGATCCCTGTGATCCGTGCCGAAAGTAAACCTGCAAAAAGACATCCACACCCCATTCCAGAGTTCCTTATCCGCCTACCAGCGATCGCAACTCTACGATCACACTATCAACCATCTCCGTTAAGTCCTTTGCGCGGACATGCCTAAAATCCACTCAAAAAATTGTTTGTTTATTATTTACTTTTATGATTATTAACACACCATAAAATAATGTCTCTATTGAGGAAGACTGACTATCAGGGGGAAAAAGAATACTTCGATGAGGAAGGAGATGAAGATGAGTTTGACGAAACCGTGCTGTTTCAGGATCCTGAGGAACTCGAACGCGGAGAGTTCTTTTCTGTAGAGGAAGAAGCTTTCTTGGAAGAGCAGGGTAGAGATTTCTTTCCACAGGAAGAAGGTCAAGGAACAGAAGAGGAAGAGATTCAGATGGATCCCAATTTATGGTGGAAAAGAAGGTTGGAAGCCACGACAAACGACGAACTTCAAGATATGGAACAAACACGTGCCAATCTTTTGTTTCATGGAGAGCAATACGACATTTTGCCGTATTTACGGTGTTTTAATTGCGCAAAGATTATTGGCGATAAATGGGAACCTTTCTTAGAATATACGAAAGAGAAGCGTTGGAACCCAGAACAAATCGTTGAGGCGTTGCCATTGGTAGATGAGGATCAGCGTATCGATTTGATAGACGCTTTGGACGATCCAATACAGTTTCAAGAGTTGCTTGTTGAATACGACGTCGAACAAGATTATGAAGAACTCAGCGCGAAACGAAAATATACCACCCAACAGATTTTTGAGGAGTTGAAGCTGAGACCATGTTGCCGTCAACTTTTTATCAGTCCCATTCATATCCCCATTCAACAAAGCGCATTCAAAGAACGCCAAAAGACAACAGAAATCCCCAACCCACTGATGGATGTGGGTGCGGATTTGTTGAACGTTTCTCTGAGTGGTCCAGAAGAGGGTCCGAGCGACTTCTTTGAAAGAGAGGAAACTGTACCACTCATTCCCGAGATTGAGCCTTTGGAGGAAATGCAATTGCAATTACAATGTAATGTCAAACCCCAACTCAAAATTGTTTCCGCAGCTCAACTCGGAACCACCAAAGAACCCCGTTCCGATGCCGATTTGCAGGAACAATTTGAAATAGAAGATCTTCCAAGTCTTGAAGCCCCCACCAAGAAACGAAAAGACCTCATACCGGTTGGGAAACAACTCAGTGTGCCACAAGAACCGCGCATCTATCGAGCAAGATAAATAAAGGTACCAAAAATATTTGTAGAGAACAAGGAAAAAATGAAAATATAAACAATTTTATATATTTTCAAGATGACTATTGATAGAATAGAAAGTGTTTTGGGGCTATTTTATGAGTGGAGTGATATTCTTCGACTTTTGAAGAAGATAGACGAAGAAAAATATCAGAAATATATACATTTTCAAAAAACGGCAGATTCAATACGTCAGAATGATTGGCCAGAGGATAGTGATTATCCAAACCTGATGGATGAAATTGTGGAAGATGTCATTGACGAACTTACCTATGAGATTGTAGATGAAGTGATATCTTTTGACGGTGTTGATTTTAGGGTTTTCCGTTATCCTCACGATATTGAATACGAGATTGAGCACGATTGTAATCGTGTATATTTTGTGTTTGGATTTGTTGTTTCTTCCGCAATATCTGAAAAAGCCCCATGCGTCCGCCCATTCGAAGACGTTTTGAAGAACCTCGAAGTTCTAAAAAGGTTAATCGATGACGATGCTATCCCCACTTTTCACACTATTCCAAACGATTGTAACTGCTGCACTTAAATAAAGGTCAAAAAGATCTTTGTTTATATATTTACAAATATACATGTACACATGAAGGCAGAATGTTATTATTCCGTCGAAGAAATTGTAGAATGAGTATTATAAGATTTCAATCCTATAATGCAATAGTTGGATCTTGAATCTCTTACTCACTTTGCAGTTGTTTTTTCAAAAAAACAACTATAGTTAAAATGGAACCCGCTGAAACGGAAATCACACCAGCCGAATTTTTAGATTTACCCAAGGAATTGCAAGTAGAGATGTTGTTACAGTTAGATTTAAACTCTATATTGAATTTGTGCGCTGCTTCCAAAGAGTTAAGGGAACACTGTAAGAGCGAGTTCTTTTGGAAGCAAAAGACTAAACTGGATTTTCCTGGGGTCACTGTTCGGAAACATAGGCGTTTTTGGAAGGATGAATATAAATACCTTTGGATTGATACTGTCACTAAAGAACGTCGAATTGCTGAACTATTAGACCTACCGTCAGATACACGTTTCGATCTTCTAGTAGATTTGGATTATATCCAACTTAAAGATCTATGTGATTTTGCGAAAGGACGGATCGCTGAATGCGATGACGAGAATTTTTGGTTACGTAAGCTCAATCACGATTTTGGCACGAACCATATGAGAAGAGCACCTACATGGAAAGAAGAATACGAATCTCGCCACTTTGAACAACAACTTGACGAAGAAGAGTCTAATTTATACAAACTTTTTCCTTTGGAATAACATTCTCTTTCTTAAATTTAAAACTTTATTTAAGTTTTAAAAGCCATAATTTACATTCCCCACGTTTACGGCGAACTTCGTTCTTAATAACAAGAAAAGGAATAACATCTACTGGAGCAACTGTCATGACAGTGGTGACATGTATATCAATGAGATTCACGACTGAGTATAGCGCTTTTTACCTCTTCGATGGTTTTCCCGGAAAGAGGATCTTTGTGTGCGTCTGGTTCATGTCGCATATAACGCGGAATAAGCGTCTTAGTGGTCGTATCAAACAACATGCGTACATGGTGAACGGTGTCTTCAGCGTAGAATGTGAAAGAAATACAAAGATTTTTCGTACTACTCATTCGACACAAAATCGTGGCAGATTCCATTGCGCACAACGTGTTGGATGCTAAAGATCTAGGAAGAAAGGGGTAAAAGTCGGGGTGGAGCCAATTTTCTTGGAGAAACGTCTGTGCTGCCTCAATGTTTGTGCGATTCATCGAACCGTCAGAGATATTCAACCATTTATACATCATCCGCACAGCGGATATAGGATTTAATTTCGAAAATCTACGTTTTAGTGGGCTGATAGGAGTACAATTAAGAAGGAACAAGTCTCTCCAAAATCCATTGGCTGTTAATAGCTCGCGCGCATCCTTGTAAAATACGGACAACGTGTCCACCTCGTCGTCGGAATGGTGATAAAAAGATACCTCATCCAAATCCTGGGATTGGATGACTTCGTAAACAGATCTATTCTTTTCTTTCAAGACATCTCGTAGTGTTTCAAATTCCATCGATAGATTTTTTGGAGCAATATAAAAATTATCGGTTCACATTTACGACGTGGGCCACCGACTTTTAAATCGAGTGCCCCCATCTCGAAACACGAGTACTTTTCCATCTTCATCAGTAAATCCTTTGTCTGCGGCAGAAAGTGCAGCCATGAGGATGGATCGAAAGAGGAGAGGGTCCACGCTGAGCGATGGACACCGTGACGACAAGATACCAACAAAATTGGCACCTCCAGTGTAGTCGTAAGAAACACCAACTCCGTCTTTTATGCGAGGCCCATCTGGAGTATAATCCCATGCTAATGTCTCCAGTTCAAAGGATTGGTTGTTGCTCAAGTGATTAATCATTATCTCCATGTTCTCTCTTCCTAGTATAAAATTTTCGTGCATGTTGAATAAATCTGACATCAACGTAACACCAAAAAATAAAAAGGTTTCATCTTCTGTGTAAAACATTACGGTTCCTGCAATTTCCTCTCTGCTTTTTCGTTCTATAAGCGGCACAATCGACGCAGATTGATGACACAACTCCTTAAAACGTGGATGCGTGTTGCACCACTCTTGAATTTCCCTAAAACTCATATTTTCCAGCATAATCGCCAACAGTTCTGCGTCTAAGGACAGGAACGGTGATGGATCCTCCATTTATATCTCACTACATATAAATAAATTTATTGCTTAGACTCACCATCCCGGATACCGAATCCACACATTCAATCCGTATTTGGTTCCTTTTAAAACAGGTGCTCCACAATGTTTTGTATCCTCCAAAAGTTGATCACCGTATTTATTCCACCAAAACAGAGCAGAGCCTCTATCAGGGATACATTTTAATCCCAAACGAGGAAATACGGTGGCTCCACCGTCCTCCGGTTCCATATCATTGAGATAAACGAAAAAAGTTGCAATTCTTTGGTTCAGTGCCCCCACATCCTCCTCTTCGAAATAATCCCAATGCTCTTGATATTCCTCTCCCACTTCGTACTTGATTACCATCAATCCTTCCACTTGACCAGGGACACACCCGGTAAGAATGCACACTCTTCGTATAATATTGCTGAGGAGAGCATTGTATGGTCTTTTAATACACCCGTTGTCGGTTAGAATGGCGCTTTGGCTGGTTCTTCGTGGATCGTGAGCGAGTTTTCCATCAATCCACATCGTACTCCGTGTATACTTGTCTTTGGCTTGTTCGATCAGCCATCCACATTCTTTTTCGCTCAAAAAATGCTTGAGCTTTACGATGTAGGGAGAATAGTAAATAACAGCACCGCTGAACTTTTCTGGAAAGAGAGGCTTATACACCCATCTATTTTCTTTGTTGTCAATATCGTCGATCCATTTATTCTGCATTTCGTGGTTGAAAAATCCTTCTTTAAGCTTGTAGATTTATAAATCGACCATCAAATGGAGACGTTGTACATTGCAGTAATGGGATG
>SDBV01011125.1_pt1 | contig 11698 bp, 12 predicted proteins | sample 2277081 | NCBI WGS metagenome assembly SDBV01 (sample SAMN10402039, study PRJNA504765) | marine sediment metagenome | isolation source: marine sediment core GS10_PC15, 223 cmbsf | place: Arctic Ocean: Southern Knipovich Ridge | collected 2010
GGGGGCTTCCCTCTATACCCGCGCCTTGCTTGACGGGGTCGAGAGCGTCGAGAACACTCGTGGGTCATGGGGCAACTGAACCGGGTCCGAACGCCGCAACGCAGTGCTGTATTCGCGGGCCTGGTCGGGTTCGCGCTCTGGATCGCCCTGCCCTCTTTGGCGATCGCCGCACAGCAGAGCGAAACCGAACTCTATCGCTGGCTGGACCGTCATGGGGTGGTCCGTTACACGACCGACCTGGGCCGGATTCCGGATGCGCGCAGGAGCACGGTGATTCGGGTGGTTCCGCCGTCGATTCCGACCGCGACTACGCGCGTCGCACCGGCCGCACCCATCGTGGGCGAAGACCCCTTCACCGCGCCGGGTCAGGCGCGAAATACCGGCGCCCAGGCCCCCGCGCTCGGCGGCGGCTCGTGGCCCGAGCTCGACGCGCGCATCGCAGAGCTCGAGATTCTCGTCGCAAAGGATGAGGAGGCCATCAAAGAGATGATCTCGACACCCCAGACTGAAGGCCACGACGAGCTGATCGACTCGGAGGCACTGCGAGAGATCGGCGCGCGCCTGCCCGTGTTTCAGGGTGAACTCGCAGAGCTGAAGCGCTGGCGCGACGATCCGGACACGCGCTAGGTCGCGCCGCACCCGTGGGCACCGCACAAACTCCCCCGGCTCCAATCGTCGCCCTCTGCGGCGGCGTCGGCGCTGCGCGCTTCTTGCGCGGACTCGCCCGGGTGGTCGAGCCCAGCGAAATCACCGCCATCGTAAACACCGGCGACGACCGCGTCTTCTACGGCGTTTGCGTATCGCCCGATCTCGACATCGTGACCTACACGCTCGCGGGTCGGGTGGATGCGCGCCGCGGTTATGGACTCGAGGGCGACAGCTACGAGATGGTCGACGCGTTGGGCGCTCTCGGTCACGAGTGCTGGTTTCGACTCGGCGATCGCGACTTTGCGAACAGCCAGCACCGGACCCTGCGCCTGCGCGAGGGCGTGGGCCTCGCTCGCATCACGGACGAATTCTGCAAACGCTACGGGGTAACGACGCAAATCCTGCCGATGTCGGAAGATCCGTGCGCGACGATCGTCGAACTCGAGGGCGGACGCCGCGTCCACTTCGAGGAGTACCTCGCGCGCGACGGCGCACCCGACGAAGTCACGGGAGTCGACCTGGGCGAAGCCCAGCGCGCGCGACCGGGGCCCGGCGTGCTCGACGCGCTGCGCGACGCGCGCGCGATCCTGTTCTGCCCGAGCAACCCGATCGTCTCGATCGGCCCGATCCTCGCGATGCCCGAGGTGCGAGAGGCACTGAGACGATCGCGCGCGCCGATCGTCGCGATCTCTCCGATCGTCGGCGGCGCTCCCGTCAAGGGCCCGGCGGATCGGCTGATGCGCGGCGTGGGCGTCGAGGTCTCGGCCCGCGGCGTGGCCGAACTCTACCGGGGATTGATCGGCGGCTTCGCAATCGACGAGCGCGACGCGCATCTCGCCGCCGACATCGAGGCGATGGGAATTCGGACGCGGGTACTCGACACGATCATGGGCGATCTTGCGGTCGCGCAGCGGCTCGCCGAAGCCGCGCTCTCGCTCGCGGCGTCACTGCGATGATCGGCGCCGTCGTCCCGGTCAAGACGCTGCCGTTCGCGAAGTCGCGCCTGCGGCCCTGGCTCGATCGACCATCGGTCGAGCGGCTTGCGGTCGCAATGTTGGGCGACGTACTCGAAGCCCTGCAGCAAGTGCGCGCGCTCGACCGCATTGCGGTTGCGACACCCGATCTCCGGTTGGCAGAAGTGGCGCGCAAAGCCGGTGCCGAGGTGCTCAGCGCGTCCGTGGCCGGTTTGAACCCGGCCGTCGAAGCCGCCTGCGCGGTGCTCGCGCCGACGGCGGACGACGCAGCCCTGGTCGTACTCGGCGATGTAGCGGGCGCGCAAGCGGCGGACATCGAAGTGCTGCTCGACGCGGGGGCCCGACGCGGTGTGGCGCTCGCACCCTCGAGCGACGGCGGAACGTCGGCGCTGCTGCGCGCTCCGCGCGACATCATTGCCGCCGCCTTCGGCCCCGACAGCGCGCGCACCCATCGGGGCCTTGCAGTGAGCGCGGGGGCCACGTTCGAAGAACTCGCGCTGCCCTCACTGGCGATCGACATAGACGAGCGGCAAGACCTCGAGAAGTTCGCGAGCAACGCGTCCGCGGGCAGGCGAACCCGCGCGCTGCTGCGCGAGCTGCTACCGGGCTTCGCGACGTGAACCAAGTACCCGAACCGATTCGCCTCGTCGCGCTGCCGGGCATTGCCGCCGTGCAGCCCGGTGACGATCTGGCCGCGCTGATTCGCGCCGCTGCGCAGCGCGCCTCGATCGCGCTGCAGGCCGGCGCGCTGGTGGTTGCCCAAAAGGTCGTCTCAAAAGCCGAGGGCAGGGTCGTCGCACTCGCGGACGTGACGCCCTCCGCCGAGGCCATCAAACTCGCGGCCGAGGACGGGCGCGATCCGCGCCAGCTGGAATTGGTGCTGCGCGAATCCGCGCGCATCGTGCGGCGCGGCCACGGCGTGACGATTTCAGAGACCAAGCACGGCTTCGTGTGTGCGAACGCGGGCGTCGACCTCTCCAACGCACCGGCGCCCGACACCGCGGTCCTGCTTCCACTCGATCCCGACGCATCCGCGCGCGCGCTTCGCGACGCGCTGCTCGCCGACGCAGCAGCATCCCAGCTCACCGGCGCATCGGCGCCTCCGCTCGCGGTGATCATCAGCGACACCTTCGGTCGCCCCTGGCGCGAAGGCCTCGTGGATGTCGCGCTCGGCAGCGCGGGAATCGCACCGATCCGCGACCTGCGCGGAAAGCCCGACCTCGGCGGGCGCAAACTCACGGTCACCGCCACCGCCACCGCCGACCAACTCGCCGCGGCCGCAGGACTCTTGATGCAAAAGGACGCGGGAACGCCCGCCGTCTGGATCGAGGGCATCGCAATCGAGGGCGACGGCGAGATCCGCAAAACCCTACGCGACCCCGCCACCGACCTCTTCCGCTGAACGCCTAGTGCGTCGAGGGTCCCGATCGAAGGCAACGTCACTTTGGGTGGGGTGACGGGAGGGTTTCGGGCGACATGGGGTTCGAGCCCGAGGCCCTCCCGTCACCCCGCCCGAGCACCCAACCCGCGCAAGAAAGTTCGACGAGAAACCTGACTTACGATGCGTAATGAAGATGATCGCGCGTTTTGGATCAGGCGACGGCTGCCCCCGCAGCGATCGCAGCGTCGATCGCCTTCCAGAGTTCGCCGAGGCCAATGCGCGCCTCCGCCGAGGTCGCGATCACGTTGGCAGCCGGAAGATCGATCACCTGTTTGAGTTCGCGCAAACGCGCGGCCCGGCGCATCGGCTTGAGTTTGTCGATCTTGGTGATGGCCAGCAGCACGGCAATGTCGCGCTCCTGCAACCAATCGATCAACAGTGTCTCGTCGTCAGAGAGGTCGCGCCGCAGATCCTGCAGCAAGACCGCCGCGCGAAGCGTGGGCCGCTCTTCGAGGTAGGACTCGATCAGGCCCTGCCAGCCCCTGCGCTCCGCCTTGCTGACCTTCGCGTAGCCGTAGCCCGGAAGATCGACGAAGTGGGTCTCCCCGCCCCCGCGCTCGATCCGAAAGAAGTGGATCAGCCGCGTCTTGCCGGGAGCGCTGCTGGTTCGGGCGAGCTTCTTGCGCCGCACGAGCGCGTTCAAGAGGCTCGACTTGCCGACATTCGACCGGCCGAGAAAGGCCACCTCGGGCGCGCTCGGCGCGGGAAACCCCTCTGGCCCCGCCGCGGTCGCGAGCCACTCCGCGCCGAGGATCTTCACGGTCGTTCGCTGCGCGGAGCTCGGCGGCATGCGATCCGGTTAGCCCGGGGGCCGGCGACGTGTCAAGCGAGGGCACGAAGTGACCCGCCGCTTCGAGCCCGCGAGGGCCCGGCGTGCGGTGGGTTTTTCGCACAGCTGGGTGGGCGGGTGCGGTCAGTTTTGGCACAGCGCGCGAAGCCGACCCCGCGCGCCGCAAGAACCCGAACGAATGCTGGGTTTTCGCCGCAAGTGACCGAATCTCGAAGTGTTTTTTCACAGCGGCCTTTTGACACTCCGAGGCCTCGCTGATATCTTGCCGATTCACTTACAACGGAACGAGCCATGAACAAAGGCATACAGATCGCAATCGGCGCGACGACCATCGCCGGGCTGCTCGGCTGGTACGGGGCCTCCAATCTCGATAGGGCACCCTCGTTCACCTACTTCAAGAGCCTCGAAGAATTTCAGGCAAATCCAGACGCCAAGAACGGCGCCCGCTCTCGCATCCACGGCTTCGTCGCCGAGGCTTCGATTAGCCGCGACATCGAAGCCATGCAGGTGCGGTTTCGGGTTCAGAACACGCCGGCGCACCTGGGACGCGGAAGCGCCCCCCCGCTCGAAGTCGTCCTCGCGAGCCTGGAAACGCCAGACCTCTTCAAGGACGGCGCCGAAGTGGTCGTCGAAGGCCGCCTGGTGGCGGGCGATGGTGGGCCCGTATTCGAAGCCGACAAAATAATGGCCAAATGCCCTTCGAAGTTCGAAGCGACGCCCCCCGACTCGGCGGAGTCCTGAGCGCGGAGACCACCGGCTAGTAGCGGTGCCTCGAACGCCGAATACGACAAGGAACGCTCATGCCTGAAATCGGAGGCTACTCGCTTCGCTTCGCACTGGTGATCGCGGTGCTGGGCTTTGCCAGCGCAATCTACGCGGGCACGCAGCGTCGAGCCGAGTGGACGCGCGTCGCCGAGCGAAGCGTGTGGGTGGTGTTCGCGTTCGTGAGCGCCGCGATGATCGCGCTCTTCTACGCGTTTGCGACCTTCGACTTCCAGCTCTTTTACGTCGCCACTCACTCGGCGCGCAGCATGCCTCTTCACTACCGCCTCGCGGCCCTGTGGGGGGGTCAAGCGGGATCGCTGCTGCTCTGGCTCTGGATGCTGATGGCCTACAGTGCCGCGTGCCTCTGGTTCAATCGAACCAAGAACCGCACGCTCATGCCCTGGGTCGTCAGCGTGCTCCTCGCCAACGCCATCTTCTTCCTGGTTCTGGTCAATTTCATCACGGAGCCGTTCGAACTCCTGCAACCCGGAGACACGCTATCCGACGGAAGCGGACTCAATCCGCTGCTCCAGCACCCGGTGATGATGATCCACCCGCTCATGCTCTACACCGGGCTCGTCGGTTTCGTGATCCCCTTCGCGTTCGCGTTCGCAGCGCTCGTCACCGGAGAGCTCGGCACCCATTGGTTCCGCACGACGCGACGCTGGACGCTCTTTCCCTGGCTCTTCCTCAGCATCGGAATCATTCTCGGCGGCCGCTGGGCGTATGAGGTGCTCGGCTGGGGAGGCTACTGGGCGTGGGATCCCGTCGAGAACGCGTCGTTCATGCCCTGGCTGCCCGCGACGGCCTTCTTGCACTCGGTGATGATCCAGGAAAAGCGCAATATGTTGAAGGCCTGGAACCTGCTGCTGATCGGACTCACCTACACGCTCTGCCTGTTCGGCACGTTCCTCACCCGCAGCGGTATCGTCCAGTCGGTTCACGCATTCGCCCAATCTCCGATCTTCACGTCGGTGTTTCTCGGCTACGTGCTGATTTCGGCGATCATCTTCTTTGCCGCGGTCGTGGTTCGCAGAAAGGAGATCCGCAGCCCCAACCGCATCGAATCCGTGGTTTCGCGCGAAGCGGGTTTCCTGCTCAACAACTGGGTGTTCATCTCACTCCTCGTCTGGATCTTCACCGGAACGCTCTTCCCTGTAGCGAGCGAAATATTCCAGGGCGAGCAGATCAGCGTCGGGCCGGGGTTCTTCCCGATCATGGCGGGACCGCTCACGCTCTTCTTGCTCTTCCTCACGGGTGTGGGACCGCTGATCGCATGGCGACGCGCATCATTGGCGAGCGTCACCAAGCAATTTCGCTGGCCCGCGGTCATCGGCCTGATCACGAGCCTGGTGGTGTCGTACGCGCTCGGTGAGAGCGCCGCCTACTACCCGATCATCTGCTGGGGACTCGGCGCGTTCGTGATCGCCACGATCGTCCAGGAATACGCGCTCGCAATCCGCGCCCGCGTCCGCAAGGGCGAAGAGAACGCGCTTCAGGCCTTCATGGCGCTGCTGCGCAAAAACCAGCAGCGCTACGGCGGTTACATCGTTCACTTCGGCGCCGTCCTCATCATCATCGGAATGGCGGGTTCCGTCTTCGACGAAGAACGCCTCGAAAACGTCCGGACCGGGGACGAGTTCGAGATCGGCGGTTACCGATTGCAGTACCTGACGGCAACCGCGATCCCGATGCAACACTACGGGGGAGCGGTGGCGCGGCTCGCGCTTCACCGCGGCGACAAGCCCCTCGGCGTGATGACGCCCGAAAAACGCATGTACTGGCTCGAGGAACAGCCCGCTTCGATCCCCTCGGTCTATTCGACCATTCGCGAAGATCTCTATATCACGCTGACCGCAATCGAGGCGGACGGCTCGGCGACCTTCAAGGTCTACTGCAACCCGCTGGTCAACTGGATCTGGATCGGCGGCTGGATCTTCGTACTCGGCTCGGTCATCGTCATGTGGCCACACCCGGATCGGGCCAGGGCTGGATGACACAGTCCGCGCTCTGGATTGCAACGCTCGCGATGCTGACGGCTTTGTCCACCTCGGCGGTCGCAGCAGAGCCGGCGACGCCGCACGGGAGCTTCCCGGGCATTCCCACGCAGGCGCTGGATTCGATCCAGGACATTCCGGCGGGACCGGCCGCGATTCGAGGTCGGGTGATTCTCGAAGGGAAGTCGGCGGGCGTCGGTGACATGCCAGTCGTCCTCTACGCGCAACCACCCGATGGCGCACCGTGGATGCGCGCGATGGTGACGGATGAAGTTGGCGCGTTTGGGTTCGAATCGATCCCAAACGATCCGGCGATCGTCTACCTGCTCGGCACCCGCTACGCGGAGATTCCCTTCGGCGTGCGCTTGTCATTCGAAGCCGGCGAACTCGAGCGCAGTCTCGATCTACCCGTTGCCGATGCAACCTCCGACACGGGCGGCGCCGCGGTCGACGAGGTTCGGATCGAGATCGAAAAAGGCTGCGAGAACCTCTCGATCCGCGAGTCGCATCGACTGGACAACCCGGGCGCCCGAACCATCTTCATCCCGGAATCCGAACGAAAGGACCGCGAGCCAATTCTGCGCGTGACGCTGCCGGATGGCGCGTCCGGGTTGCGGACTGGGCTCGGCGATGGTCTAGAGAAGGACGGCGACGCGCTGTCGTTCTGGGGGCCGCTTCGCCCCGGCGGGCAGAAACTCGAATTCAGTTACGAAATCCCCGAGCGCGGCCCCGCGTTCGAGATGCGCCGCAGCTTTCCATCCGGCGCGCGGCGCCTCGTGCTGGTCGAGCGTCCGGGCGGCCCGACGCTGACGCGAAGCGAGCCCAATTCGCGAACCGGGCCAGATGACGAGGCGCTGCAACCCGGCGATTCGATTGCACTTCGCGTCGAACTCCCCGCGGCAACCGATTCCGTCGATCGGATCTCTGCGCTCGAAGCCCGCATCTGGCTCGAACTCGACGACGCGGCGATCACCGTCGAGCAAAAATACACACTTGCCGTCGAGGGCGATACGCCGCTGCTCGCCCCGGGCGGAGCGCCCCTGCTCTGCGTTGCGCTGCCCGACGGCGCAGACGATCTTCGCTTCTCTTCGAGAACCCTTGCGGGGGGCCTCTCCCGCGATCCCTCTGGCGCGCTCGCGCTTCGCGGCCCGCTGCCGGCGGGTGAAACCGAATTCTCGCTGCGCTTTTTGCTTCCGATCGAGCGCAGCGATCCGTTGTTTTCGCAGGTGATGCCGATCGACATCCCGCTGCTGTCGGTCGTGATCGCCGACACGGGACTCGTGGTCGAAACGAGCCGAATGCACCGAAAGCGCCCGATGCGCACGCCGAGCCGCAGCTACCTCCACCTCGAGGCTTTCGAGCTTCTGGCGGGCGAAGCCGTCGAACTCCGACTGCGACCGCTCGAAGCGCGCACATTGCTGCCAAAACCAGCGGCCGCGGCCGTCGCGCTCGCGGCCGCGGCAATCGCGATCGGATTTTTGATCGCGCCACTGCGGCAAGTCGGCGCAGAACCGGACGTGCCGCCATCGGCCGCAAGCCGCGCCGCCGAACAGCGAGAGTCCGTGCTCGCGTCGATCCGCGGCATCGACGAGGATTTTGAAATCGGCAAGCTGTCCGAGGCCGATCATCGCGAGATGCGTCTGACACTCCGCGCCGAGGCGGTGAATTGGCTCCGCGTCGAACGCGCCGCGCTTGCGGAAGCTGCCCAGACCGAAAGCGCCGCGCTGGCGGAAGCTGCCGAGACCGAAAGCGCCACGCTTGCGAAGGCTGCCGGGGCCGATGGCGCACCGAAGTCGTGCCCCAGCTGCAAGACCGCGGTTGGAGCCAACGCGCTCTTCTGCTCCCAATGCGGCGCCCCACTCGATCGGGGCACACCGGCGGATGAGGCCCCGCCGGTGTGACTGCGGTCATCGCCCGCAACCTCGAGAAACGCTTCGGAAGCACCATCGGACTTGACGGGATCGACCTCGATATTGCAACGGGATCGACGATGGCCATCCTCGGCCCCAACGGCGCGGGCAAGTCGACGCTCCTGCGCCTGATCGCGGGCCTCGCGAGACCGAGCAGCGGATCGCTCGAAATCGGCGGCAAACCGGCTCACCACCAGACCTCGCGCGCGCGGGTCGGCTTCATCGGCCACGCGACCAAGCTCTACCCCGAACTCACCGCGAGAGAAAACCTGATCTTCGCCGCTCGGCTGCGCGGTGTGGCCAATGCGAGTGCGCGGATCGAAGAGCAACTCGCGGAGGCGGGCCTGATCCGAGCCGCCGATCGCCGCACGGGCGACTTCTCGCGCGGCATGGCACAGCGACTCTCGATCGCGGTCGGCCTGATCGACGAGCCCGAGATCGTGCTGCTCGACGAACCGTTCACGGGCCTCGATCGCGCGGCGTCCGATCGACTCGTGGAGCGACTGATGGGGCTGCGTCAACGGGACCGCACGCTGGTCCTCGTTTCTCACGATGTGGCGCTCGCGGCGCGGCTCGCCGACGCCGCGGTGGTCCTGCGGCGCGGCCGGATCGCGCATCGCGAGTCTGGCAACCACCTCGATCCAAAGGTCCTCGAGAACGCCTACTCGGCGGCCTCGGACCAGGGCGTGTCGTGAACGCGCTGCTCGCCGTTCTCTGGAAGGACCTACTGACCGAATGGCGCAGCCGCGACCGCGCAATCGCGATGCTGCTCTTCTCGATGCTGATGGTCGTGATCTTCCACTTCTCGCTGCCCGGCGGCGCGACGACAGCGACCCGAGCGTACGCGCCAGGGCTGCTCTGGGTCGCCTACGTGTTCGCGGCGCTGCTCGGCCTCGGCCGATCGTTTGCGATCGAACTCGAAAACGACGCGATCGAGGGGCTCGCGCGGGCTCCCGTGGATCGGGGCTGGGTGCTGCTGGGAAAGACCATCGCGAATCTGGTGATTCTCGCCTTTGTGCAAGCGGTCACCGTCTGTGTCTTCGCGCTCGTCTTCGAGATGGATCTGACGCCCGTTGCGCTCGAACTCGCCGGAGTGATCGCGCTCGGTTCGCTCGGCCTTTGCTCGGTGGGGACCTTCTTCGCGGCGGTCGCGGTGCGGACCCGGCTGCGCGAAGTCATGCTTCCGCTCCTCGCGCTTCCCTTCTACACGCCTGTGCTCGTCGCCGCATCGCGCGCCACCAACGAGCTGTTCGAGACCGGGTCGGTCTCGTTCGAACCGATTCAGTTCCTGATTGTGATCGACGCGATCTATCTGATAGCCTCGTTCCTTCTTTCTGACTTCATTCTCGACGAGTAGAGACCATGGCCAACGCGGTTTCCAATCAACAGCCGGCCTCGACGCCGCCCGCCACCGGCCGCGCGCTGCCGATCAGCGGCGCGCTGCTCGCCGTCTCGGCCGCAATCTGGGCGTACCTCGCCTATTCCGCACCCCTCGATCACATCCAGGGCCTGATCCAGAAGATCCTCTACGTACACGTTCCGTGTTGGTTCGCCGCCTATGCGGGCTTCGCGCTGACCGCCGTTTGCGGCGCCCTCTATCTTTGGAAGAACGACGAGCGCTTCGACCGCGTGGCGGTCGCGGGCGCGGAGGTCGGGGTGCTCTTCTGCACGCTCGGACTGGTCACCGGACCGATCTGGGCCAAGGGAACCTGGGGGCATTGGTGGGCGTGGGACCCGAGATTGACCGTGACGCTCGTGCTCTGGTTCATCTACCTCGCCTACCTGCTGCTGCGGAGCTTCACGGAGGGCGACACGCGAACCGCTCGCTTTGCGTCCGTCTACGGCATTGCGGGGCTCGCCGCCATTCCCCTCAACTACTTTGCGATCGAACTCTTCGGCGGAGCCGCCATGCACCCCGACAACCTCGAGCGCGGAAGCCTCGGGGCCGGGATGGGCTGGCCGTTCGCGATGGGGGTTGTCACGGCCCTGCTCGCGATGCTCCATCTGGTCCTGCTGCGGGTCGACCTGGAGAACAGGCGGGTCGCGGCGAGCGCCACTGCGGCCCAATGGGACAGCGACGAGGGCTTCTAACGGGACCAGGGCGCCCCACACAGCAGCCGTCAGATCTGGCTTGACAAGCCACGGGCGGCGGGACTATAAGCACTTATAAGACAAACCTGCGTCTGCACGTACGGTTTTTCACATTGGAGGCAACCCGCTTACCCAACCCCCAAAGGGGAAGCGTGTGCACCCGGGGTCTTTTGGCCTCGGGGGCGACAAAAGTTGCGCGCCATCCGACCGGATCGGCATCTGACGGAAGCGCGGTTCCCAAAGTGGACACCGCAACCCGACGGCCGGCGGTTTCGAGACGCCTCGCACACACGCAATGGATAGGCGGAACACGCCCTAGCGGGCCTTCGCCACAAGTGAAATCGCCGTGCGGCGGACGCCGCGGCACGGAGTTTGCGAGGTCCTCTGTCACCAGCAAGAGACGGCTTTGGGGCCGACTGGTGCCCGGGGGATCGCGTCTTGGGAGGCGACCCACAAAAGAGGATGGCCAACATGAAGCGCGGCGTCGGATACTGCGAGAACACCGATTGCGAAGATTACGCGAAGGGCGTGTTTCTCCTGAACCACGGAGACACCTTCTACTGCCCCCGCTGTCGCCAGCTCGGGAAGGTCGAGAAGGAGCGCGGCTTCTACACCGGCAACACAGACATCTTCAAGGAAGTCCGCGTCGAATACAATTTCGACCCGATCAACGGCCTGTACCGCGAGATCGCGATCGTTCGAGACGAGAGCCTCTGGGGCCGAAACAACGTCTACACCCTCCAGTCGCCGCTGATCAAGACCGAGAAGCGCGCGCTGAAGGTCGCCGAGGCCATCCTCGCCAACCTCAACCGCTACCGCGGCCTGCTCAACGGCGACGACATTCCGCGCACCACCGAGATCATCCTCTCCTTCGACGACGAATTCGACGAGTTCTCGCGCAAGCTCCAGCAACTCAGCAAAGAATGGGAAGCCAGCGGGCTTCGCGAGGGCCAGCGCTAAGGCGCGGTCAACGAACTTGCCAGCGCTAGAGCTCATAGCGCGATAGCGCGGGCTTCACGCGCACCTCCTTCGATCTGTTCGATCCAACACACATTCTCCTTCGAGTCCGAGGCCGGCGGGGG
>SDBV01011126.1_pt1 | contig 11697 bp, 12 predicted proteins | sample 2277081 | NCBI WGS metagenome assembly SDBV01 (sample SAMN10402039, study PRJNA504765) | marine sediment metagenome | isolation source: marine sediment core GS10_PC15, 223 cmbsf | place: Arctic Ocean: Southern Knipovich Ridge | collected 2010
CAGGCCTTTCTTGTAGAACTCTAGAAAAAGCCACTGACCCCAACGATAGTATTCCGGATCACAGGTCACTACGGTGCGGTCCCAATCGTAGCTGAGACCGAGCTGTTTCATCTGGGAAGCTTGGCGCTCGATATTTTTGTAGGTCCATTCTTTTGGATGGACGTTGTTCTTGATGGCCGCGTTCTCAGCCGGAAGCCCGAAGGCGTCCCAGCCGATGGGATGTAGAACGTTGAATCCGCGCATCGAATAATATCTGGCGACGACGTCGCCAATGGAATAGTTGCGCACGTGCCCCATATGGAGATCGCCCGAAGGGTACGGGAACATCTCGAGGATATAGCGCTTCGGCCGGTCCGTGGCTTCCTTGACGCTATATAGGCCATCCTTCAGCCACTTGTCCTGCCATTTCTTCTCGATATCCTCGGGCTTATAAGCTTTCACTACCACACTCCAATTAATCGCGTGCTCAGATTCTAGCGTAAAGTGAACATCAGCGTAAACGGATTTCCTGTCTCGCCGTAGCTGATATAATAATGCTCAATGAGACGGAACATTGCCTTTCTGACCATAACGTTTGTACTTCTGGCCGGTCTCGTCTACGTGGGACTACCGAAATCCCCGTCCCCTATTCGAGCTCTGAGAGTCAGCCGTTTGGGCTCGACAGCCAAGCCGGCTTGGTCGTCCACGGGAGAGAAGCTGGCCCGCGCCAACGCCGGACACATTTTCGTCTATGACCTTGCTAAATATATTTACAACGACCCTAGAATAACTAGACCGGTTTTAGTCAGCGAGATCATGACGCCCGGCATCGAGCGCCTCGAGTGGTCCCCCGACGACGAAGTGCTCTTGGCTGAAATCAGCACTTATGACATTTTTAATTCCTTCATGTTGATCGATTTGCAGACCGAGATGCTGCGGACGCTGGTGGTCGACGGCACCAAGAACCCGACGGCCGACTTTTTCTTCTGGCGCTCCGCCACCATCTTGGGGACTGTAATGCGGGTGGATGGTTTGGTGTCGCCTTATCCGCAGGGACTCCTGGCCGTCGCCGACATTGAATCCGGGACCGAGAGCCGGGACGACGGTTTTTTAAATACACGCACTCTCTCCGTCTTTCCGCAGGATCGGACCGGCATCGAAATACCAACAGTGTACGACGTCGAATACGAGAGCTTTTTCCGCGAAAACTACTTGCTGGGGCAGATGCTTCAAGAAGGCCGACCGGCAAATCTCTTCATACTCGACTCCGCGACCGGAAAATCGAAAACCCTCGGTGTCGGTATTGATGATTTCTCTGTCGCCGCTAATGGAAGAGCGGTAGTCCTGCAGGGTGGATCAGGCACCGTACGCCTGGCCGAAATCTCGAGCCGGGAGCTGAAGATCGGCATGAGCGTCACCTTTGAAGACCAACAGGGACGCCTGCTTCGGCCGGCCGAGATCAGCATCTCGTCTAACGGCCGCTTTATCGCCTTTGTGAGCGGCGACCCGTTCTCGCCGGGCACCTACGTGGCCCCGCTCCCTTAGGCCCGGTTGAGGCGCCAATCGTAACTCATGTACTCGACAGCTAATCCATCGGGCCGCTTGAGAGTCAGATTGCTCGCTCGACCGCCATCGGTGTCGAGCAATGAAGCGATCTCGTCCGATCTATCCGCCTGAAATACTTGCTTGATATCCGTCCCGGCCAGATCCCGTTTTGAGCGCCCAAAGCAATCTGCGGCCGCGTCATCTGCGAAAGTTACCAGTCCGCGGCGTGTTATTGTCAACACGCCCGCAAGGATAGGAAGGTCGACTTCTTCATCTCTTCGCGCCTGCGCTAACTCCACCACCCCACTCTCAACACTTCATTATTCTTCCCGGAACCGTGGGCAGCCACTCCGGTGCAAGGAGTTATTTAGACAACAACGAAGAACAACGCACTCATAGCGAGTAGTATGTTATCGATTGGTTCCGGGGATCATTAGGCGTCATAACGAGGCGACAAGGATCGCCGTGGCAACCTTATTCTTCGAGCGTGGACGTATCCCCTTCCGGAAGTCCCAACTCCCGAGCTTTGAGCAGACGTCTCATGATTTTCCCGCTTCTAGTTTTAGGGAGACCGGGCAATACATCGATCTCCTTAGGACAGGAAAGGGCCGCCAACTTTTTTCTCGCGAACTGTTTGATCTCGGCTCGCAATTGGTCGGTTTCATCATAGCCATCCTTCAGGGATATGAACGCCTTAATGACCTCTCCTGCTAGTTTGTCCGGTATCCCGATTACGCCCGCTTCGGCAACGGCCGGGTGTTCTATGAGGGCGCTTTCGACCTCAAACGGCCCCACTAAGTGGCCGGCGGTATTGATGACGTCGTCCGCTCGGCATACAAACCAGAAATAGCCGTCAGCATCCATTCTGGCCCGATCCCCCGTAATGTACCAATTACCCGTGAACTTCGACCGATATAGGTCGTCTTTCTTCCAGTAGGTCTGAAACATAGACGGCCAGGCAGTCTTGAGCGCCAGATGCCCCTCCTCTCCGGCGGGCAATTCGTTCTCGCAACTCTCATCAAGGATGGCCGCTTCGACGCCGGGGCACGGCTTGCCCATGCTCCCCGGCCTGATGTCTTGGGCCGGATAGTTAGCGATCTGAATGCAGCCCGTCTCTGTCTGCCACCAATTGTCGTGAAAAGGAAGCCCGAACGCCTCCACGCCCCAAACAACGGCTTCGGGATTGAGAGGTTCCCCAACGCTGCACAGGTGCCTGAGACTCTCAAGATCGTGTTTCTTGGCAACGCTCTCGCCGGCCTTCATCAACATTCGGATGGCCGTTGGCGCCGTGTACCAGACGGTAACCTTGTACTTTTCGATCACTCGATACCAATTCGCCGCGCTAAAGCCGCCTTCGTAGACAACTTGCGAGATACCGTTTGACCAGGGACCGAAAATCCCATACGACGTCCCGGTCACCCAGCCGGAGTCAGCCGTACACCAGTAGACGTCATCTGGTTGTAGGTCAAGAACATACTTGGCGGTTGCATAGTGACCGAGAACCGCCTGGTGAACATGAGCGGCGCCCTTTGGCTTGCCGGTCGTGCCCGATGTATAGTGCATGATCGCAAAATCATCTCTATTCATCCGAACCACTTCAAATTCGTCAGAAGCAGCCGCCATCAGTTCTTCGTAGGCGACTTCTCGTTCTTCAAGATCATAGGGGGAGCCATCTCGATTTATCATGATGATCTGTTCAAGGGCGGGCAATTCCGGCAAAATCTCGTGGACTGTCTTGGCCAGCCTCGGGTTTGTCACCAGCACGCTCGCCCCACTGTCTTGCAGACGATCTTTGACAGCGTCGGGCCCGAAGGCCGAGAATAACGGGCCGATGATCGCGCCGGTTTTGAGTGCGCCCAGGAGAGCGACAAATGATTCCGGCGTCCGATCGAGGTAGGTGAAAACCCGGTCGCCTTTCTTCACACCCAAGCCGGTGAGCGCGTTGGCAAAGCGATTCGTTAGTTTTGAAAGATCTAAAAATGTATATGCTTCACTTCTCCCGTCTTTGCCCTCCCAGAAGAGCGCGACGGCGTCCCGGCGAGGCGTATTCACATGCCGGTCCAGAACTTCATGGGCGATGTTTAGGGTGCCGCCCTCAAACCAATCGAGTTCGTCGGCGACGCTCTCCCAGCTAAAAACATCCCTCACTGCCTGCCAGTTATCTAGATTTGGCCTTGTCGACATCGCATCGACGTCCAACTTTTTGATGTGCGGATAATCCATCAGGCTTCTCCTTATTTAACGATCCTGAGCATATCTTTAAACTGGGGTGTGCCGGCTTTTCGCAATACCTGAAAGATCAAGGTCTCGGTCGAAGATATGACTGCCCCGGCCTCTTTCATTAGCGCGATCCCTACCTGCCAGTTTTCCTTGGTCCGCGAGTCGACAGCATCCTGAGGAACGTGCACTTCAAAACCAGACGCAAGCAGGCCGATACAGGTCTGAAAAACGCAAATATGAGCTTCCAGACCAACGAGAATCACGGTCTTTTTTCCTGTGGCTCTAAGACGATCGTTAAACTCGCTAACAGCGCAACAATCGAAAGTCATTTTGTCGATCGTCTCCTGCTCCAGGATGAACGACGCTATATCCGGCGTGATCGGACCCATCATCTTGCGGTACTGCTGGGTAACGATTACCGGCAGCTCATAGTGGCCGGCGAGTTGAAGAAGTCTGACGATATTATCGACGATCGTCTGCCCGCGCCTCATGACGCCCAGCAGTTTTTCCTGAGGGTCAACGACAACCAGCCCTATTGCTTGATTATCTAGAGAGATAACAGCCATCTTCCATCCGTGAGTCGCTCATTAGGGAAATGGTACGTGACCGTTATACATAACGCAATCCGGATATCCCGGTTATCGTCTAGCAGGATAGATGATGGTCAAGCGCTCGAAATCCCTGATTTGGAACTAATGTGGAGCTAAAGGGATTCGAACCCTTGACCTCTTGAATGCCATTCAAGCGCTCTCCCAGCTGAGCTATAGCCCCGGAAATCTAGTCTGTCATTATATTTATGGGCCGGGCTGCCGTCAATCGCTAGCAAGCCGGTTTCTGGTCCGCTTACTCCGCCCGTTCAACGATATCCAACTGAGGGGCATCGCTCCATAGGCGCTCCAGTTGGTAGTATTCCCGTTTTTCTTCCGTGAAAATGTGGACGACAAAGTCCCCGTAGTCGATCAGTATCCAATCGCCCAAGTCCTCTCCTGCCGAGCGTAGAGGCTTGCCTCCCAACTCGCGGACAGTCGTTCGGACCTCGTCGGCAATGGCCTTGGTCTGCTTGTCGTTCTTGCCGGTGCAGATCAGAAAGTAATCTGTAATATTGATGATGTCGTAGACATCAAGAACGATAATGTCTGATGCTTGTTTGCCGGCCGCGGCGGCCGCGGCGGCTGTAACCATCTCTTTGGCGTACTGTGTTTCTTGGGTCACTTAAAATCCTTACCTAGTAGAACAACAATATCCGTGACGTCCTGCGTCAGCGAATCGTCGACGACCGTGCCCATCCCCAGATCCTTCGCTAACTTCTTGCCCGCTTTCTTCGCTTCTTTGTTATAAACCATGATCCGTGTCGTCGCATAATCGAAACTATCGGCGTTCTTGACGTCGATTATCCGGTAATTATTGCCTGTCAAACGGTCTGCCGCTTTCCGGCCGATGCCGGGGGTTCCGTTGCCGTTGAGAATAATCACTCTTAGGCCGTCATCCTTGAAATCGGGTGCGTGCCCCCAAATTGCTTTAACTAACCTATTCAACTCATCATTGACCGGCTCAGAATAGAGGCTCTCACCGATCGCGAGTTGTCGCACCGGTACATCATAGAGGTCTCGCCTCTCCTTTGGAATGAGCGACATCTGCTCGCCCAATACTTTCGACTCGACCCGTGCGACATTGCCATCGCTATACTGCTCGAACACGCTCCCGATGTCCTTGGTTTGCTTGAGGCCGGAAAAATCCACACTATCGATCACGAGATACCCTTCCGATTCTACCCCCAGAAGCGCCGAGATCGCCGCCGACAGCGCCTTCGGTCCTTCTTTGAAACCATCACCTATCGACTGCAGCCCGCGTCCGGGAATGACCACGAACGTGTTTGGATCGAGGAACAATCCTCCGATCCGGTTCTGGGCCGGATCGAAAACGACCTGCATGGCGCCGATCAAAGTCTTTGATCCGTCGGCCTCATTAACGCCGAGAATAACAAACGTCCTCTGCGTGATGACAACCTTCTCTTCCTTCTTCGCTTTCTTCTCCAGGTCGACTTTAACTACAGTTGTCTTCCCGTCTTTCGGTTCGGACTCCGTCAAAAAGACGTCCCAGCTAGCCCAGGCCACCGCCGCCAAAAGGATGATGCCGATGATCGGCAACACTTGCCTGACCTTGCTTGGGGGACGGCGGCGCCTTGTCCGCCTTTGCGATCGGTTCTCTCCATCAGGCACGTTCGCTCACCTCTTTGGCTATTCCATTCCAGGCCTCGAGAGTTCTAGGATGCAATAGCCGCCCCATCTCAATAAGAGACATGACCTGCTGCTTGAACCCCGATAAATATGCTGTTCGCAAATCGTGAGCGGCCAACGCCCGCAACTTGTCGATTCCAGTAAACCGCCGAGACGGTTCGATCATATCGGCCAAGAAAATTATCATCTCCATGTCGTTCATGCGTGACGCCCCGAACGTGTGACGCTCGACCGCCCGCACTACCCGGCTATCCGCAACTCCGAGCCTTTCTGCAAGTATACCGGCACCTACGGCTGCGTGCAGCAAGTAAGGCCGTTTTTGCTCAACGGCCCCTACCTCTAAGTCGAGCCTGTGGGCTGTTTCCAGTAATTCAACATCGTTCATATCGCGGGCCACATCATGGACAAGCCCTGCCAGGAAGCAGAGGTCAATGTCTTGCCCATGCCGCCGGGCCAACTCCTTGGCGGTCGCCGCTGTCCGCTGGGAATGCGCGAAACTTTTCTCCGACAGGAGCGTTCGCAACTTGACCTCGATCTGCTCATATACGTTCGAACTCATCGATAGAAGCCTGACTTGTGGATAAAGTTGGCTACGGAATTGGGCATTAAGTACCTGATAGGCCGGCCTTCATTCACCCGACGACGGAGATCGGTGGAGGAGATGGCGAGCGCCGGAACTTCGATAGCGTCTATTTCGGGAGCTTTATCGTTTTTCGATACAATGGCCTGTAGACTCGATAGATCATATCCGGGCCGCGTAACGGCGATAAAACGGCAATAGTCCGCCAACTTTTCGTAATCCCTCCAGCTCGTAACATCGAGGACCGCGTCGGCGCCGGTAATAAAATAGAGATTCGTCCCCGCCCCGTACATCTCACCGACCGTCCGAATCGTATCGATGGTGTACGTGGGACCCTCTCTATCTACTTCAAGTCGTGAAACAGAGAAATATGGGTTCGAGGCCGTCGCGATGACGACCATGGTGTAACGTTCTTCGGGGGATACATACTGCCGCGCTTCCTTGTGCTCATACCGTCCGGTCGGCATGAATACAACATGCTCCAGTCCATACTGAACACGGGCCTCCTCAGCCGCAACCAGATGCCCAAAATGGATCGGGTCGAACGTCCCGCCCATAATTCCCAGGCGCTTATACGCGTTTTTATCTCCGAGTGACTCCGACCCCTCCATAGAGGGATTATAGCCTAACGGCGTCAGCCTTTCTCAATCTCAGCGATCTTGGCCTTCAACTCGGAAAGCTCGTCTTTGCTCATCGTTCCTCGGTCCATTAGATACGAGATGACGGCTGTCGAAGATCCGCCCATCACTCGATCGACCACCTCATCCACCATGGAGTGGGCAATCTGGTCGCGCTCGACTGCCGGCGTGTACATGTAAGGAACAGTGGACTTGTCCTGCGTGAGGATCTTCTTGACTGCGAGGCGGTTCATGACCGTCATGATCGTCGTGTAGGCCAGGCGCCGCCGTTCATACATCACTTCGAAAACGTCCTTCACGGTAGCCCGTTTCATGTTCCAAACAATACCCATGATGTCCGTTTCGAGGTCTCCCAAGGCGTTGATTCCGGTAGCTTTCTTTTTTCTTCGTGGCATTTATCTTCCTTTCTTCCTTCTGTCTTCTTGTCCAACGTAATACTTGCCGCAAGTATAGTCAATGTAATCTTACTGCCAACCGGCGATAAACTTAAAATATGGTGAAGCCCGGAGATAGTGGGAAAACAACACCTGAAGGGGTGATAGACATGAAAGTACGCGAATGTATGACCGGACAACCGATCACAGCTCAAGCCGACAACTCGATTCAACGAGTGGCCAAGATCATGCGCGAGTGCGATGTCGGTGCCGTCCCGGTATTGTTGAACGATAAGCTAGTCGGCATATTGACTGACAGGGACATCACGGTCAGGGGTGCGGGGACCGGTCTCGACCTCGAACACCATAAAGTCCAGGAGATCATGAGTTCCGACCTGTTGACGATCTCGCCCGATACCGAGCTGGAAGAGGCCGCCAACATCATGGCCGACGCCAAGATCAGGCGCCTTCCGATCGTCCTCGATCGTAAGCTCGTCGGATTGATCAGCCTCGGCGATATGGCGGTAGCCACAAAAGGTCACGAGGAACTCTGCGGAATCGTTCTCGAAAACGTCTCAGAGCCTATCGGACCTAAGTGCGTTATGTGATCCTCAGCTGACATGACTGCACAGCCTGAAAGCGCAGCCGATCGAGGGCACACTCTCTATGCCTTCCCGGTTGCGCTTTCTTTTTTGGCGCCCGCCGTGTTCCTAGACTCGAGCCTGCCCCGAACCAAGAATGATGTACTTCTGCGAGGTCAACGCAGTCAGGCCCATCGGGCCGCGCGCGTGAAGTTTCTGCGTGCTGATACCTATCTCGGCCCCCATCCCGAGCTGTCCACCGTCGGTGAACCTCGTCGAGGCATTGATGTAGACAGCGGCCGAGTCAACTTCATTGACAAATCGGCGTCCGCTGTCGTAATCGTTGGTAATAATCGCTTCTGAGTGTAGGGTTCCATATCGATTTATATGTGCTATCGCTTCTTCCAGGGTTTCTACGACTTTTACCGCGATCGTCAGGTCAAGGAACTCTGTAGACCAGTCATCTTCGGTCGCCGCAGAGACGTCTGCCAAGCGGACGGCGGTCTCATCTCCGACCACTGTCACGCCGTGCGCCTGCAGGCTGGACACCAGGCGCGGCAAGAGCGTCTCTTCGAGATCTCTGTGCACCAGGAGGGTTTCAGCAGCGTTACATACGCCGGGCCTCTGGACCTTGGCGTTGATAACGATTTCCTCCGCCATATCAAAGTCGGCGTCATCGTGGACATAGATATGACAGTTCCCCGCGCCGGCCCATAAGACCGGGACGGTGGCGTTCTCCACTACCGCCTTGATCAAATCGGGCCCCCCGCGCGGAACGAACAGATCAACATATTGGTCGAGACGCATCAATTCATTGACGGATTCCCGGTCGGTCGTCTCGATAGCCTGGATGCTTGCTGACGGAACGCCCGCTTCGACGGCCGCTTTGTTGACAATCCGAGTCAAGGCCAGGTTCGACTGTAGTGCCAGAGACCCACCACGCAGAATGATGGCGTTTCCTGACTTCAGCGCCAGAGCCGTTGCGTCTACGGTGACATTGGGACGAGCTTCATAGATGACCCCGACAACACCCAATGGTACGCGTATCTGGCGCACTTCCAGACCGTTCGCAAGGCGCCGGCCGGATGTGACTTCGCCGACGGGATCGGCCAGAGCTATGACTTCATGCAGGGCCCCGGCCATATCCTTGATCCGCCCCTCGTCCAACATCAACCTGTCCAGAAGAGACTCACCGATGCCCTTCTCTTTGGCCGCCCTCATGTCCAAGTCGTTAGCAGCCAGTATCTCATCGACATTCGCTTCCAATGCCTCGGCCATCCGCGCCAGCGCGGCATCTTTCACCGAGGTCGACAACGTTCCGAGCGTCCGTGACGCCTCTTTAGCCCGTTTCGCGATCTCCGCGATCTCAGACATAGAACCTCCTCATATTCTTGCTCCACGGTTGCCTACAATAGCACCATAAAATCCCTGTGAATGACTTCCTCCGAGAAGCCCTCTCCGAGCAAGTCGGCTATCTGCCGACTCTTCTTTCCTTTAATACCCGCCAGTTCGGCGGCGGTATAATTGGACGAGCCGCGGGCCACGGCCTTGCCGTCCGGCCCAACTACTTCGATAGTGTCGCCGATACTGAAGTCACCGTCATAACCGATGATCCCGGCCGGCAACAAGCTCTTCCCGCCGTGAACGATCGCCTGAAGCGCGCCCTCGTCGACAATGATCCGTCCCATGACGACTCTACCGAACCCTATCCAGAGCTTGCGCCCCGGCACCCTTTTCTTCTTCGGAACAAAGTAGGTGCCGACCTCCACGCCATCCATTATCTTTTGTAATATTTGCGGGTCGCGCCCATCAGCAATATACATGCCCACCCGAGCGGCTCCGGCGATCTTGGCGGCATGTATCTTCGTCACCATCCCGCCCGAACCGAATCCGGTACCGATACCCGCAGCCATCTGCTCCACCTCAGGGGTTATCTCGCTCACCCGGGTTAAATGTTGGGCTGCGCCGCGGCGCGGGTCCTCAGAATATAGACCGTCCGTATCACTCAACAACACCAGTAGATCGGCCTCGATCAAAACGGCCACCAACGCCGCGATGGTATCGTTGTCGCCGAATTTTATCTCCTCGACCGTCGTCGTGTCATTCTCGTTAACGACCGGTACGACTCCCATCGACAATAGTTCAATTATCGCCTGCTTGGCATTAAGGTAGAGTTCGCGATGGGCCATGTCGAACTGTGTCAGCAACACTTGTGCCGTATGGATATCGTGAGCGCGAAAGAGGGCCGTATACTCATGTACCAGAAGTCCTTGCCCAACGGCCGCCGCCGCCTGGATCTTGGCGATCTCTTTCGGTCGTTCGCGCAGGCCCAGACGCTCCACGCCCGCCGCGATAGCGCCAGACGAGACCAAGACACATTCGGTCCCGCGCGCGCACTCCGCAGCCACCTGCTCGACGAGAGCCCGGGTGTTCTCATGATCGAGCCGCCCGGTGGCGTCCGTCACCGTGCTTGAACCCACTTTGACTACAATTCTTTGAGCTCTTTTTTTCATGGGAATAGCTTATAGGAAACCGCGCGCGCCGTCAGTCGCTATATTCGAAGACCATTTCGCCGATTGCCACATCGTCGCCGGGTTGCGCCCCGGCCTTCTTAAGTTCGGCGTCGACTCCCATCTTTGCCAACCGACGGCGCAGATAGTCGATTGCCTCTTCGTTCTCGAAATCCGTCATGAGAACCGCGCGCTCTATCTTCCGCCCCTTGACACACCAGGAGTGGCGCGAGAACCGCTCTACTTCCAGATGGTCGTCTTCTTCAAAGCGATAGACACGGGCAGGACGCTCGCGCGGGGACTTCTCTTCAGCCCGCGCCTGTTCGACCAGTTCAGCGGCGGCATAAAGAAGTTCTTTTACTCCCTCCCCGGTCACCGCCGATATGGCAAAGAAGCGTTGCCCCTCTTCAGCGAAGTGGCGCTTCGCCCTCTCAAGGCGTTCGGCGCTCTCGGGGAGATCGATCTTGGTGCCGACAACAATTTCCGGTCGCTCCGCCAGATGCGCGCCGTACCCTTGAAGCTCCCGGCGTATCTTCTCGTAATCGTCAATCGGGTCATCGCGCTCGATGCCGGACAAATCGAGAAGATGAAGTAGGACGGCGGTCCTCTCGAGGTGGCGCAAGAAACGGTCGCCCAGACCCTTGCCCTCATGTGCCCCCTCAATAAGTCCGGGAATATCGGCTAGGACGAAAGTTCGCTCTTCATCGACCTTAACTACACCGAGATTCGGCGCCAAGGTTGTGAATGGATAAGAAGCGATCTTCGGCCGGGCCGCCGATACTCGACTGATCAAAGTCGACTTGCCGGCGTTCGGATAGCCCACCAGGCCGACGTCGGCCAGAAGCTTCAGTTCGAATCTGACCGTCCGCTCCTCCCCCGGTTCGCCCTTTTCCGCAAACATGGGGGCTTTGCGGATCGGAGTCGCGAATGCGGCGTTACCGCGCCCACCAATGCCGCCAGCGGCAATGATCAGACGGTCTCCGTCGCTCAGCAGCTCACCGCAGGCGTTACCATCCTCGTCGCCGACGACCGT
>SDBV01011127.1_pt1 | contig 11695 bp, 7 predicted proteins | sample 2277081 | NCBI WGS metagenome assembly SDBV01 (sample SAMN10402039, study PRJNA504765) | marine sediment metagenome | isolation source: marine sediment core GS10_PC15, 223 cmbsf | place: Arctic Ocean: Southern Knipovich Ridge | collected 2010
TGAAGCCTGCCCCGTTTTTTTCGGGGCCTGCACCTGTAATGCCGACTCCGAAGGGCCTTCCTTCATCTTATTCATAGTTACGTGAAGCCGAAGCTTCACTCACAGCACACAACGAGGACGAGTTGGTTATCTTCTCGGCGAAGGACAGCATGCTTCTTATGACAAAGAGACCATCAAAAGATTACAGGATATCGAAAGCCTGGATAGTGAGACCAAGAAAACAATCTTCCAGGTCATTGATACTTTCCTTAGAGATTCTAAAGCCAGAGTAGCTTATTCATAAAAAACCCGGCAACAGCCAGGCTTCATTTTTTATTCTTTCTCTCATTTACCGGATCACACCTGTCTGCCGGACGAGGCAGAGATCCTGCTTTTCATCCAAAGTTTGAAGTCTTGTAGACTCCAAACAACGGGGGGCTTTTATTCCTATTTCATTTTTATAGTTTCTTTCTTATCGTCAGACCCTAAAACTGTTATCTCTAACTTTTCTTCTGATATTTTCAGTATTTTTTTACTCATCACATCAGCATCATAAGTCTTTTGACTGCTTAAACTATAAATTTTAATATCTCTTTTAGGCATAATAAATATTGCCGAGTTTTCTTTCTTAGATTTATCTATAGGAGTTATTACAATATATTTATCATTAAACACTTCGTAAGAACATAACGCATAATTACCTTCTGGGGCAAAACAAAGCTTATCTTGATGATAAAGCTTAGCTTCTTTACCCCTTTTTAATTGAAGTTCTGGTATAATCAACCAACCATCTTCAACAAAGCTTCCTTTTACTTTAAATATTGGAATTAGTTCTTGTGCATTCATACTACAAGATGATAAAATACCTGCAAATAATATTAAAATACAATTCCGTATTCGCATATCCCTATTTCTTTTTATAAGTTGAAGAACCTCCATTTATACCTGTTTGGGTACCGTAAGAACTTGGTAGTTTATTTTCATAACTAACTTTCCATTTCACATACCACCCATTCTTTGTGAAAACCTGCGTTCCTGTATTATTCTTTATTAAAAATGTTGCAAAATGACTAGTACCACCCTTTTTACTTCCGCTATTGGTAAGACCATATTGTTGCCTGATAGCTTCATTTTGCTGATTAGCATTTCCATTGCCGTCTAAGTCCGTATTCTTATATCCATCTTTTGTTGCATAACGGACTACATCTCCAGTTTTAGGATTATTGGTTTCTTCAAAATTTTTCTGCAATCTACTATCTGCTTGCTTTGGGTCAGGGATTCCTCCTTTGGGGTCAACTTTTCCTGTCTCCCCATATTCTAAAGCAGTTCCCCAGCAGTTACAATCTAAGGTGTTGGATTCATTTAATGCGCTATTAATCCCCTCAAGCATTCCGCCAAATTTAATAAGCGACATTTGATTACCTGCTTCTAATCCTTCTATTGTTGATTCATCATAAAAGCCCTTTATTTCATCAACTGAATATCCTGTTTGCTCAGCGAGAGTTTCTAAGTTATCACCTTCCTGCCAATTAATAACAACTCTATATCCATCCTCTTCATTTCCGACAACATTAAATTCCCACAAACCATCAGGGTCAGTGAAAGCAATAGGATTGTTATAACCATAACGATATGGTGTCCAATTATAGTCTAGTTCTGCTAAAGGGTCAACATTATGCCAACGTGCGATTGCTGGGTCGTACATGCGCCAGCCGATCGTACCAATCGAGGTCAAGATCAGTTTGAAGTTCTTTTCCATTATACAGGAAGTTGTTCTCCATTTCTCCTTCTCTTTGGAAATCCGATGGTTTCATGGTCAGACCAAAGGGATAGTAGTCGTTGGCCTGGACTACCATGCTCGGTGAGCTATGGGTGATCTTCAAGTCATCGAAAAAGACATTCACATTTAAGGTACTTTCGTTGCTCACGTAAATATAGATATAGCCTTCTGAATTAATTGTTTTACTCAATAATAGCCTCTGGTGCCCGCTGGCAGCAGTACTGCTCACTTGCGCAAAGCCAAAGTCGGGATTTTCATAGTTATTGTCAAAGAATATGTAATTTAAAAATGCCTTAGGGGTCTCTCCGGAGTTTTGATTGAAAAGGGTGGTTCCTCGCGTAAAACCATCTAAAGCATTGAATACCTGTGGATTTTCACCCACCGTCACGCCAAAGGAAGCGGTCAATGCGGCAAATAAAAATTCCTCCGCAGAAGTCTCTGAACTATTTACCTGGTTGTACCTCGCCCAGACTTCCATATCGATCACATCTCCCGGATATACCTTTAGCCCTTTGGCCGGACCGATTATCCTTCGTGTTCCATCGCTATAGCTCAAGTGGGAGTTGAGCATGGCCGACCGGTCCGGTGAGCTCACTGTGGCATCGTCTTCGGTAATATTATAGCCTGTGTACCTTGAGCGATCTACGTTTTTAAACTCCGCCTCTTCGGTGGAAGCATATTCATCTTCCATTGTCGCTTTATAAAGCACCTCATCCGACTTGAATACCACCCTGTTGTTTCCCAGGTGGTCTTTCAGATAGTATTGGTAATCATAGGTGTTGTCGTTGGCTACTTGTTCGACGGCAATCCTGCCTTCTGCTGTCTGAATACTTTTCAGACTGCCATTTTCAAAGATCATTCCGCCCACATACTTGGTTTCTTTTGTTGGAGAAGCTCCGCTTTCATATACTTTCTGTGCCAGCTTTGTTCCTCCCGCATCGTAGATATACTCCAGGTATTTGCCATCCTCCATTAATACTTTCTTAGGCAGATTGAGCAGGTTGTATTCAATCATTTTGATCTTCTTGTTTTTGTCGGCAACCATGTTGCCGTTTGCATCGTAGAGGTATTCCAGACTTGATTCCTCACCATCCTTAAATCCACTTGCGTGGTTTCGTTTGTCATTTACGGACAGTAAACGGTTACCTTCATATTTATAATCGAGCTCGTCGATGAAGGTATTTGATTCATATCGATTCAGTTTGTTTATATTCCCATTCTGATCGTAGTCGATCCCTGTCACATTAAAGTGTCCTGTATTCACATTCCATGAGCTAGCTGTCTTTTCTTTGTAATAGGAATTTTTCAGGCGGTTGAGCTTATCATATCCAAAATTATAGGCTTTTTGTTTTCCGCTATAGCTGGCATTACTCCAGGCCATCCCGGAGATATTGCCATTGTACATTTTCGTAGCGCCTATGCCCAATGGATCATCGTTGTACTCCAGCTTCATGCCAAAGAGGTCGTTGCTGTCGTCATTTATGCCTGACTGATATAATCGGGATGCATTATTAATGGTTGTCAGCCAGCCCCGGATGTTGTATCGGTAGTCCACCGATTGGGTAAAGGCATTTGTTTCCGGATTGAGGTGCATTTTTTTATCAATCAATTCGCCCAGCTCATTGTATTTATTTTCTGTGGTCAGTACTTCCGGCAATTCATTCACCTGGTGCCAGGCTTTCATGAGTCTGCCCATATGGTCATATTCATACCGCTCCTTCAATTCAATGGTTTCATCATCCTCATGGTACGCAAGTTTTGATTTCATTACCTGTCCCACAAAGTCATAGGCCATGTAGCTGTCCTGTGTATCTCCGTTGTAGTGGTCTCCCCGGCTTTGAATCATCCGGTATTTATGATCGTAATACACGACAGATCTCAAAAAGACATTATCGTCCAATACTTTTATCTTCCCCCCGGTTGCCTGGCCTTTGGGTGAACTTAGATAAGGGCCATTGTTTATGCCATTGGAAGTGTTAAAACTAAAATCGGTATTTCCACCTGTAAATCCATAGGTATCATAATAGCTTACAGACAGGTACTCATAGGTTCCTATCCCTTTGGGATACGACAAGTCGGTATAGCCATGATCGATTCCTGTCCAGTTTCCTGTAAGGCTTTCATACATCGGGTTACCTGTAGTATAAAATGCGTTTACCGCTGTTTGAACAGTGCCCTGATTGCCTCCAATAACTTTTGTGCCTGTCAGTACCGGGCGGTTGAGTTGGTCATATTTGGTAAAAGTCCACTCGTTTTTGGTTCGTTGATTGCCATCCTGGGTAAGTACCAGCCTATCGCGATTATCATACACCATATATACGGGTTCGGCCCCCGGTACTTTCTTTTCGATCATACGCTGTCGGCCATCATATTTATAGGTAAACAGGTATTGATCTACCAGATCGGCATCTACCGGGTAGGGCTTGATCTCGAAATTTGTAGTTCCCGTGAAAGGTGGCGTAATAGTTACTGTTACACCCGGACAATAGTAATATACCTGGTCTTTAGTGCCGGTCAACGAACCATTGGCCGAAAACACATTGCTTTCATTGATATTTCCAATCGCAGTTCCCAATTGTGCCATAGCCTCAGGAGGTAACACTACCCTCAAATTGCCAAAATCATCATAGACATAATACGTATCGTGCGCAATATTTTCATCATAGGTTCTTTTCAAAACTACCCTGCCTTGTTTGTCTGTATATTCCCTGACTGTACCATCATTTCCCGAAATCCAATTTTCATCTTTGGTCACAGATACGTAAAGTTGGTTTGGATCATAATGTGTATTGGAGGATAATTTGCAGCTGCCAAGCTCGGTAATTTCCCATTCATATACCTCTCCTTCTACATTGATGGTATATTCAAATTTTACCGCATGACCATTTTCCGGTTGCCATACTTCGCCCGGAGCGCCTTGTTCCAGAACACGGTTGAGTGGCGAGGGCTCGAAAATAGTGTGTGAAAATGGTTGTGTATCTTTGGCGACATTGGCGGCCAAAGCAGGCGTGGTATATGGATCGTAAAAATTGTCCTGATCTGCGGCGGCAGTTCCAATAAATGCCCCGTTGGACACATCGGCCACATAGGGCAAGTATTTAAATTGTTCTCTGCCAAATGCATCATATTCGATATGCTGCACGATGTCCTTGCCACCAGGTGATCCGGAGAACACAATAGCTTGTTGCGGCCTCCCAAGGCCATCCATATATTGAATAGTTCTGCCGACCTCGCTTACCGGCATTCCATCCAGCTGACTTTTTAGGGTGACGCCAGGTACCCTGACCGTTTGCTCCATGACATAGTTTTTGTCGGAACTGGGATTTTGTGCCGGTAGTTTTGCCGTGATCATCAGGAACAATACCGGTAGTATGCTGTATCTGGGTAGTAAAAAAGTCTTCATCGCTTATTACTTTAGTGTTTTCAGTTTATTGAGTATAGGATTCAAAGTTTATAGGGTGATCTTTTGCCGATCGAAGTACACATTGTCCTTACCATCTTTGATTTTTATATAGACATCGTATTCTCCTTTTTCAAAAGGGCCAAAATTCAATAAGACATTATCTTTATTCATTTTTTTTGTTTTAAATGTCTTGTCTGTTTTAGATTTTTTCCCATTTAACTCCTTTTTATCGATGGCTTTTACTAAGAGATTTTCTTCCGTTTTTGGGTCGATAATTCGTAAATACACCCTTTCTACTTTTTTTATGGATTTTCTATCTGCTGATACGATCAGGTTAAAAAGATCTCCTTTATTTTTCGTTTTGCTTTCTACCTTTTCTGAGTTTACCGTAAAACTTAATTTCTTTTGCCGATCCGCATTTTTTTGCGCCTGGCCAAAGGCATTGATTGACAAACTGATCAGTAGAAGAAATACAATTGTTATATAGCTTTTCATTTTTATTTCATTTAAATCTTTAATCACTAAACTGTTCATAGTGGAATTTTTTTAATATTATTTTATGCAATCAATAACCCGATACATACCGCCACCTGAAACCTGAATTTCAGCCTCCCATAACTCTCCCCTCGTATTTACATTCAATGATGTTACACTGATTGTTGCATTTCCATTACCTGACGTTTGTGATACTGACAACCAGCCACCACTATTGAAATAGTGTATCGAAATGTTCCAACTGACTTCAGAGGTGATGGTAAATGTCTTGGTAATAGCACCTGGAAATGTTAAATATGTTGTAGATACGTCAAGAGTGGATGTATATGCTTGCTGTGTTATAGCTATTTGCTTAGCTGGAACTGCTGTTCCATCCTTTTCGTCTATAGTTACCATTCCTGGTCTTGAAGAACCACTATTTGGTAAGGCCGTTATAGAAACGGAACCGCTACCGGATCCACTTGTTGGATTAACACTTAGCCAGGATTGATTATCTGTTACAGCCCATGAAACATTGGAGGTGATATTTATAGTTTTAGACCCTCCATCATCTGTATAGGTCAGGCTTGTGGGAGATGCGCTTAAAATCGGTGTCGCACCATTTTGTGTTATGGATATTTGCTGGCTTGCAACTCCTGAACCATCATTTTCCTGAACAGTGACCGTGCCTGTTCTCGAAAATACCGTATTATTTGATGTAGTAGTGATAGATATTGATCCATCTCCTGAGCTACTTGTAGGACTTACACTTATCCAGGACGCATTGTCTGATGCCGTCCAAGAAACATTGGACGTGACATTTACACTTTTGGTTCCTGCAGAATTTGAAAAGGTAAGTGGTGGTGTTGGCACAGAAAGTTCCGGTGGTTCCGCCGTAGCCATATAATGGTAATCATATGCTTTTACTATATCTCCATTTTGGTCTTTTATGGATTCCAACCTCCCAAAGTCGTCGTATTCATAATAGGTGGTGATGCCCGCAGGATCGGTCTGGGAGGTCATGCCGATAAACGGATCGTAGGTGTAAAAGGTAAGTTGGGCATTAGGTAATGCTTGATTAATATCAAACATGAAATTATTCCACGAAGTAACTTTTGAGTTATCAAGTGTTCCGTCTAGATAGAAAAAACTTCCCAAATTCTCTAAATACTCATCAACAGAAGCATAGGTAGTGCTATTTATAGTTTTTCTTGCTGCATTAATAGCTGGTTCCAGTCCAGTTGAAAAATTAACATTTTCCCCTTTTACAATTGGATATTGATCATTGTATCCCCAATAGTAAGCATGCAGAACATTGTTATCAAGGGACTGCTCTTGGATATTTCCTTTGGAATCATACTTCGATATGTGGATTCTATTAGCAAGTAATTCTGATCCATAGGATGTCTGAATTAGTTTTGGAAAATAGTTATCCCCGTAGACAATCCTTCTTTTGGATATATCCATTTTTGAGTTGTTAGAAATATTTTCTTTATTAGTCGTGACCAATATTGGCTTGGACAATACGTGATAAATAAATAAAAGATTATATAATGAATTTTCACCCGCACTAAGGTCTTGAAATGAAATATTTCTTGTTGGGTAAATATATTCTGTATTTAATACAAAATTATTATTGCTGGAAACTTCACTCGTTTTTGTCGGTAATCCTACAAATTGTCCATAACTATAGTCAGTTCTCTTGGTAATTGTATTTGCATTAGCTTCTTCTTGTAGAGGCACTAAACCTAAAAAATCAATGGTACTTGTCGATTCTAATTTTAAAGTGATAGAGTTTGTTTTATAGAATCCAATAAAGAGACCAGTAATATCCGAATAATCTGGGACCCAAGAGTTAAAATGCATCACCCGATCGATGAGCGTGTTTGTGACTGAATTGGTAACAGTTTCTGAATATTCATAAACCTTCTTCTTTGTTATAAACAACCCATCAGAATGCTTACTCAAATATCTCTCCGTCAATATTTTGCCGCTATAAGTGTCAAGGTTATTTGTTACTCCTAAATATGTTTTCAGAAGATATGAATCCATATTTTCATTACCCTCATAAAAATCATAATAGTGGAATACATCAACTATCTGATTCTGAGTCAAATGACTAAAGCCTTTTTGAATCCCTCCATTTTCAAAACTATCACCACCAAAACTAATTGTAATATCGGGGTACCATTGAGTATTGCTAGAACCTCTCAAACAATTAGAGATGAAACTTGATTTTAAATGCATGATATTGAAAATTCCAGATCCTCCGTCAAGCGATTGATAAGAATTATGAATATATGAGCGATAACTAAACTTAAAGAAATCCTCTTCAAAAACATTTTCAATATTTTTCGCAGTGGTATAATAGTACCTTTTTATCTCAGGTACAGCATTTTGGCTTTTAAAATCCAAAACTCGTTTTATTCTAATTCCACTCCCATCTTTCCTTGTTTCGCCATTAACATAATCTAAATTGGCGTTTATTTTAATTGGTGATAAATTGGAAGGATTTGAAACCGTTGGCACAAGGTCTAATTCGACTTTATAAAATTGACCTTCCGTAAGATTAAAAGCGACTTGCTCCTGAAATGAATATAATCCATTTGCATCAATATTTCCATGGTTTCGGATGGATAAAATTCTTTCCTCAACCACTGAATTCTGTGAGTTTGTTATGTCAATTAATTTGATCTCTAAATTATAGTATGGAGTTCCTTCTTCAAGGTATTGTACTTGAACATTTAGGTCTAATTCCTGATCTTTAAAAGTGCCATTCTGACTACCGGAACAATCAGGATCTTCTGGATCGCAAAATTCATTTAAATATAAAGTTGCATCTAAATTATTAATTAAGATTCCTGGCCAAAGATTACTTAATTCACTTCGTATTGTTCTAACATCATCAGTTTTCAGTTGGGGAGCTTCATATTCAAAAGAAGTAAATCCTCCAGTTGGGTAGTGAATTTTTGTCAAAGTACCGTAAGTAGCATATTCAAACAAGGGTTCTCTATCCGCTAATTGGTCATTGACAGCATCAAATATTATCTCTTCTGTTTTTGGCAACAACGTAAAATTATTTTTATCATTAAAATACCCTAAATGATCTTGACTGAAACTAAATAAATCTGGTAACAAAAGAGGATTCTTATACTCCATTGTAAATATTTCAGCACCATTCCCGCGGTGTGTATTATTTGGGCTCCTATTTAACGTACATGTTTCTAAAAAAAATCTTTGGTCATCTTTGATGTAATCCAGCTTGACATTTAGCAATTTCCTGCCTGAATTATTAATACTTAATCCAGTTAGGATTCTTTTATATTCGGCCGCTTCTATGCTCTTACTTTCAAAATCAACTAGTAATTTATTCCTGTTATTGGATAGGCTTGCTAGATACTTCTCGCCGATTATTACATTTTTCGTTTCGACTCTCGAAAAGTAATCTAAATCAATTGGCAAACTACATGCCCCACCAGGATCAGATATACAACTTCCATGAAGAGTATTGTAAATTTCTTGGCTCACCCCAACAATATTTACATACTCATTTTCTGTGTTATATTGAAAATTAATTTCATCAGAAGTAAGAGGGTTAACGATTTTTCGCAGATAGAAAGCCGTAGTTACTGTTAATCTATTAGCGCTAAATAAGTTAGATTTTATATATTCAGTTTCATCTTCACCAAAATAGTACATTATTCCATCAGGAGTGGTTATAACGAATCCATTTATTAAACCTCCGAGATCGTATGTGGGTAATCCAATTTTCAGTTCACGCTCTCTATTCATAAGAACGGGTTGCATTTGTTGATCTAAATAAAAACTGCCTGAATACCCACAAAAATTGAAAGTAAAAATATCTACTTGCGTATCAAATTGTTTATAAGCTTCAATTTGATTTAGATATTGAATATCAGGGCTTTGATGAGAATAATCATAACTTTCGAGGATTTCTTGTGAAAGAAATACTCTGTCATTTGGCGTTGTACTCTCATCAGGTATATCCCTCATCAACCTCGTTATAGCACCTCCCGCATTTAAATTCCAGTTCACCCCTGTCCATCCACACCTTTGATCAATCTTGACTCCATTTCCCGAATACGATAAATTAATCGGAATCCTTAGTTGCCCCACTACATATTCATAAATTGGTATAGAAGGAGATATACTTCCATTAAACTCACTTACCTGTGTCCCACCATAATTGCTAAATTGAAAGACAGAAGGAGGCGGTAAAATAACATCTTGAATGTTATCTGTTTTCTCTTGTGCAAATGATACAAAACTAGGTATTATCATAAATAACAACAGGCAGGTATAAAAATATACTACATTCATAATATTTAATTTAATTTACTTGTTCATACTCAATTCTACTTTACCTTAAAAATCCAAACCGTAAAATCCAAGGACTGAAGTATTGTTTTTCTGCATCCGGAATAATGTTGTAAAGTAGTAATATCATGCTTTTGAGGCCTTTATATATCCCTTCACTGTTTCCTGCGGCTGGTATAGACTTTCTACAGAAGGGTTTTTTAAAAGTGTGTCGGATATGTGTCATAATCTTCTTGCTCATTACTTTTTCAATTCCTTTATTTCCAAATCCTGGGCTTTATTTTCTCTTTTCATTTCCTCGTTCTCCTTTTTCAGCTCAACAAATGCCTCACTCAAATTTTTATTCTTCCCACTGACTTCCTTTAGCTTTTGACTTTGAGCTTTAAGCTCATTACTTTGCATTTCCAACTTCCTGTTTTGCTCAATCACATAAAGAGTAAGCTCCTCAATCTTCTGAAGCAGCTTTGCATCCATCTCACCCAGGCTAATGCCATTTTCCTCCACTTCTTTTGCTGATGGAATATCCGGGAGATGGCCGTTTTCATTGATGAAATCTTCTATCTGGCCTAGGGGTTTCAACTCGTAGTCCGGCTCAAAGACAAAGTCGGACCAGCCGGTTTCAACTTTCACCTCTTTTGCTCTAATTGTACCTCCCACTTGTAATAAATAATTGGAATTATAATTCGTAGTCCCAATACTCACAGGTTGAAACATTTGAATTTTGTCTCTCCATAAAGACATAATATCTGAAATTCCGTATTTCCAGTGTCTATGATTAAAATGTATATAATCATTCGCATCATCATTTTTTTGAATCACCAATCTTGTTCCGGTACCCCCGTCAAATACTTCGGAGAATAAATACGAGTTGTCACTTGATTGGGCTCTAAATCTAATTTTATTGGATTGGGTACCATTTTGAGGTAAATAGATTTGTCCGTTTACTATCAAATTTCCACTCCGATCGAAGGACAATTCTTTAGTTTCGTTGGCTACTGAAAATAATTTATTAACCCCCCATTCCATTATTTCATAGCCCGGAGGAACACTCCCTAACTGCCAGGCAACTGTTTTCCAGCCTGTACTTTGAAGATTGTCGTAAATTGAAAAGTTTACTGATCCTGATCTATTTACAAATACTTCTAAATATTGAGCATCATAAGTGCCTTTGTGTAGCAGTCTGATTTTAGAAAATGTAATCGTTCTGTAATAATTGTGATTAAGCAACGTAAAGCTTGTCCCCGCCTCATAATTATAAGATATTCCAATTCGAAAATTCACCGTGGAGTGTCCCCCGCTACTGATGAAATCCCTAAGGGTAAATTCAGCATTCGCACGATTACCTGTATTATAGGCAATTCGATACCAATTACCGGATGTTACCGTTCCTGCTGTTTGTCCATAGATTTCTGGCTTGGTAGAAAAAATAATTAATAATACTATTCCTACTATTTGAAGTAATTTATTCATGGGGTTGGTTTTGTTTAAGTACTGATATTTCTAATTTCATTTCCTCATTCTCCTTCTTCAACTCAATCACATAAAGCGTCAGCTCCTCGATCTTCTGAAGCAGCATATCATCCATCTCGCCAAGGCCCACGCCAATTATCTGAACCATGATTGATTTGATGGTTTTGATACACATGATGGCCTGTAATTTTAGATAGATCGTCAAGGTATACTGCTGCTTCAAATAATTATTGATATTTACATCCCATCTA
>SDBV01011128.1_pt1 | contig 11695 bp, 10 predicted proteins | sample 2277081 | NCBI WGS metagenome assembly SDBV01 (sample SAMN10402039, study PRJNA504765) | marine sediment metagenome | isolation source: marine sediment core GS10_PC15, 223 cmbsf | place: Arctic Ocean: Southern Knipovich Ridge | collected 2010
AGCACGGCGCCGGCGATGCCCGGGTCGCGAGTGGGCGGGGTGCCAGCACGGGCTGGTGTGGGGTGAAGTTCAGGTGGTTGAGAACGTACAGCGTGTCGATCGCGCGCACATTGGCAACGCCGGGGGTCGCGTCGTCATAAGGCAGGACGATGAAGCGGTTGTTCTTTACGGCGTCCATCTTGTTGAGCGCCGGGTTGTTACGCAGGAACGCTTCCTTTTGCGCCGCGGTGACGCTGCCGTAATCGACGATCACAATCGCCTGCGGGTTGCGCGCCACCACCGTTTCCCAGTTCACACGCGTCCAGCTGTCGTCGAGATCGTCCATCACGTTGCGCCCGCCGGCGGCAGCGATCAACGCCGTGGGAATCGCTTCCCGTCCGGCCGTAAAAGGACGGTCCTCGCCGCTGTCGTAGACGAACACGCTGACCGGCTTGCCATCGCTGCCGGCTTTCGCGGAGACGGCCTGAATCCTGGTCTGCATGTCCTTGATCAGCGCATCGGCCCGGCTCTCGACATTGAAGATCTTGCCGAGGTTGGCGAGGTCGCGGTAGACATCATCAAGCGAGGCCGCCGGGCGCTTCATGACATGCGCACACGACTCGGTCAGCTCATATACCTGAATCCCGAGCGGCGCGAGCGTAGCGGGCGTAACGTCGCCACCTACCTTCATGCCGTAGTTCCAGCCGGCGAAATAGAAATCGGCATTTGCGCCGACCAGCGTCTCGACCGACGGATACTCCTTCGACAGCTCAGGCAATGTGCCGAGCGATTCCTTCAGTTCCGCGGTGCCGGTATTCCAGCCGCTCACGCCGGTGTATCCGACCATGCGGTTTTTCAGGCCGAGCGCGATCATCATGCCGGTCAGGTTCACGTCATTGCTGATTGCCCGTTGCGGCGGCCCTGCAAACGTGACGTCACGGTTGCAACTGCGGATCGTGACCGGATAGGTGGTTGCCGAAGCATTCGACATGGTTGCGGCCGCCAGCAGGCCGGCAACGAGCGCGCCGCTCAAGCGGCGGGCAAAGAGGTGCTTAGGCACGGGGGTGTTCTCCATGAGTGAGTAGGGTAATGCGGGGATGGCGGGACACCGGATGCGCATCGACGATCGCCGCTACGCCGAAGACGTCGGCCAGCAACTGCTCGGTGATGACTTCGTCAGGAGTGCCATGCGCGACGATCTCGCCCTGGTGAATGACGTACAGGCGATCGCAATAGGCTGCGGCCAGGTTCAGATCGTGGATCGTCGCCAGTGTGGTGATGCCCATGCGGCGCACAAGCGCCAGCAATTCGATCTGATGCTGAAGATCGAGGTGATTGGTAGGTTCATCGAGAATCAGCAGGGTCGGCTGCTGCGCGAGTGCTCGCGCCAGCAGGACACGCTGCTTTTCACCGCCCGAGAGGGTGTCAAAATTCCGTTCGCGGTATGCCGACATGCCGACCTTCTCAAGCGCGGCATCGACGATGCCGGCGTCGTCAGGCGTATCGCTGCTAAAGAGCGTCTTGTGCGGTGTGCGTCCCATGTAGACGACATCGAGCACGGTCAGCCCGAAATCCTCCGGAAACTCCTGCAAAACGACTGCGGCGCGCTGCGACTGCCACTTCGCCGATTTCTTCCAGATGTCCTCGCCGTCGATCTCAATGGTCCCGGCGAGCGGCGCGTTGAAGCGAAATGCGCAGCGCAACAGGCTGGTCTTGCCGCTGCCGTTCGGTCCCACCAGGCCGACGAACTCGCCCGGCTTCGCCGCCAGACTCACCGCGCGAAGAATCCTGGACGCGCGCTCGCCGTTCGCGACGGGCGACCAGTCGATTTCGGATACCAGCAATGACGACATGCCTGCTTCTTTCATGGAATCGCGGTCCGGCCAGGACGGGGTGTCTGGGATACGGTAAGGTGGGGCTAACGAACAAGGAACGAACGGTCCGGCCGGTAGCCCGGATCGAGCGAAGCATGGGTCATACGGGCATCTCCCGGGGATAGCGCGCCCCGAAGCTGGAAAGAGGGATACGACGCCGAGGTCTGACTTCCGGTTTCGCTTGAAACCGGTCACAGTGGCGCGACCGCGCTGGATTTGCACCAGCTTCCACGAGTCGTATGGGCGGCATTTTACGTGCGAATCAATGCCGGTTGGATTTATTGTGAAGCATCAACGGCGCACTGACGCGAGCATCAGATGCATCCGATGCATCGGGTCTGCTTCGCGCGCGGCCTATTCCGTATCGCGCCGCTTCGAGAAATAGCGCGCCGGCGATTCACCGAACGCCTTGCGAAACATCGCAATGAAATTGCTCGGCGTGGCATAGCCCAGCGCATCCGCCACACTCGCCACCGCTTCGCCGCCGGCAAGCTGCTCAAGCGCGAGCGCGAGGCGCGCCTGCTGGCGCCAATGCACGAAACTCATCCCCGTCTGCGCGGCGAAGTGGCCGCGTGCGGTGCGCGCCGAAAGACCCGCCCACGCCGCGAGCTCGTCGAAGGTGCGTTCGTCTTCCGGATGCTCGATCAGCAGGTTGGCCATCGCAAGCAGGCGGCGCTCGACAGGTAACGGCAAATACAGCGCTTCACGGCGAGCGAGCCGGATTTCATCGAGCAGCACGCCGACGATGCGCTCCTGCTCAGGCTGCAGATCCGCCTCTGCGCCCCAGCTGGCGGCACGCCGCACGAGGGCGCGCAGCATCTCGCTCACGCCCATCACACAGGGCTCGCTGGGCAGGCCGTGAAGCACATCCGGCCGTAGCATCACACCCCACCCGCTCAGCGCACCGCTCACGCTCGCCTCATGATCGACACCAGCCGGAATCCAGCCTGCGCGATGCGGCGGCAACAACCACGAGCCTCGTGCCGTGCGGACTCGCACGAGGCCGCTTTCGATGCAGAAGAGCTGGCCGCGCACGTGGCGATGCCACTCGTATTCCCGCGTGCCGAGACGGAATTCGTTTTCAGCCGCCTCGGTACCCCAGAACGCGTACAGCGCGGGGCCGTCTGGCCGATCGCTTAGATCTGTCATGCACTTACCCCTCCGAGGCGAACCTGATCGACTTTGGCCGAATTTCATTGTTTATCGTCCGACTGTCATTATCAGGCTAACGCGCCTGGCCGTTAGCCTAGACAGCATGAGCAGCAGGGGAATGGCTGCTCCTGACGCAACGGGAGAACGAATGCAACACCGGCATGTTTCGATCATCGGCGCTGGGCTGGGCGGTTTATGCCTCGCGCAAGGCCTCAAGCGGGCGGGGATCGCCTTCGATGTCTATGAGCGCGACCCTGAGGCCGCTGCCCGCAACCAGGGGTATCGGATCAGGATCAACGCCGACGGGCAGCGCGCGCTTGCGCAGTGCTTGCCCGCGCACCACTACGAACTGTTCCGGCAAAGCTGCAGCGTCTCGACTCAGGTCCGGTTCCTGAACCACGACATGGAGCCGATTGAAGGGCGGCCGGCACGGAGCTGGCAGGCAGCAGAGGCCGCCGGCAACCTTCAGGCCGAGGTTCCCGACCTCAGCGCAAACCGGCAGAGCTTGCGCGAGATCCTGCTCTCGGGCATCGAGGAGCGGGTGCATTTCGGCGCGACGTTTCAGCGCTTCGATGCCAGCGCAGAGGACGGGGTACGCGTGCGCTTCGAGGATGGAAGCGAGGTGGCGTCAACGCAGCTGGTCGGCGCCGACGGCGTGAACTCCGCGGTGCGCAGCCAGCTCCTGCCCTCGGCGCGGCCCGCCGATACCGGCGCGGTTTGCCTGTATGGCAAGTCGATCATCACTGCGGGGCTGCGCAACCTCATCGGCACCACGCTGAGCACGGGCACTTCCGTGATCTTCGCGGACGGTTTCACAGCGATTCTGGACGCCATGCAGTTTTCGGCGCCGCTACCCGCCATCGCGGCCAGGCTTGCACCGGAATGCCGGTTGAGTCCGGTGCATGACTACGTCTACTGGGCCTTCATCGGCCCACGCGCCACGCTGGGCGTGGGCGCGATCGGGACGCTCGACCCGGCGCGCCTGGCGGCGCTCGTCGCCAGCCTCGTGCACCGCTGGCATCCGCAACTGCGTGCGCTCTTCGCGCACGGCGACCCCGGCACCCTCGCGGCGCTGCCGGTTCGCAGCGCTGCGCCGGTGATTGCAACGTGGCGTCCCGGTTGCGTGACGCTGCTCGGCGATGCGATCCACGCCATGAGCCCGGCCGGCGGAGTAGGCGCCAACACAGCGCTGCGCGATGCCGCAGCGCTCGCTGAAGCGATATCGGCACCAGGCGAGCTGGAACACGCCGTCACCACCTATGAAGCCGCGATGCGCGAGTGGGCGCAAGCCGCGATTCTGGCTTCCGAAGACGGTGCGCGCCGTTTGTTCGCCACCATCAATACTAGCGATGCGTAAAGGAGAGCTATGCAGTCAATCGTCCGCTTTATCGTACATGACATCGAAGACTTCCCGATCGTCTGGACACGCCGCAGCGAGATCAAACCAGGCTATGCGGTGCAGTGGGAGCACGAAATGGATGCGCTGATGACATGCACCGATCCGTTCGTGATCATTTTCGAGGAAGGCCAGCCGGAGGAGGCGCACGAAGACCGCAAGACGCGGGGCCTCTGGCTCAAGCGCAACAAGCTGCTGCTTGCGGAGCAATGCAAGGCGGTTCTGGCGATCGAACCGGACAGCATCAAACGGGCTGCATTGAAGCTGCAGTCCGCCCTGGTCGCCAAAGCGTTCGGCGTGACGATGGATATCGCAGCGTCCGCGGAGGACGCGCGCTCGATGGCCTATGGCCTGCTCGGCGCATCGCCGCGTTGAGCCTGCACGGACCCGTTCGCACGAAACACCGCTTTACGGCGCGTGTTGCGCAGGATATCGTCGCGCTGCGGGACGTTCAGATCCAGGCCGAAGCGGGTAGCCGCGAGGCAACGGCGGCTGGACTCGCCGCCGCTTCACGGCGCATCTTCTTCGTCTGACAATCTGGATCATTCATGCTTCGATTCGAGAATCTGTGCAAACGCTACGGCGAGCACACTCTCTTTCAGGGCCTGCGTTATAGCGTGGACGCAGGGTGTATCGCACTGAACGATGAATCCGGCAGCGGCAAATCGACCCTGCTTGGCATTCTGGCCGGCGAGATCGAACCCGACGCCGGCGAGGTCTGGCTCGGTGGACATTCGCTGCGCACCGCTACGCTCGCGGCGAAGTCCGCAGTCGCCTACGTGCCTGAGGACTGCCTTGCATCCTCAATGCAGACAGGACGTGCGTTTCTCGAAGACGTCGCCGCGCAGAGGCACACCACGCTCGACAGCCGCACGCTCGAACTGGCCGACCGCTTCGGTCTGACGCCGCATCTGGAGAAGCGCTTCGAGCAGATGTCGTTCGGCACGCGCAAGAAAATCTGCCTGAGCGCTGCGGCGCTCGGCCGGGTTGCCGTCGTGATCGCAGACGAGCCGGGCGGCGGCCTCGACGCCGCTGGGCGTGCTGTCCTGATCGATCTGTTCAAGGAGTTGGGGCGAGACCGCGTGGTGTTCTTTACGAGCTACGACACGGCGTTGACGAATGCTTGCGAAGCGCAAGCGGTCAGCTTTGCGGATCTCACAGCGGGCGGCTAAGCGGCGCTCCAGACGCAACGCGAAGCAACGCTGCTGCTCGCCGCGACGAGGCACGGTAGCAGCCCGCGCCGCGGATACAACGTCACGGATGCAACGACAGGCCCTTGACGGCCTTATCGACCATCTTCCTCGGCCCGCGCAGCGCAATCCCCACCAGGTCGGGCCGGTCCGCCGGCTCGGCAAGGAATGCGACCCGGTTGTCGTCGTCATTGCCGGTGGAAAACATTGCTTTCACGTAGACCGCTAGCGTCAACTCTCTTTGCTGCCCCTGTTGAAATGCCCGCAGCAGTCCGTCAGCGTCGCCGCCATAGATCATGACGGGCTGCCCTAGCAACGCGGCATATTGCCTGCCGTTCGCGTCCGCGTAGGGTTTTCCGATCGCCTCGGGGGCCGCCGCCGCAATCCCGGTTGCCAGAAACGCCGTGACATTGAGCTTCTGCCACGACGCCAGGTCGTCGCGAACCACCAGCGCGACTTTTGTATCGAACTCCATCCCTTCCATTCCTTTGCCAGTTCACGTTGATTCGTCCTGCGGGCCAGGGTGGCCGTAGGGTGACGCGGTGCGAAACCCCATTGCGCAGATCCCGACGGCCTTCCTCAGGAAGGACCGTTTCCCGGCAAGCGTAATCGTAGTCGGGCGCTCAGTCTGGTACGTTTGTGCAGCGCTTGCTGTAGTGACCTGGCGTCAGGTCGTAAGCACGGCGGAACCAGCGGCCCAGGTGGCTCTGGTCGGCAAAACACAGCGCATGCGCGACCTCGGCCGGCGCCATGCCTCGCGCCAGCCATTGGCGTGCTTTGGCAAGTCGCAACTGAATCAGATAGGCATGCGGCGCCAATCCAAAGCTGGCCTTGAACGCACGCGTCAGGCGAAAGCGGTAGACGCCGCAGGCGATTGCCAGATCATCGAGTCCAATGTCGTCGTGCAGATGGGCGTCCAGGCATTCACGCTCGTAGGCATGGCCTTCAAAATGCGCACGTAGCGTTTCTATTCCGCTGCTTGCGCGCTGGCGTAGATCCACCCAGTTGTGTGCGGTTATCACTGCCCTCGCGCTTTATCGGTTAGCCCACCAGTCCTGGGCATTCTGCGCCATCCTGCGCCACGGCGGATCCGCAAACAGGATCAGCGCCCCCAGCGCGAGGCAGCCGCAAAACAGAAACGTGCCCCTGTAGCCCACCCCGGCGACCAGCAAGCCGGACAGCACCCCTGAGAGGATCGAGCCGACCCGCGCCGAATTGAAGAACAGCGCCGTCGCCGCGCCAGGCGAGCGCGGCATCAGATCCTGCACGTAGGTCATGCCGAGGCACGAGGTCACGGCCACCACGAAGGCGTTGAGCGCCTGCATCGGGATCAGGAACGACACGGAACTGACGGCCGCCACGCAGATGAAGTACAGCATATGCACACCGGCACACGCGGCCAGCCAGCGCAGCTTGTTCAACGTCGCTCCACGGGCGCCCAGCGCCAGCATCATCGGGATTTCGAGGAAGGCGCCGAGGCCGAGCATGATCGACACGTCGATACGCGTGCCGTGCAGCCCATGGACGACGTAAAGCGGCAACACGATCATGGTCGCGTTGGCCGCCAGACCGATCAGCGTCAGTGCCAGCACCGAACGCCAGATCACACGCGAAGGCGCCACCGGATGGACGAAATCCGGTTCGAGCGGCACTTCCGGTTCGACCGTCGTGACCTCGAGCGATGAGGCGGGGTCGCCGGGGACATGATCCGGTGCGTCATGCAATTCGCCCCCCGGCGCCTCATGCATGCGCCAGATGATCGCGCCACAGGCGGCGAAGCACGCCGCAGCGAACAGAAACAGCCCGTAGAAGCCCGTGCCCGCCAGCACCAACGCGCCCACCGAAGGCCCGAACACCCACACGACCGACAACACCGTCCGCAGCGTCGCGGTAGCAAAGGTCCGCTCGGCCTCGCTCGTCACCGGCAACGCGGCGCGGCCGAACGAGAACACCAGCGAGAGCGCGGAGCCGCCCGCGCCGAGAAACGCAATCCCAATTATCAGGAGGGCCCGGTAGTCGCGCACGAAACACAGCAGCAGGAAACCGAGTGCCGCCGCGCCCAGCGCCGCCAGCAGCAGCGTGCGGTGATGGCCGTGGCGGTCGGACCACTTGCCGGCCCAGGCGCTCGCCGCTACCCCGCTCGCGGCGATCAGCGTCATGAAAAGCCCTAGCCTGAGCGGCGTCATCCCGGCTCGCTCGACGCCGAACAGCGATAGGTACGGGGCTGTGAACGACATGGCGACCCCGAGCATCAGGGTCGCGCCTGCCAGTGACATGAAAGACGGGATGCGCGTGAGACTGACGAGCCGGGAGTAGTTCATCGATGACGCGAAATAATGCTTACTGCATGCGGCGTCGCGCGGAATCCGCCCGGCGCAGGCAGTTGGCTATCGGCAAGGGGGCGCGCACCGATATCCCAAAAAGGCAGCCGGTACAACGCACGGGTGAACCGGCAGTATGCCAAAGCTAGCTGGAACGTGTTAGCACGTCGGTAGCCAATGTCACCGCATATCGACCCACGCCGCCACGTCGCAAGGTCCGGTTTCGCGGCCGCCCAGCAGAAAACGCGCCCCCTCCGGAGCTGGCACCGCCCACACTATGTCGCTGTAATTGAAGGCGAAACAGAGCTTGCCGAGGCGGCGCAAACGGCCGCCCGGCGGGAGCGTCAGCACTTCGATCCCGGCGTCGCGCACGCAGCGCTCGAGCACCGCGCGCTGCAATGCAGTGTCGAAGCAGGCGGTCGTCATGCGGACCCGGACGGCCTGCAAGACAGCCGGCACGCCGTCGTCGAATGAGGCGATCACCGCCACGCCCGGTCCCGGCTCGACGTGGTCGCGCCAGCTTCTGCCCTGCCCTTGCACACCTTCGAAGGTCACCGGTGGCCGCAGTGTCGGGCGCAACGATTCGCTCTGCGACACCCGCACATCCAGAACCGCCCGCAGCGGACCCGGCGGCAGCGTGGCAGGGATCGTGAAGTCCGTAGTCTTCGAACCGGTGCGCGGCCCGAATAGCCAATGTCCGGGGCCGGTCTGGGTCTGCGCGACCAGCGCGGCGGGAACGATCGGCAACGACGGCGCGACGATCAGCCGATAGCCGCTGACATCCGCGGTGACGGGCAGGATATCCACGTCCACGCCCATCTCGCACAGCAACGAGTACCACTCGAACACCAACCGCTGATAGTCGAAATCGGCGCCGTGGCGTTGAATCTGCACGATCCAGTCAGCGCTATAGTCGAACAGCAGGGCCACGGGGGCACGTCTGGCTTCGCTCGTCACGGCGTCCGGAGTCGTGGCCGCCGCGCCTAAGGACGCCAGTTCACGCGCCACACGGGCTATCTCGTGGCCGCCGGCGGTCAGCTTGTCATCCGGCGCATTGATGCCCGAATGCATCTGCTCCTGCGCGAAAGGCGCCTGGCGCCAGCGGAAGTACGACACCAGTTCGGCGCCGTGCGCGAATGCCTCCCACGTCCAGAGACGCGCCATGCCTGCCTTGGGAACGGGGTTATACGGCGCCCAGTTGACCGGCCCCACCTGCTGCTCCATCACCCACATGCGTCCCTTGCCGACGCCGCGATACAGATCGTGATTGAAGGCTGGAATATCCGGATGCCCGGTGCGGGCCCAATGGTGCTTCTCAGCCTCGTCGAACCATAGGACTTCGGTACGCGGCAGCGGATAGCTATCCCACGCGGCAACATCCAGACCGCTCTCAGCAAATTCGTAATGGTCGAAGCTCGTGAAAAAGCCCATGAAGTTGTGCAGCAGGTCGCGTCCCGGCGCATGCTCGCGGATCAACTCGCCTTGCAACCCATGGAAGCTCGCTACCTCGCTCGACATGAAACGCCTGAAGTCGAGCCAGTGGCTCGGGTTCGCATCGGTGGGCGTGAGGTTCGGCAGGCCGATTTCGTCGAAGCCGCGGTATTCCATGCTCCAGAATACGTTGCCCCATGCTGCGTTGAGCTTCTCCACTTCGCCGTAGCGCGTGGCGAGCCATTTGCCGAAACGCACGCGCGCCGCCTCCGTATAGGTCGGCGAGGTATCGTGGCACGCCAGTTCGTTATCGGTCTGCCAGGCGATCACCGCGGGATGCCTGCCATAACGTTGCACCATCTGCGTCACAATGCGTGAGCAATGCTCGCGATAGACCTCGCTCGATATATCGTAGTGGCGGCGCGAGCCGAACTTGAGCGTGACGCCCTCCTTGTTGACCGGCAAGATCTCTGGGTGCTGCTCCACTAGCCACCTGGGCGGTGTTGCCGTCGGCGTACCGAGAATCACCTTCAGACCGTGTTTTGCCAGCGTGCCGATGGCGGTATCGAGCCACGCCCATTCGTAGCGGCCCGGTTCGGGTTCCATCCTGCTCCACGCGAATTCGCCAATGCGCACGTGGCTGATGCCCAGTTCCGCCATCCGGCGCGCATCGCTCTCCCATTGATGCTGCGGCCATTGCTCGGGGTAATAGCAAACTCCTAAATGCATGGTGCTCTCGCTCGACGTAGTGAGGGTATGGTCTTTGTCGTATGGACCGAGTTGATACCGGTTAGCGCGGCTCGCGACGCTAGCCCTTGGTGGCGCCAAACGTGAGACCGGTGACGAAATGCTTCTGCATCGCAAAGAACATCGCGACCGAGGGCAAGGCGGCCAGTACCGAACCCGCGGAGACGAGATTCCATGAGGTCGTCCACTGCCCTCTCAAGGCGGCGACACCCACCGTGATCGGCGCTGCGTCATCGCCTTGGGTGAGGCACAGCGCCCAGAAGTAGTCGTTCCAGACAAACGTAAAAACGAGGATGCCGAGCGCGGCGAGTGCCGGCCGCACGAGCGGCAGCACGATGCGTGAGTAGATCGCCCACTCGCTCGCACCTTCCACGCGCGCCGCTTCGATCAGCTCATACGGCAATGCGCGGATAAAGTTGCGCAGAAACAGTGTGCAGAAGCCGGTCTGAAAGGCGGTATGAAACAGCACCAATCCCAACACGGTGTTGTACAGGCCCAGATCGAGCGTCAGTTGCCGGACCGGGATCATCAGGATCTGCACCGGCACGAAGTTGCCCGCCACGAAGATCGCCAGCACTAGCAGATTGCCGCGAAAGCGGTAGTTCGCAAGCGCATGTCCCGCCATTGACGCCAGAAAGATCGACACCGCAACCGAGGGCAAGGTGATCAGCACGCTGTTCCAGAAGTAATGCAGCATTGGCGTTTGCGTAAGCGCCGTGCCGTAGTTTTCGACCAGCGCGAAATGCTCGGGCCAGCCCCAGTAGTTGCCGGCGGAGAGTTCGTCACTGGAGCGGATAGACGTCACCAGCACCGCGAGCAAAGGCAACAGCCAGAGCAACAAGGCGCACGGCAGCGAGAGTTTGTAGAGCAGGCGGCTACCCGGCCGCCAGCGGGAAACGGGCATCGGATACATGTCTGCTCCTCAGGATTCGCTGCGCACGAGACGCCGCAATTGCCACACAATGAAGACCAGCATGATCAGGAACAGCACCACCGCGATCGCGGCGGAATAGCCTTCGCGGTAGTACTTGATCGCCTGGTCGTACATGAAATAGGCCAGCACGGTCGAGCTGTCGAATGGGCCGCCTCCGCTCATCACTGAGATCAGATCGAAACTGCGCAGCGCGCCGATCACGGTCAGCACGACCGCCATGAAGGTGGCGGGCCGAAGTTGCGGCAAGATCACGTGCCATAGCAGCGTGAAGCCTTTGGCGCCTTCCATGCGGGCAGCTTCGATGATTTCGCTATTGATGCCGGTCAGTCCGGTCAGGTAAAGAATCATGCAGAACGGAATCTGCGGCCACAGCGCGGCAAAAATGATCCCGTAGGTCACATAGCGCGGATCGCCAAGAACCGGTATGCCGTGGCCCACGATCAACTTCAGCAGGCCGAAGGTCGGGTCGTAGAACCATCCGAACACCAGACCGACCACCACGCCCGGCAGCACGAATGGCGCAAAGAACAGCGACTTCACGAGGCGAATGCCGCGCACGCTCTGATTCAGATATAGCGCGAGCGCGAGACCGCAAGGCGGTGCAAGCAGAAACAGCACGAGCCAGATGACGTTGTTCTTCAGCGCCATGTAGAACGTGTCGGAGTGCAGCA
>SDBV01011129.1_pt1 | contig 11694 bp, 6 predicted proteins | sample 2277081 | NCBI WGS metagenome assembly SDBV01 (sample SAMN10402039, study PRJNA504765) | marine sediment metagenome | isolation source: marine sediment core GS10_PC15, 223 cmbsf | place: Arctic Ocean: Southern Knipovich Ridge | collected 2010
CCTGACGGGACTAAATGAAGTTTGTACGTCGTGTCCCCAGCAACTATCGTGTGACCGGCGTTTGCACCGCCGGAAAATCTCGCAACAATATCGGATTGCGCGGCGAGATAGTCCACAATCTTTCCCTTCCCCTCGTCTCCCCATTGAGCCCCAATTACTACTACATTCATTTTTCTTCCCGTAATAAGTCGATGTGTAAATCGTGATGATTCTAACAGATTAGAGGATACGTGGAAACCGGCGGCAGAATACTACCATCCCAATAGAGCCCGTGAGTAATTCGGAGCCTCCTGTGTGATAACCACATCATGAGGATGGCTTTCGGTGAGACCGGCTGTCGAGATGCGCACGAAATTGTCGTAGCTTCGTAGCTCATCAATATCCGCGCAACCGCAGTACCCCATGCCCTTTTTGAGTCCCACGACGAGTTGATTGACAAAAGGCCTGAGTTCGCCTTTGAATGGAACGCGACCTTCGATTCCTTCGGGTACGGGGTCGTCATCCTCGCCCATGCGATAGCGATCGCCCGATCCATCCTTAAGAGCGCCTAGAGATCCCATTCCCCGGTACTGCTTGAACATCCTGCCATCGTAGATGATTCGGCTTCCAGGTGCTTCCTTGAGCCCGGCAAATAAATTTCCCAGCATCACGCTATTGGCTCCGCCGGCAATTGCCTTGGTAATATCCCCGGAAAACTTAATGCCGCCGTCGGCAATGATTGGTATATCGCTCTTCGCCGCTTCTTCCGCACACCACATCACGGCAGTCAGCTGAGGAACGCCGATGCCTGCGACGATGCGAGTCGTACAAATGGAGCCAGGTCCGACACCAACCTTTATGGCATCGGCACCTGCGTCTATGAGGCGACGCGTACCCTCGGCTGTAGCGACGTTGCCCCCGACCACCAACACATTGTGTTTCTTTTTTACGTTCGACACAGCGTCGATTACACTCTGAGAATCACCGTGGGCGACGTCAAAGACCACAAAATCTACACGTGCGTCCAGGAGATGAGAAAGCCTTTTCTCGTAATCCTGCGGAGAGATCGCGGCCCCCACGATAAGTCGCCCATTTTTGTCCATCGCCGCGTAAGGAAACTGCTGATGCTTTTCCATGTCTTTCACGGTAATAAGACCCGTCAGGTTGTTTTCTCCGTCTACCACAGGGAGTTTTTCGATCTTGTGCTGGTTGAATTTCTCCTGGGCACTTGAAGGTGTCGGTACTCCACGTTCGACAATAGGGTCCTTGGTCATGATGTCTTTTACTTTCAGAGTGTCGTCTCTGCAGAAACGCATATCCCGACCGGTTATGATGCCGCAAAGCTTCTTGTCATTATCCACAACCGGAAGTCCAGAAATGTTGTGTTTCCTAATGATATTTCTCACCGCCGATATAGTCTGGTCTTTGTGGACGGTGAGTGGTGATTCGATTACCCAATTCAAGTAGCGCTTTACCATCGCAACCTGCCTCGCCTGTTCCTCAGGGCTCAGATTCCGGTGGATAACGCCTGCCCCTCCCTCGAGCGCCAACGCAATGGCAAGCTCGCCTTCCGTGACAGTATCCATCGCGGCGGAAAGCAGGGGGATGTTAAGCATCAGGTCTCCGGCAAGCCGTGTCCGAACCGATACATCGCCTGGCAGGACCTCGCAGTAGCCCGGCACCAAAAGCACATCGTCATAGCTCAAAGACTCCCTCAGATTCATAGCAGCTCCTTGCGCAAAGTTTTCATGGATTCTCGATAAGTTGCCGCCACACACCTGGCCCGTTCGACCGCTCGCCCGCGATAACGCCAAGGTTCGGAAAAGAACTCGTCCGGATCGAGCCCGGTAATGTTTCTCAGTCGGTCTCCGATGAGATGCCACGCCTTCTCATTTTTCTTGAGCGCAACCGCAAAGGAGCATTTCTCTCTTTCACAGGTAAGAGTAACAATACGGATAAGCTCGTGGGCATCGCTCTCTCCGGCAAGGGACAGAAGGATATAGGCAGGCTCCGCAAGCACCAGATCCCCAGCTGCCGCAAGATTCGTTCGCAGATGCTCGTGGTCTATGTGCAATGATGCCAGAATCTTCTTCATCCTGTTGAGGGCCGCGGCGAATCCAGCAATATACTCAACTATGAATCTGGAAGATGCCGAGTTCGTCAGATCCCGCTGATGTTCTGATATCTGATCCATGAAGAAAGTCATTACTCTTGGGGCGTATGCTTTCCAAAGACTCTTGACGTGTTCGCTATTCCATGGGTTTCGCTTCTGCGGCATGGTGGAACTCCCAACTTGCTGAGAAGAGAAGAACTCCCTAAGTTCGCTAATTTCTGAACGCTGCAAATTTCGCAGATCATCCGCCAGATTAGCAAGGACACCAAATCCGGTATTCATCTCTAGTAGTGCCCTGAGTAGATATTCCGGTTCCACCATCTGGGTCGATATTTCAGATGGTTCAATGTTAAGGAATTTCAAGCACAGCCGCTCGAAATCCTCCGGATCAGATACGATCATGCTGGTGGCGTTGTAGGCGCCCACCGCGCCGGAAAGTTTTCCACGGAGCTGTTTTGATCGAACATCAAGCTCCTGAATAGACTTCCCAAGACGAGCGACATATTCGGCGAATGCAAATCCAAGGGTAACGGGAACCGCGAACTGCCCATGGGTACGGCCCACCTGAGCGGTTTCCGCCTCTCCAGCAGCAAGTTCGATAAGCTGGTCTTCAACATCCACCAGTAGTGGGAGAATGCACCGCCGTATTGCACCACGAATTCTCAAAGCGAAAGCGGTATCAAGAATATCTACGGAAGTCGCGCCGAGATGTACGTACGGTCTTAGCTCCGGCGAAACCTTGCGCTTTATCACATTTACCAGTGCTCGTATGTTATGCTGGGTCTTTTCTTCCTCTTCGTATACTTCTGTCGAACTGATTTTCTCGATAAGTGAGTCTGCTTCCGCGATCAGGTGCTCTGCTCCATCAAGAGTTGTGGCAATGTGTGCCTTGAGTAACGCAGACTCCACCATTATGCAATACCGGACCCCGGCATCCTCGCTCAAGTGCAGTCGAAGATCTGTAAACAGTTCCTTGTTGGCGAGAAGATACCTATGATCCAGTGGAGAGATATTTTGAAATATGTCGTGGGCTTCCATACGAAAAAATGCCAGAAACCCGACCTTTTGTCAACATCATCTTTCACACCGGATGGAGTATGGCCGCTTTCGCTGGTATACTCTGTAAGAGGTCCCGATAGATGGCAACTTCTGAACATCAACGTCTGTTTACTCAAGCCCTGAAGGCGGGGAACGACCGAGACTATCTAAAGGCGTCGAACCTACTCCTGCGAATTGTCAGCGAGACCGATGAAATCCCCCAAGCGTTTCTCTATCTGGGCCGTAGTTACCACGCCCTCGGCAATTTCGACTTGGCGATTCAATTCCTCAAGTATTTCACGGAGGTCATGCCTAATATCGGCGCAGGGCATTTCTTTCTCGGACGAGCTTATTTCGCGAGAGATCTGCCTGCCGAGGCTGCGGCAGAACTCGACATTGCCGCCAACATCGATCCGGAGAACTCCCATGCTCTTGCCCTCCTGGGCCTTTCCTGTCTAAAGATTAGGCGTTCGGACCTAGGAGCGGAAGCCCTTGGGAAGGCGGTCGAACTTGACCCCGAGAATAAAGAGCTATACACCGCTTATAGGAACGCCCTATTGGTCGAGGCTATCCGTCTCTATCGGGCAGATGATATTGGTCAGGCCAGGCAGATGTTCACCTTTCTGCTCGACTCCGGCTTTGAGGGACCTTTGCCCGTTTTGTATCTTGCTGCCCTGGAAAAAGCCAGCGACCGCTTTGACGAGGCCCTCAGATGGTACGATCGCGCGGTGTTCCACGACACCAATGATCCCCTGATTCATCTCCAACGTGCCGGTGTCCTCTACCAACTGGGACGAACTGCAGAAGCCTTCGAGATTTTCGCGGCTTTTGGCGTCCCCGCCGAAGAAAATGAACAAGGGCTGAATGCCGGCGATGTAGATCGCTTTATTGCAGATGAGTCTTTTCGCAAGGGCCATTTCAGAAAAGCGATTCTTTACGCCACTCGTGTGATCCAGCAGCAGGGCCGCAACTATGATATGCACGTTCTTCTCGGGGAGGCCTTCCGCAACTTGCAAAGTTATACCAAGGCAAGGAACCATTTCACCAGGGCACACGAGTTCGAACGAAAAAGGATCGAGCCCTTATACGGAATTGCTATGGTTCTTTGGCAGAGGAATCAATGGGAGGAGATGCTTGATTATCTTTCACGGATCGAGAACCTCCATCCGCGCGACGCCATCGCGGTATATTACAAGTCTCTCTGTCTGTGCAAACTTGGCAAACCGACGGAACAGACCATTCCGTCAATACAGAATGCCCTGAGAACGAAAGAGCCTGATGAGTATCTTGCGTCGGCTCTCGGCAACCAGTATTTGAGGTCCGACCGACCAGATTTGGCAGGCAACTGGTTTCAGAAAGCACTTGAGTTTTCTCCCTCTTACCAAGAGGCTCACCAAGGACTCATAAGAACATTTAAATGTCTCAATGATAGCCGGAAAGAAATCGAGTCTTACAGAATCTACCTTGATCAATTCCCTGCGGACGTCACTTGGCGAACCAACTATATCCATCTCCTTCTGGAAATGGAGGAATTCCTCGAAGCGACACGCCAGATTCAGACAGCCCTTACTTACAGGAACCCGGACACCGAATTAGCGAGGCTGTTGGCGTTCTGCTACCGGAAAACCGAGCAGCACCGAGAGGCAGCGGTGGTCTATCGGAATCTCCTTAAGGAAGATCCCAAGAATGAGGATTATCTCTTAGCCTTGTGTTTCTGCCTTGAGTCCTGCGGAAAACGGAAAACTGCTGTATCGCTGCTGGAGATGGCCACCGGATATTTCTCCCCTTCAAATAAACTGAGATTGATCTACGGCGTTCTGCTCTTCCGAGAGGACGACTTTGAAAAGGCTCTTGTACAATTTCGGGCGGTGTTGGATACGAATTCAACGGATTGGCGGGCACTCAAGAACATTTCAATGATATACAGAAAGCAAGGCATAGAAGATTTCGCCGATAAATTTCTGGCACAATCGGAACAGCACCGACCAGTCGCGCACGGCGGACTCGTGGATGTGGAGTGAAGACGACCGATTCTACTTGATATTCACCAAGTCTGTCCTATACTCTTAGAATAATCGGTGCCGGCTCCCGCCCAATGCTCCCAGGAGGAACCTATGACAACCAAAGCGCTCGATCTTTTTCAGGCATACGCTCAGGAAAAACTCCCCAATGACGGAGGATATCTCGTATCATCTTTTTTTGATCAAGCTTCTGCATACTCACGCTACGAGATCGTCGCCTATAACATGGTCAAAAGCCTCTATCTTGCAGAGAATGGTCTGACCTTCCAGTCCGATGGCAATAAGCTTTTTGTGCTCGTCGAACCTTCGAATTACTCGCGAAAATACATAGAACCGGTCAATCGCAAGTCAAGCGAACAGATACCTCACAGGTTTTCGGAACTCAATATCTATACGGCGAAAAATCAATCGAAGATCATGGTCAGTCAGGTTCCGATCATGTCGTATTCTTCTTTCACCGTTCTTAAACCTACGGGCATGAATTTCTCCCTTATTTTTTTCAACCTCGAAGCCGTATTGCAGACCCTGGAGTTCTTCTTTTCCGAAACCCTTCATAAAGAAGCCGGTGTACCCACAGCGGATGCCAAAAAGGCCGCTAAGTATGTCATCGAAGGCGTAAATAAGTTCACTATCTGGTAGAGACCGGCACACGTTTCACCTAACCCAAAAGGCCATCCCAATTGGGATGGCCTTTGCTTCGTTCAGCTCTTTGTCCTGCTACTCGAGATTGATCTGTGCGACCGCCAGCAAAGCTATAGGCACGCTGTAGGATGAACACGAAACATAGTCTAACCCAACGTCCATACAAAACCTAATATTTTCCGGAATGGCTCCGTGTTCGCCGCAGAGACCCGTTTGGAGTTCGGGTCTTGTCATCCGGCCTCGTCTGACGGCGATGGCGATAAGCTCCATAACGCTCTTGTCGAGTTTCATGAAAGGATTGCCTGCGATAATATCAAACAGCGTGTAGTCGGGCATAAAGGAAGTGTAGTCATCCCGAGAAAGCCCAAGAGTTGTTTGAGTCAGATCGTTTGTGCCAAACGAAAAGAACTCTGCATATCTTGCTATCTCACCCGCACTCAGCGCCGCGGTTGGAAGCTCGATCATGGTACCGACATTGTAAGGGATGGCCTTCAAAGTGGAGGAGGATGAGCCTTTTTTTGCACCGCTTCCTGCAGCAATGAGTCTCTTTCTCAGATTCTGTTCGATTTCAGTAAGCCCTATGTAGTTGTCTCCCTCAATCTTCTTTCCGTACACGATTAACTTGAGCTCGTCTTCGTTCATGACAAGAGGGATCATTATCTCTGGATGAGTATCGATTCCTTCGGCTTGTAATTGATACGCGGCTTCGAAAATGGCTTCGATCTGCATCTCATAGATTTCTGGATATGACACCGCGATCCTGCATCCGCGATGTCCCAGCATTGGGTTGAACTCTCTGAGACCGTCACAAAGTGCCTGGATTTCCTTGGGCGTAATCTTGTTGGCCTTCTTCCCCTTATTTAGAAAGTCCACGAATCCTTTTAGCTCCTCCCCGTTGTGGGGCAGAAACTCATGCAGGGGAGCGTCCAGAAGTCTTATCGTCACGGGCTTCCCGGACATCGCCTTGAAAATCGAACGGAAGTCTCGTTTTTGCATCGCCTTGAGTTTTTTCAGAGCGCCGGCTCGTTTTTCCCGAGTTTCAGAGACAATCATCTGACGAAATACGTTTATTCGGTCCTCATCAAAAAACATGTGCTCGGTGCGGCATAAGCCAATGCCCGATGCTCCAAACTTCAAAGCGAGTGCCGCGTCTTTCGGCTTGTCGGCGTTTGCCCGGACATGAAAATCCGGTACATACTTCTTGATGATATCGATAAAATCAAGCAAACCTGATTCTTTAGGATCAGGCTCGATGAGCCCGGCAACTCCAAGGTAGATCGCTGGATCTCCGTACTGTGGGACACTCATGGAAATCAGATCGCCTTCCTTGAGCGAAACACCTCCCATCACAGCCTTATTGCCGGTTATCTTGAGTTCTTGCTTCACGAGGGAGACTTTGCCGTATTGCCGGGCCACTACTGATGCGTGGGCGGCATACCCACCCTCGGCCGACAAGACCCCGGAGGCGACTTCGATCGCCTTCACGTCCTCAGCGAAGGTCGAAGGCATGCACAGGATGCATCGCGTGTCCTGACCCTGTTGCAGCAGATTCTTGTAGGCCTCGAGCAAACCGTCGGTTGTAAAATACACCCGGCCAATGGCAGCGCCAGGTGCGCCGGAGATGCCACCCTCCACTTTCTCCAGCCCTTTGACCGAGTTGGGGTCGATTACTGGATGGAGGATTTCGTTGAGCTGACCAGGCTTTATAGCATTGATCATGTACTGCTCACTGATAATCTTCCGCTGTTTAAGATCGAGTAGTGTCTTAATATCTGATTGCGTGGATTTGCTCATGACTGGTCTCTGGTCGATGAGCCAGACTCGTTTGTTCTCAATGCTAAAACGTATCGATCGGATCTCGCGAAAATGGTCCTCAACCGTCCGAGCTGTTCTCTGCAGCTCCGCTAGGTACTTCGCGTCAAGTTTGTTTATGTCGTTTCCGGTTCCTCCAATCTCGTTGAAGGCATTCTGATAGAAAAAGCCGTCAAGCTTGTTCTCGCCACTAACGATATTCCTAGTATAGAAGCCACCGAAACCGGAATCCTTGCCATAGTTGCCATACACCATAGGCTGGATTATGAGGGCAGCATCGTCTTCGTTCATTTCATCAAGCTTAAGCATCTTGCTTATCTGCTTGAGTCCAATTTCGAGCTGTGAATAGGAATCCTTAAAAAAATCTGGACTAAGGTAGGGTTTGTACTTGTCAACGGCGAGGGCATATTCCTTTGCAGACATATCCTTGTCAATCTCTTCTGAAACCATATCCAACACGTCTTGAAGTTGCCTTGCCTCCTTTGCCTTACCTTCGAGCTCCGCGAGCTTGGTCTCAATTTCAAGGATTCCCTTAATAAGAAAGAGGATTTCATGATATCCGAACTCCTCCCCTACAAACTGTACAAAACCGGGAATTGTTTCGTCGGTCAGGCCATAATTGTGCAAGAAAGGATAGTGCACGATTGCCAAACTTGGGCTGACAACGATTTTGAGAAGCATCGGATTTTCCGCTCCTCCGAAAGTCTTGCCAGTTTCACCCTCGACCTTTCCAAGATAATCCTTCAGATACGGCTTCAGATCCACGTCTTCGAGATATGCTGCGACTTGGGAATCGATGATGAAGCCAGGGAGAATCGGAAGATCCAATGCCGCGAACTCCATGTACTCCTTGCCGCGAATCCCGATATTGTCGAGTACCTCAGCTTTCGTCGCGTGAACGGATTTGCTGAACAAATGTATATTGTTTTTCATAAAGTCTCCCTTAAAAAAGCTTCAGCACGGTATTTACAGGAAACTTCAGAAAATCCTCGAACTGTCGGCTGGCTCCCTGTCGAAGATACCGTTGCAGTTTGGCCACATCATTGATTTCAGTTCCGAGAATCGCGAAAAGGATCGTGCTGCCGTGCTTCACCTTGCCCCACTTAAACAAGGTGTTTATGTCGTGGATTTTCTCCCCTTCGTAAAACACCGACACCTCACAATCCGTGTACTTGGTTTCGTAGCTCTGTATTATTTTTTTCCATGCTTCAACGTTGCCATTATGAAATAGCTCATTTGAAACAGGCACTGAGTACATTGGCGTCATACGGCGAGATCCGCCGACCTTGGATGGAGTCGCGGGTTTGGGAGGCGTTGCGGTTGCCATGGCGGTCCCTCCGTCAATTGTTTCGTTCTGACCTTCGCCATTCTGATATGCGGAATCTCCCGACGAAGCGCGAAGTGGCGCCCTATCTGACTTCGGACGCCCTGCCTTTCTCTTCCCTGCAGACACCTCTTCTTCATATTCCTCTTCTTCGACCTCGATGGTGTCGGGTTTATAAGTACATTTCCCCTTTAGTAGTGCATCAGGACTTTTGATCTTCTTCCCGCCGAGAAAAGCGATGACGCTCCGGATGGCGGTCTGAGCTTTCTTTTTTTCTACCGTGTCGGCAAACCCGCCTGCGTACACTGTTACCAATTCGTTTCGCCGGAGGCTCCGAACGATATCCCAATGCTGCGCATTCTTAGGATTGATAACGGTGAAGCCAAGTTCCGGATGGTGATATGCGATAACCACATCAACTGCTTTCCATTTTACGGCTGCCGTCTGCAAGTCTCCAAACTCTCCAATTGTCACCGCCATATTATGGGATTCATATTCGTACCCGTATTTGTCGACGAGCAACGCGTAAAGAATAGGGCTCAGCTGATTCTGTCTGACGCTCTTCGACTCAATGAAAAGGTTGAGAATATCGGCCAAATTGTACCGACTCTCAAAATCAGCCAGCAATCCGGAAACGGCCTGAAAATGGCCGAGGGATTTGTTAAATCCATCCTTATTGAAAAACTGCTCAAATTCGTATTTCGTTTCAGGCATCACAATCCCTCTTCTCTATTGATTTCTGCGGAGGCGTGTTGGGCGGGAAAAGTATATTTTTATATATGACAACATGCTCACTGCTTAGGTATAAACCTAAAAAAAAAACGTACCCCCCCGCGAAGGAGGGTACGCCGTCCCTGGATTAAAGAGTCTTTAGACCTGAATCGTCCTTCTTTGGGCGACCTCGTTTCTTACCACTGGTTTTTGCGGCGGGGGCGCCGGCAGATCGTCCCCTTCGTTTTGGAGGAGCGGCTTCCTCTTCAGCAACAACCGTTTGAGGTTCGGGAGCTACAGCCGTCTGCTCGTTTAGCATGTCGATATACGACTGGCCACTCGCAGACGGTCCTCCTTCCTCTTCTTCAGGCACATCGGAGGAAAAACTCATCGAGATGTCGTCTCGCATTGTTGAGCGCCGTCTGGAGAAGGATGCAAACGCGGCATCCTGGAAACCCTTGGAAACTCCGTGCAAAAACTCATTGAGCACGTTTGCCATACCGTCAAGAGTAGCTTTCTTACGCTTAATCGAGGTTATGTCTACGTCGAGAAAAAGTCCGGGTTGAAGGTGATACGGGTTGATCTTGTAGTCGTATTCGTTGTAATTACTTTCGAGGAACTCAAGCCGCTCATCCATGACACGACGCTGTACGGGATGTCTGAATCCGTACATCTCCTGCAGCTTGTTCTTCATGAGCACAATCTTCGTTTTGGCCTTGGTCTTTTCGTAGAGGTACGTTCTGTTCATGTCTTCGACTTGCGTGTCAGCCGCCTTGACATACGTTATCTCATCCCAGCTCTTTTCGATATCTTCGTAGAGTGGGTCGCCCGATTGAGCTTTGACCCGTCTTCGAATCTTATTGCGGTAGAGCCGTGCCAAATCGCCGAAATCGGTAATCCGCTTCATAAACTTGCTGTCATGATACACCATTTCCAGAACGTCCCAGAGATGCTCGATCTCGACCTCGAACGACTTCATCTGAACGTCATAGCCTTTTCGCGCTTCCAGCAACTGCGCCTCGTCATAATACTTGAGCAGTATGGTATAGCGCTCGTCCGGTAGCTGTGTAACATCAGTATCTTCATATTCCCGAATCAGCAGTTCGCGGGCGTTCTTAAGATTCTCTATGTATTGATAGCCCATTCTTGAAGTATCGAGGATCGCCGTTATGGCATTTACCGCGGTGTTGTAACCACGGTTTCTAATATTCTCGATATCGACAACTTTCTTCAGGTTTTCTCGAATATTCAGCTGATCGTAGGAGTCCACGTCTATCTCGGCTCTGAGCCCCTCCAGCCTTGCCATGAGCTGCTGTGCCAGATAGGAATACCTCTTTGAGCGCGGATTGTCGACATCGTCGCTCGTATAATTCTCGACACGCCCCATTTTCTCAAAAATGATCTCGCTGTCGTCCATCTCTTCTTTGCCCTGATCGATTAGTTGTTCCTTGAGGGCTTCGATTTCTTTGTCCATAACGTCGGTGATCCGACCCGAAATGAGGTCCTTAATGAGGTACTCGACAGTAACCTGATAGTGGTAAATTGGGCTGATCAGTTCCGAATCTAGGATATTTACAGACAATTTGACATTGCTCACGGTTTTCGGCTTTAGCAAACTGTCCTTAAAGGAACATTTGACTACGGAGTAGGCATTTTCACCGCGGATGAAAGCGCCGACGTCGGTTTTCTGCCGAAGAAGAGAATTTGTTAGATTTTCCAATTCGTTAACACCGCGCTGAATATGGCCCTGAAGGTGGCCATACATGTTAACAATTGATTTCTCTATTTCACCGGTATTGAACTTGTCTGCCCCGCCGACTTCGTCAAGAAGGGAAGCAATTTCTTTGGGTGTATAGCGCGTAAGTACCTTCATTTCTTCGCGATCAACGAAGTTACGGACCTTTTTTAGCATCTCGTCTTCAGTCGTTACGATGTAACGGTTGAACATATTCTGGTAGTTCTGATTGAAGTAGTTGTAGAGTTTTTCCTTCAAACCACCCATGATGTCCACGTTGACGAGCACATCCTTCGGGAGCTTGGTGGTAATATGGTTC
>SDBV01011130.1_pt1 | contig 11694 bp, 9 predicted proteins | sample 2277081 | NCBI WGS metagenome assembly SDBV01 (sample SAMN10402039, study PRJNA504765) | marine sediment metagenome | isolation source: marine sediment core GS10_PC15, 223 cmbsf | place: Arctic Ocean: Southern Knipovich Ridge | collected 2010
GACGATATCAGAGACCTGTCGTCTGCAAAACCGATCGGCATACGACTATTTGACCAAAGCAGTGACCGCATACTTTTCAAAGCAAGCCGCGCCGTCGTTATTGCCCAATCCGTGAACGGTTACACCTGGAATATGGACGACACCTTCGAGGGAATCAACTGCGATAAGACATTGCCAGGCGGGGCCAAAACGTGGACCTTCAAAGCCGGGAACGGCTTTTCCAGCTTCCATACCGGCGGCTGCCATTTCGCTTTTGCCGATGGGAGCGTGCATTTTCTCGAAGAGGAGATCGATGCCGACATTCTTCGCTCCCTCACCACACGTGCCGGCGTCAGTTCCAACGGGCTCTCAGACATAATCCTCTCGGCCGACTCTCTCTGACGGGCGCGACTTCCCACTGGATCCGGCCGCATCGAACAAGTATAGAGCACCATATCCTACAAGGAGTGATTAGCGATGAGAAACAAGATTATACCTGTCATGCTGCTGTGTTTTCTTTCCGCTACGGCGGCGGCGGTCGACCACCGCGTGAAGGTGAAGATCGATCGACGCGAAGTCGTCGTTCCGGCCGATGCGAAACTGGACCGCGCGATGCTCGGAATGGTCCGCGCACCGGATGGAACTATCTGGCTGAACACGCAGACGCAGCAGGTTTTGCTGAAGAGCACGGATGAGGGCCGGACGTGGACAACGCTTCCGGTGAAGTTGCCCGAGGCGCCGCCGATGCAGCTTTTCCACGGTTTAGGCGTCAGCCGCGACGGTCGGCTTTGGCTCTTCCATCAATCGAAAGCTACCGCTGAAGACGCTCGCTTTTCCACGAATCTGTTTGTCTCAGTCTCTTCGCAGGGAGCCTCTTCGTGGCAGACGACCTCCATCGACTTTGCCGGCTTAGCTCCCGGCGCTCCAGAACGTCCTTACGCACTTTGCTGCAACGACTACAACACCTTTTTCCAGCGTCCCGACGGAACCATGGCGGTGGGCGTCGGCCTGCGCTACGAGGATTGGAAAGACTATCAGCAGACAGATCAGACACGTCCCGGTCTTCACGAAACCCTCGTTCGTTCCACCGACGGCGGGAAGACTTGGGGTGATCCAACCGAAGTGCATCAGCATGTGGCAGAGACCTGCTATCAGGTCGACCCCAACGATCCGGATCACATATTGGCGATGACACGAAAGCAACGCATGCCGCTCCGCGGAGAAACGAGCGAGATCTTAAAAGAGAAACTCGGTGTACCGCCGCCTAATCCCACCTGGCCCTTCAAAGGCGCGATTCTTTTGGAATCAACCGACGGAGGGCGTTCGTTCCTCGAGGTTCCCGGCAGTTACCTGGGCTATTACAGCCACCGCGGCACGCTCTTATGGACGAAAAGCAACGTACTTGTCGCATCACATCTGGGCGCCGGAACGACTGATTGGAGCCTTGAAGTCAATATCAGCATGGATGGCGGCAAGACCTGGGTTGACGGGTCGAAGTCGGGCGTGAATACGTTGAATCAAGCCAAGGCGTTCGTGCTCGTTCCCAGCCCTCCAGGCTTCTCATTCACCTCAGCCACTGTCGAATTGCAGCCCAATCATTTCATGACTGTGTATGTGTCGACTCCTGGCACCACTGTGCATTCGGTGTTCTGGCATCTGGAGGACCTGTAATAGCCAGAGCAGGCTTCGGAGCTTGTGAATAAATCAATTTATTCACAAACTCTCGCTGCTGCCACGCCGATCCTTTATTGGTAGGGTTAATATCTTGGTATAATCCGCAGCCATAGTATTTTGAATCAACTAGAGAAAAGTATGAATTCACGCCAACGCGTACTAGCGGCTATTAACCATCAGATGGCACGGCGCGAGTGGCAGAAGAATACGCCTTTAACTGATTACTAGGTATAATTTTGGAGTGATTGTTATGAAAATAATTTGTTTGGTATTATTGCTGCCCTTGCTTGCGGCGAATGTCCTCTGGGGAGCGGACCACACGGACGTTTCTCCTCAGCCTAACACGCCCGTCGAAATCGGATGCAACAAGCAATTGTTCATCGACGATTACATTATCGGGTCGCTCGATGGCATTCGGAAGCGTCTCAATCAGCCGACGAAGCATCCGGACAATCCGCTCTTGACACCGGCGGCTTCAGACGAATCTTCCTGGGAATCGAAGATGCACTTTGAATTTGCTAGCGTGTTGTTCGATGAGGAGCAAAAACTTTTCAAAATGTGGTATGGTCTGTGGGAGCGTGGAAAGGGCGATTCGTCCAGTGTGCTGGCCTACGCCACCAGCCCCGACGGTATACATTGGAAGAAGCCCGTTTTGGGGTTACACGAATTTCGTGGGACAAAGGCGAACAACATTGTTTGGATGCCTTGTGGAGAAGCCAATTCGGTTTTCCGAGACGACCATGAAACCGATCCGGCTCGACGATACAAGATGTTATATCAAGCCCACGGAAACAGAACCTGTGCGGCGTATTCAGCGGACGGTTTGAAGTGGACGGCCTACAACAAAGGCAATCCGGTTATTCCCGAGGGTCGAGACTCTCAAAATATCGCCTACTGGGACGCCCAACTTGGTCGCTACGTGGCCATCGTGCGAGAACGAACAGGAAAAATGGCTAAAATTCGCCCGCAAATTATTAGCGACCCCAGCTTGAGAAAAAAATATCATAAGCTTTGGGGACAATGGCCCGACAAGAAGACGCTTCGCCGCATAGGGCAAGCTGAAAGCATCGACTTCGAACACTGGACTCCTGTGCGTGTCGTGCTTGAGGCGGATTCGCGTGATCCAGTTTTACGCGGGGAATTCTACAACATGGAAGTAATGCCCTATCACGGACTACGAATCGGACTGATGACCGTTTTCACATACGACAAAGAAAAATCCCGCGGCCAGGTCCAAATAGCCTATAGCCACGACGGCATGAACTGGCATCGCGGCGGAAACCGCGAGGTTTTTATGCCGTTTTCCAACCGCGCGGGCGATTTCGATTGGGGATGCATATATCCCTTACAGGGCCCCCTGGTTGTGGGCAACAAGATCTGGGTCTATTACACGGGCGACGGATATGATCATAATTTGCTTCCTCCATCGGGAGTTGAGGGCTTTCCCAACGGAATCGGCCTGGCTTGGTTGCGTTTAGACGGCTTCGTTTCCTTGGAGCCGATCCAAAAAGAAGGTACGCTGACCACAAGGCCTTTGACCTTTTCAGGGCGCCGCCTCTTGGTCAATGCCGATGCACATGGCGGGCAGGTGTTGGTAGAGATACTCGACACCCGGGGAAAGGCCCTCCCCGGCTTTTCAAGCGAAGAATGTACGGCTCTGGAATCCGACAAGATCGATCATATCGTTAAGTGGAAAAATGGAGCAGAACTAGACTCTCTCCAAGGAAAACCGATCCAAGTCAGGTTTCATCTGAAAAGGGCCCGATTATATTCATTTGTATTCGAAAAATGAAAAACACAAGGAGCTTAAAATGACCATTCTGAAATTTGATTCATACTGCTTCCCAGGCGGATGCGGGGGATTCGCCGCAGTTCTGATGGCTACCGTACTGCCGTGCTTGTTTTGCAGTTTTGTTTTCGCGTTTGATTTTGAACTGCCGCCAGTAGATCCTCCTGCAGGCATGGAGAATTTAGCTATCGATTTTAATGGTTTTGTAAATATTGCTACAGGCGTTTCTCCGAGCATGATGAACTTGAGCCGCCACCCGGACGGCAGCATCTACCTCAATACGCATAATCCCGATCTTTCCAAGGGGCTAATGCGCAGTACTGACAATGGCCTGAACTGGTCGCCCATTTCGCTGAGCTTTCCTTCCGCTCCCGCAGATCAACTCGTTGCTGGCTTCGGTATCAGCGAAGACGGGCGACTCTGGGCCCTTCACCAGAACAAAAATGTCTGGCCGTCGTCAGGCCAGCCCTATATTGCCGGACCGGACGGGGGACTTTACGTTTCCGTTTCTTCAAACGGAGGCACGGCTTGGAATACCACGGAGATCCCGATCGGCGACTTCGCTCCAGGTGCTCCCGAGGATCCCTACACCTTTGCCGGTGCCGCTTACGCCTATTCAAGCTTCGTCGAAAAGCCCGATGGAACCATGATGTTCTCGACCTCCCTGCGATATCCGGATGCTGTCGACTACCAGCAAGAGGATCAGACACGCCCGGGCATCCGCGACGTAATGATCCGCACAACCGATGGCGGCCTCACCTGGGACGATCCGACCATCGTGCATCAACACGCCACGGAGACAGATCACGCGGTCGATCCCAACAACTCCAATCACATCCTTTCGATAAGCCGAAAGCAGCGGCTTCGGCTTCGGGGCGAGACTACCGTACCGCCTGATGCCAACCCGGATGTCGCTTGGGTCTATAAGGGCTCTTTGTTACTGGAGTCCAACGATGGCGGACGAATGTTCCAAGAAGTACCCAATAGCTATGGGGGTTACTACTCGCATCGGGGGGGAATTGTCTGGACGGACAGCAATGTTGTGGTGGTCACGCACACCGCAGAAGGCCAATACGACCGCAACACCGTTGCCAGCATCAGCCTCAACGGAGGTCAAACATGGGCCGACGGCACTCCAACAGGAACAACTTCGATCAACCAATCGAGAAAGTTCGTGCTACTGCCTGGGATCAGTAGTTCAACAACCATGGAGGTTTCACCCAATAGATTCTTGACGGCCTACGGCCAGGACGGAGACATCGTGGGAACCTTCTGGAGTCTGCCGCAAATCAAAACAAATCTTCTTCGCAACGGTGATCTCGAATCGCCTCTGTTGGGCTATGATGAATTTGCAACCAGCGTCGAGAATTGGTCTACGGGGACAACCGGCAGCGATGACCGCTCGCGGCACTTTGATCAAACCGTGGTCGGCAACCTTGTTTTTGCATCGACGGGTGATCAGTTTGCATCCCATGAGTTCAATACTGGAGGAAATGTTGGTGAGAAGGTATTCAGCTATCAGTCGCTAGGTACGGTCGAAGCAGACGATGTTGGTTGGATCCTCTACTTACACGCCGATGGCAGCGGCCGATGGGGCAGTTCTTACGTGGCCGAATATGAAGGAGATATGGAGATATCGTTCCGAACCGGCACTATGGAGTCCAGCCTGGGCACGCTGGTGGGCACGGCTGCAACTCGACATATCGACAACGACAGCCAGACCGTCCCGACTTTTCTGAGCTCCTATAATATCGGAGTGGCCAGTTACACACCTTCGCTTGATGACGTCGGCAAAGAGATCTTTGCAATTGTTTGCAGTACACTTACGGCCATAGACACAGACCCTGCAGGTCAAGGGCAAATTTTCTTATGGGACAGTGCTTATTTGACGGCCTCTTATATCATGCTTGGTGATATTAATATGGATGGCGTCGTGAATATGGCCGATGCCGAAATTATGGCCACTAATTGGATGACCGGCCCTGACGCAACTCGGGAACAAGGTGATTTAAACATGGATGGATGGGTCAATGATATTGACGCAACGCTGATGGCTTCCAACTGGCAAAACTCTAGCGCTTCTACGGTGGTACCTGAACCCAGAGCGATTGTGATGTTGGCATCGTTCGTGTTGCTATTTGGCATCGTAACGGTGGCTAACAGGTGGTCATTACGCACTTTGCGAAGTTGATATGCCAGTCTCACGGATGATATTCATAACGGCGTGAAGGTGTTCGTAGCATGCTTAGGATTGTCGTTTCATGGTTTTGATTTTATTGTTGAGGCCTTCCAGCGGGCCGGTTGTAATCTGGGCGTCGTAATAGGCAAGGATGCCGTGTTCGGCCGTGCCGTAATCGTCTTGTTCCCAGATCTCCGAAACACTAAAAGCAGTTTTTACTGTCCACTTTTCGTGGGGAAGATCAACCGGTACTTTCCTAAAGACAGAGGACATTATGTGGCTTTTGAATAAAAAACGTCTTTTATCCCGACGTTCTTTTTTGGCTGGCGTGGCGGCTGCGGGGGCGGGGTGGGGGAGCTTGGCGAGGGGCTCGGCATCCGACCCCGCTTCGCTTCAAGCGAGGCAGAAAGTCGCTTGGCGGCCTCGGCCTTTGATACTCGACGACGACGGCGACATGGTCTATGCGGCGAAAGCCCGGGAAGGTCCCAAGGCGTTTCTTTCATTGCGAATGCACGATTGCCGCGACGCCGGGGTCAACAGCCTCGCTTGGTGTATGATGTGGGGTATCGCCATAAAAGGGAGCAATCCCGTTCGATATTGGCAGACGCAGATGCAGGGCGTTCCTTTTCAAAAAAACATGCCCGACCCTACGCCTGTCGTGGCCAAGTTCTGCCACGAGAACGGCATCGAGGTCTTCGGCTCCATCCGCATGAACGATTGCCACGATGCATTTGGGTTGCCGTTTCCCAAGCTAGTCTACCCGTTAAAGGTCAAACATCCGGAAGTACTGATTGGCAACGAAAGTCAGCGCGGCCGTCCCCAGGATGGACTGGCGGCCGCCATGTGGTCTGGGCTCGACTTCTCGCACAAAAGAGTTCGCGATGACCGACTATGGTGGCTAGAAAACACCGTCAAGCGTTATAAACTAGACGGTGTAGATCTGAACTTCTTCCGCAAGCCTTGGTTTTTCAAGCCTGGTGAGGAAGAAAAACACATGCTGCTAATGACCGATTTCATACGACAGGCGAGGAGGCGACTAGACGAGATCAGCCGGCAGCGAGGACGTCCCGTGCTCCTGGGAGTGCGTGTGCCTGGCACAATCGCAGCCTGCAATCGCACGGGGCTAGACATCGAAATCTGGATACGGGAGCGATTGGTGGATCGCCTGCTAACTGGTGGCGGATACGTCTGTTATTCCACGCCTGCCGAGGAACTCATCAAGCTGGGGCATCGTTTTGAAGTGCCCGTCTATCCGTGCATCAATTGTCCGGCCAACTACGATCTCGCAGGCGGCAGTCTACGAGCCGCCGCGTCGAACTTTTGGTGGGCCGGCGCCGATGGCATCTACCTGTGGAACTTCCAATACATTTCAGCCCCAGGGTCGCTTGGTTACGGCCGGCCGGTACCCGAACAATACAAAGTTAGCTTGCCGGAAATCGCCGATACGCAGCGACTGAAGTATTTGGACAAGTCTTTCGCCGTCAGTACCCACGTGTTGGAACAATATCAACGTGCCAGCGCGCCGGCACCGCTACCGACAGTTTTGGGAAGCCTTGCGGGCGAGGGCTCACGTATCATTCCGGTACGCATCGGCGATGACATTCCAGCCGCGCTTTGCAACGACAAGCTGCGCGAGGTAAAGTTGCATTTGGAGTTGCAGGGAGCCGTCCCGGGGGACGCGCTGGTGGTGGGGTTCAATGACGCGACGGCGGAATCCACAGTCGCCGCCGGCGACCGGATGCTCATTCTGCCGCTGCCGCCAAAAGCTGTCAAGCAGGGCGTGAACCGGCTGCAACTCACAATTGCTCGCCGGGGAGATTCGGCCGGCAAGGAGATCGTCATCAAGCAAGCTCGCGTGGATGTGTGTTATCGACAAAGCGAATAGGAGGGTGGACATTATACATGAACCGTAGAGCCCTGAACGCGACTAAGCTGCTGCGCCTCATGGCAGCTTTGACGCCAACCATAGTTCACTCCGAAAAGATCCACCTCTGTGTCGACGCCAAGGTCGTCGGCATGATACCGCCCAAGCATATCCCGCAGGACTATCCCTTGATGCCCTCACTCGATGATCCCGCGATCGGCATGTCGGACGACGGTGCAATCTTCGCGATGCCGAACCGGGACGGCCGGGCGATTGCCCATGGCATCCTTGTGCGTACGTTGGCGACTATTCGATTTGGAAAAGATTTGACCATGACCGCCCCAGAGAAAGGAGCGCAACGATGAGTTTTCGCGCACCCATGTTAACACAACTCAAAACCTCGCTATTTCTGCTTGCGATCGGCGCACTGGCCATTGCCATCGGCACGAATACCGAGCTGAACGCCGCAGTTCCACTCATTAAGACTGCTGAAGGACTGTTCGACCAATCGCAGACCAATTCGCTCGGTCTGGCGCCGGCCAAGGGCGAGCACCGCGAACTCTATTGTGCCACCGAGGACAATTACAAGTTCTGCCACCACGCCAACCTGGGTGTCTTCGACGGGCATCTTTACGCGATGTGGTCCAACGGCATCACCCACGAGGATCACAACGGCCAGCGAGTCTTGTACTGTCGAAGCAAGAATGGCCTCGACTGGTCGAAGCCCGAGGTCCTCGCCGAAGACCCCGACGGTAAGGAAGGCGAGAAGTATCTCATGGCCGCCGGCTTCTTCGTGGCCGGCGATCAACTCGTGGCTTACTGCAGCGTGCAGCAACGAAACACCGATCGGACGGAACTGGCCGCCAGGATCTCTTCGGACGGCGTCCACTGGAGCGAACCGCGCCGGGTCGTGTCTGGCTCCTTCATGAACGCGCCGGCCAGTCTTCGCTCCGGGCGTCTCTTGCTGTGTGGACGCGAGACCTATACCAAGCCACTATTGATGGTTTCCGGCAAATCAGATGGAATATCCGGGTGGACACGGAGCGAGCTTCCCGATTCCCCCGATCTCCTTTATCCGGAACCCGTCTGGTTTCAACGCGGCGACGGTACGATCGTCATGCTCTTTCGTAGCCGTGAGAATAATCCCTGGCTATACGCGAGCACCAGTTCCGACGACGGACGGTCGTGGACTAAGCCGGCCAAGACCAACTTCCCCGACGCCACGGCCCGTTCCAGCGCCGGCAATCTGCCGGATGGGGCGGCGTTCGTCGTCAACAATTCGAGTCAGCGCCCAAACTCAGTCTATCCGCCCATTGGCCGTCGCATTCCGTTGACAGTTGCTCTGAGCGATGACGGCGTGACGTTCGACCGGGCGAGGTCGATCCGCAGTGAGCCGACGAGGATGCGTTTTTCAGGCGAGAACAAATTGCCCGGCTGGCAATATCCTCACGCTGTGGTCTGGGGCGAACATCTATACGTTGCCTACTCGGTAAACAAAGAAGATGTGGCTGTAACCCGTATCGCACTGGATGACCTCCGATAGTAACACACGACATAAACAACAAGTCTTTTCCTGGAGAGAGTGATGAACAGCACAATTGATCGAAGAGTATTTCTTGGCCAAACGGCGACTGCAGCCGCTTTGTCAGCCATTGCTATTCGCAGTTCCAAGGCGAGTCAAAAACATGACATCAACGATACCGTCAATCTGGGCCTGATAGGCTGTGGTTGCCGCGGACCGCAGCTGATTAATAGCTTCAAACCGTTGCCGGGCGTGCGATTTACTGCTGTGTGCGATGTCCACTCCAATCGAATGGCCGCCGCGCGTGAACAGGCCGGCAAGGACGTATACGTTGAGAAGCCCTTGGCCACTTCGATCGGTGAAGGGCGGGCCATGGTGGAAGCCGCCAAAAAGTACAAGCGCATCGTTCAGATTGGCACGCAACAGCACTGCCTGGAGCACTACCGCAAGGCAGTCGAGATCGTCCAGTCAGGGCGGCTGGGCCGAATCGGAGAAGTTAAAGTTTGGGACTACTGTAATCTCAACCCGGGAATCGGCGCACCGCCCGACAGCGATCCACCTTTAGATCTCGACTGGGATCTCTGGCTCGACCCATCACCTAAAGTACCCTACAACCCGAATCGCTATCGGCATCACTATTGGTTCTACGACTACAGCGGCGCCTGGACTGCCGACTGGGCCGTGCATCACTACGAAATCGTTAACTGGGCGATGGGTGTGACTTCGCCTCGAACAGCAATAGCCGCCGGAGGGCACTATTGCTTTGACTATGATAACCGAGAATGGCCCGATACGTTTTCCGGCACACTGGAATACGGTCCTTGTCCGGCTGCCGATAAGGGGTTTGTGCTTCAGTACACCTTTCGAACCGGTAACCAACACGACCGCTATCCAGCCTGTAACGGCAAGTGCTTTTTCGGAACGGACGCCACACTGCTGGTACATCGGGGTGGATATACACTGACGCCAGAGATCCGTGCTAACAAAAAGACAAATGCAGAAAAGGTCACCTTCGGGCAGCCCAACGATGGCCCACATCAAGAAGCGTTTATCAAGAATCTGCGCAATCGCACACAACCAGAAACCGATGCGTTGGTGGGACACTACGCCAGTATCCCAGGCCACTTAATGAACCTTGCCTGGCGTGTAGGACGCAAGGTTCACTGGAACGCTGATGAGGAACAGGTGGTAGGCGATCCCGAGGCCAACGCGCTGGTGACTAAAAAATATCGGGCCCCATGGAGACTAGATTGTTAGGGAAACTGTTATGCAAGATATATAATGACGCAAAGTATTACCCAGATTTGGAATGAGTAGGCATCATGGAAACTAAATACGCATCCAATATTACGATAAACTCAAGACGCAAAATGCTCGATAGTAACCGGGGGTAGATATTGCGATTACAACAGAAGGTATATTATGACAATTTCCCAAAAGACTCTCGATAAGATTGGTAAATATGACACGCCTACAATATGCAACGTGATTGAACTGTTCAACATCCGATCGCGAAACGCCGGATACATGGACCATCGTATTAGATGCAACTTTCCCGAACTGCCGCCGCTAGTGGGCTTTGCCTGCACGGCACAGTTTCGTTCGGACGCGCCGGCGGCGAAAGGCGACACCTACGGGACGTTGGGCAGGCAACTTGAGATGTTCGGCGAGTTGCCGGGCCCGGCTGTCATCGTGTTTCAAGACGTCGACGATCCGCCGGTTTCCGCGGTATTTGGCGAGGTGATGTGCTCGACCTATCAGGCCTATGGCTCGGTGGGATTGGTCACCAACGGTGGCGGACGCGACTTGCAGCAAGTCCGTGAATTAAACTACCCTGTGTTTACCGGCTCGACGATCTGTTCACACGGTTATTGTAATATATTTCACCTAGGTTTGCCTGTGCGATTGGGCGGTCTGATGGTCAATCAGGGTGAGCTACTGCATGGCGACGCTAACGGCGTGACAAGCGTTCCGACTGAAATCGTCACTGAAGTGGCCGACTTGGCTGAAGAATTTGTTTCCGCCGAGCGTATTATTTTGGATTACATGCAGGTTCCCGGCGAGAAAAGTGTTGCCAAGTTCAACGAACTGCACGCCGAGTTCCAGGCGGTTGTAGCTAAGCTAGAGCAATGAAAAAAAGTCATCTGAAACCACGCGATATTTCCCTTTCAAAAATCACTGTCTTTCCCAATAATCTCGCCTGAGGGGAACGAGGTGTGCAGGGAGTGGTCAGAAAGCTCGCGCGAGATGGCATGAACGAACGCGGTAGCTGACTGGCCAGCATGAGGAATCGTCGTTTTTGTACATTGGCGCACGCGGTTACTGTTGCACGCAAGAGCGAACCCGTTTCAACTGGAACGCTGATGAGGAACAGGTGGTCGGCGATCCCGAGGCCAACGCGCTGGTGACGAAAGGGTATCGGGCCCCATGGAAGCTCCAACCCTGAGGTTCTGCTTGCGGTAATGTTTGATCGTGAGGAAGGTAGCGTGAAATGTAATCGCCGAGTAGGCATACGGAGTTCCCATTGTCTTGACAATATATAACTCGGGGTTATTGGGAACTGTCTAGTTGGACAGCGCCACTTTGGAGAAGATTCTTGACATAAGCCGTTGCTACCACATCGGTTGCAGCGTTCTCGTAAATCCCGGCTCCCTAGATTAACAGTTTGCCGCAAACGCCTTACTACA
>SDBV01011131.1_pt1 | contig 11693 bp, 15 predicted proteins | sample 2277081 | NCBI WGS metagenome assembly SDBV01 (sample SAMN10402039, study PRJNA504765) | marine sediment metagenome | isolation source: marine sediment core GS10_PC15, 223 cmbsf | place: Arctic Ocean: Southern Knipovich Ridge | collected 2010
TCCAAAATGCTTCGCCGCTACCTTCGTGATCGCCGCCGTTAGCGTCGTCTTACCGTGGTCTACGTGGCCAATCGTCCCTACATTTAAATGCTCTTTCGTCCGTTCGAATTTCTCTTTTGCCATGGAAGTGTCTCCTCGAAAATTAATTCAAAAACCCCAAACAACTTGCTCTACTGGAGCCCATAACCGGAATTGAACCGGTGACCTCTTCCTTACCAAGGAAGTGCTCTACCGCCTGAGCTATATGGGCTTGCAAGAGATTGGCAACTCATGCCCAACTTCTCGCGCTTCTTAATCCTGTTATATCTTAACCCTATTATAAAAAGCGGGTGATGGGGATCGAACCCACACCATCAGCTTGGAAGGCTGAGGTTCTACCATTGAACTACACCCGCAAAGAGACTAGAGACCAGAAGTTAGGTTTTTTGTTAGACCTAATCTCTAGTATCTAGTCTCATGTATGGAGGGGGGAGGATTCGAACCTCCGAAGGCTAAGCCGTCAGATTTACAGTCTGATCCCTTTGACCGCTCGGGAACCCCTCCTAAAATATCAAACTCATCAAGCCAATTCCAGCCTGACTATCTTGCTCATTAGCAAGACAGGCAATACAACAAATCTAAAAAAAAATCAAGCCGATTATTTTGCGCAAATTAGGCCGCTATGTCAACCAAAATATGAGGAAAATTCCTAATAGTGCGAAAAAGACCATTGCCAACGTAAGATGTTGTGTATCGAGCCGGGTAATGCGATGGCCAAAGCATAGCCTTCATCGAATTCCAAAGACCCTAACGACCATTGCTGCTTAACCGATTCATTACCTTCAACTTCTAGCAAACAATCCATATCACCGGGTAAAACACTCACTTCAAAGTGTTGAAGAGAAAAAGCGAGCCCTTTACCGATGGCTTTAATGTAGGCTTCTTTTCGCGTCCATACTCTGAAAAAAGCAGCCTGAAGTGCATCATTAGGCAGTGCTTTGAGTTGATGATACTCAGTTGGCGTAAAAAATCGTTCTGCTAATTCTAAGGCAGTGATGTTGGAATGAATCGCTTCAACATCAATGCCAATTTCACGGTTTAAAGTGAGCGCATAGACCGCAACGTCTTCGCAATGGCTCATATTAAACTGCAACTCAAATTCAGCCGGTAGATGATGTAGGTAAGGTTTGCCATGGGGCCCTTGATAAAATTGCAGTTGATGCGGCGGCTGATTAAGATAGCGGGATAAAATATTGCGTAGCACCACATACGATGTTCGAAGACGGCGACGGTGTTGTGGTTTAATTAAACGCCGAACTCGCGCCTTCTCCTCTGCTGACAAAGTCTCTTCCAATTTAGCCCATTCATCTGCAGTCAACCCTAACTCTAAGGAGGCCTTCCAGATATGGACATCACCCTCTTTTAGCTGCAACGATTGAGGGGGCGTTTTCCAGTTGTTTATCACGATAAAATTCCAATGTGAATATCAGTGTGTGGCGGCAAGATCTCAAATAGTCTTGGCAAAAACGATTGAAACCGATGGGGCTTCTGCTCTGCAATGGCTCGTCGGACTCCGTCCTCCTGCGCTTGAGTTGTTGACGCAGAAATCGTTTTTGCCAAGACTATTTGAGATGCTACAACTACAGGCGGAGCAATCGCGCACCAACATTTTACTTAATCATACCGTTATAATAAACTCGACAAAATAGATTTTGATACTATCGAGAACGACAATGGCAATTTTAATGATCAATGGCCGAGCCACAAAAGCACACAGTGACGACAAAATTGTGCTGGAAAATTGGAAAAGCGCTTTTTTAAAGCAAGATCCAGGGCTCGATATTCGCATCTGGCCAAATACGGGCAAACCAGAAGATATCACTTTCGCGCTCGTCTGGCACCCACCCACAGGCGAACTTAGAAAATATCCTCACTTAAAATGTATCGCATCACTAGGCGCCGGCGTGGATCACATCATGCAAGATCCACAACGCCCTAAAGATATTCCTATTGTCCGCGTTGTCGATAAACAAATGGCTAAAGATATGACGCAATATGTCGTTTGGGCCGTACTCAACCATGTTAAACGTTTTGATCATTGGGCGAAGTTGCAAAACAAAACAGCCTGGGAACAAGAAGGTCCATTTTCATTAACTGAAACCCAAATTGGTGTTATGGGACTGGGGCACCTTGGGCAACATATTGCTAGCGCTTTAGTTCATTTGGGCTTACAGGTCAGCGGCTGGAGTCGTTCTAAAAAAATCATTAATAAAGTGCAATGTTTCAGCAGCGATGCTGAATTGGAATTGTTTTTATCGCAAAGTGATATATTAATTTGCATTCTTCCACTGACTCCAACCACTCGAAATATTCTGAATGAAAAAACATTGGCTCACCTTCCAGAAGGTGCTTATGTGATTAATGTGGCACGTGGAGAGTTACTGGTAGAACAAGATTTAATGGCAGCGCTTGATCGTGGACAATTATCGGGAGCTTGCTTAGACGTTTTTCAAACTGAACCTTTACCTAAAAACCACCCCTTTTGGAAACACCCTAAAATTCGCATCACGCCTCATATTGCTAGTGTCACGAATGTAAAATTTGTCGCGCCACAAATTATCGATAATTATCACCGCTTATCAACGGGGCAACCTTTATTAAATCGAGTTGATACTCTGAAAGGTTATTGATGACCACTAAAACTGCTGAATTTCGTTTTTATGAAGAGCTCAATGATTTTTTGCCGCCTGATAAAAGAAAAGTCCGCTTTGATCATTCGTTTTCCGATCAGCCTGCTATTAAAGATGTTATTGAATCCTTAGGTGTTCCGCATACTGAAGTGGATATGATTTTAGTGAATGGTGAATCAGTCGACTTTACTTATCTGTTACAAGATCATGATCAAGTGTCTGTGTACCCTGTGTTTGAAACACTCAATATTTCCCCCATCACTCATTTACAAGGTCGGCCACTACGACACGTGCAGTTTATTGCCGACGTGCATTTAGGAAAACTCGCTCGCTATTTGCGTTTGCTTGGATTTAATACGTCCTATGAACAAACTTATTCGGATAAAATGATGATTACTATCGCTTTAGACGAACAACGAATTATTTTAACTCGCGATATTGGTTTATTAAAAAATAAAAAAGTGACTCACGGTTATTGGATTCGATCTACTGATCCCGATCAACAAATCAAGGAAGTGCTAACGCGTTTTGATTTATTTAAACAAACCATTCCTTTTACTCGCTGCCTAAAATGCAATGGCGAAATCGCCGAAGTGGCCAAAGATAAAATAGCCAATCAATTGCAGCCAAAAACGAAAGCGTATTACGATAAGTTTTACATCTGCAAGCATTGCCAAAAAATATATTGGCCGGGCTCGCATTATGAGAGGATGCAAAAATTTGTCGAACGCTTGTTGTCTGCGGATTAGAATTATGGTAGCGACTTATTTCTATACAGCAACATCGACATTAAAAAAGCGCCATTGCTGTCGTCCGTCAATCAAGACTTTCTCGAAAAAACGAAGGTCACTAATATGGAAGTGCATTTACACTTTATAAGCGAAGCTGAAATTGATGAGATGTGGAGTTACGTTACTAAAAAGAAAAAGCAACGATGGCTCTTGAAGCGACTGGCGAGAAAAACCATTTGTTTTTCCAAATCAGAATTAATGCATGATATTGTTATTGGCCTGTTCTTTAATCGTTATGAATTCCGAGTGGGAATTTGAGAGCAACAACAGACTTGAGCCACTACCAACTCATCATTTCATTCATGCTTCAGTACTCGCATTAGCTAGGCAGCCTGTCTTTTTGATACTTAATGGAAATTTGGACGTTACTCTTTTTCGGGAGGTTCTGCAAACTTAACCTTAAAGCTGCTTAAATACACATATTTGAGGCGGTTATACCAATTAAGGGGCGAGTGGCTACGATTTTATTTTATTTGATAAGTTCGCTGTTTTTTCCCTTATTTTTTAGTTAGTTAAAAGGTGGATCTGGCTTTTAGGGGGGATAGTGTGGCAGATACTTGAGGTTAGATTAAATTTTATTGTCTATATTTGTTTTAAAAGCATTTTTATGTTGGAGGAAACAATGTACGAAGACAAACTCATTCAAATTCCAGAAGTATTTAAAAAAGGGGCCACTGTAACAGAAGGGTTTTTTCCTGCTTTGTTTTTTGATGTCTTACAGGGAAAGAGGGCAATATATGTTGCTAAACATGTAATACCCGTTTCAGATTGCCAAAAAATTGTCTCGACTTTCTTTCAATCAAAACACCGAACTAAATACAGTGTGCATCCTCTGATTGAACGGATAGGGGAGCCTCTTTATTTTGCAGAGCCAGAGCGAGTAAAAAAATACTTTAGCAGTTCAGAAGAAATGAATGCGTATATTCAAGAAATTTATAAAATAGCAGGTTGTGTTAATTACACAGAGCATGTGTTTTCCATATTAAAGGATTTTTATCAAGAAAAAGGGCATGACATGCGAGTAATACAACACAATCAAGAAAAGGGGTTTTATGGAATCCTAAGGTCTTGGGGAAAAAATGGTGACACTCTAGCTAAAGAAAGCACTCCCATTCATGAAGACCGCATACAGCTCCGTTTACACAATAATTTGGAAACTCAAAAACTCATTCGCACAAACCTTGCTTCAAGCTGTTTTTACTTTAGTAATGGAAAACAAGGTGGGGAGCTCACAGTATATGATGTTAGATTGCCTGTCGGACATTATATCTATGAAAAACAAGGGGACGGGGAATATGGTTTTTCTGAAGAGTTCGTTGAAGGTGCAGAGCGTATCACCGTCACCCCAGAGGCAGGTGATGTGATTACCTTTTGGGCTGATAGGCTACACAAAGTTGGAGGAATAGAGGGTGGAAATAGAGTTACTGCTGCATTTTTCTCCGGAATAAATCCTGAAACTAAAGATTGTCTTGTTTGGTCATGAGCAGAATTATGAAAAAAGAAATTCTTAATAAGAATCAGCTCAATCTAATCGAAAAGTTAGGCTTGTTGCAAAATGAAATAACGAGTTATAACGAGGTTGTTTCTGTAGGATTTAAATTTGATATTGCAGAAGAGGTCTTGATCGCATCGATGGAAACGGCAACCAAGGAGATTGACATTCTTCATTCCTATATAAGACTTAATCCTTCTATTCATCTAGTTAAAGATCCTAAAATTGAATTTCAATATCAAAATATTGGAATAGTATCCGATGATAAATTGAATCATGTAATACGCGAACAATACGAAAAAGAATTTGACCTTAATAGCGGTCCTGTTTTTCGATTAGTGAAATTAGAGTGTGATGGAAATTCCACATTGATATTTACATTCAATCATGTTTTAGCAGATGGCATCTCTGTCGCTAGCATCGTTATTTGTTTCATTAATATTTTGCTGTCTAAGCTTACGAAAAAACTGACAGTGTCTGTGCCAGAAATTTTATGCCAGCACGACAGGGTGGATCCTTTTCCTTTGAGCGCTGAAAAAATAGAGCTATTAGATTCTCAGATAAAAAAAATATTGGCCACGCCATCTGTGAGTAAATTTAAATCCATGGGTTTTATCACTAAGGAACTCAATAAAGAAAATACGACAAAATTAATTGAATACTGTAACTCTGAGGGTATTGGAGTACATAATGCTATTTTATCTGCAATGTCTATCGCTTTATTTAGTCACTATGCTACTCCGCCTTCTAATATCCAGGTGCGCAGCATTATTAATTTACGTTCCAGTTTTGGTGCGAAGTATAAGAATTTGGTTGGAGATTATCATGGCTCTATATCTGGGATGTTGGATACTAGAAACGGTATGAATTTCTTAGAAATCTCTAAAATGATAAAACGAGAATTCTCTCGATCACTTAGAAATAAAGAGCAGTTTATAAAATTAAGCAATGAGCTTGAGCTGACGATTAATGTGTCCAGCTTGAAAGATTATAAATTAATTAACCAAATAGAAATTCCAACTGTTACAGCATCTAGTATGGGGGAAGTGAAAAATGCTTATTTGCAGAGATTGGTTAAATCTGTGATCCCAATCACTTCTTTTTTTAGCGGGCCTGAAGTTCATTTTCATGTGTTCAATATGATTATTAATGATAAGTTGATTTTGTCTTTTCAGTACGACAGAGACGCTTTGTCGACTGGTGAAATAGAAGATTTAGTGGCAAAAACTATAAACTTTCTTGAAAAAATAAAAATGCCGCGGGCGTAAAGCACGCCTAGTCTAATGATGAAGTTTTGAGGGGACATAAAATGCGATTTTCAAAAAAAATTCTAATTTTATATTATTTTTTTTCTGCTTTATTTAAGACAGTACCTGTTTTGTTTTTCAAAAAAAAATGGGTGGACAGCTTATCCAAAAGAAAGCTAAAGACCTGTCTTCAATTATCAAAAAAATCTTCTTACTATAATGATATATATGAAAAACAGAATATTGATACTCGTTTTAATGATGTAGATCAACTAAAAGAAATTCCCGTTCTAACAAAAAAGTTATTTCGTGATAACTTCTCAAATGGGGTTTTTGTCAAAGGCGAAAAAGAAGAAGATCAAGTGCAGCAGTCTACCTCTGGAAGCACAGGCACACCCCTGAGACTCATCTATCCTTTGAGGACCTATATTTATTATATAATTACACTTGTTCGAACTTATTTTATTTTTGGGTATAGGCCTTGGCATCATATTGTATACATCAAATATGAACCTGTGGAAAGCGCTGATCAATTTAAGCTAGGCCCATTTTTCAATGCATATTTCATTGACTCTAAATTGTCACCCCAAGAGAGAATTAAGAAATTAAAAGAAATAAAAAAAGTAGATTTAATTGTTGCTTATCCGTCCAGTATCCTTGAAATGTGCAATGTATTAACAGAGGAAGACAAAAAAGAAATATTGCCTAAATTTATTTCCTTAAACTCTGAGGCTGTTACAAAAGAACAAAAAAAATGTATTGTTGACGCATTTCACTGTCCTGTGTATGTGGAATATTCCGCACAAGAGTCTTGGATTATCGCCTCTGAGTGTAAGTTTGGTAATTACCATATCTATACAGATAACGTTTGGCTAGAAATTCTTGATGACTCTGGAAATACAGTTCCAGCTGGTCAAACAGGCCGCATCATTATTACAACACTCAATAATCCTGTTATGCTGCTTATTCGATATGAACTCGGTGATCTTGGCAGTTTAAGTGATAAAGCCTGCTCATGTGGATTGAAATTCCCTTTATTAAAAGAAATTACGGGGCGCAAAGTAGATAAATTTGTATTGGAAAGCGGGCGAGAACATTTTTTTCTGGATATAATGCTTTTAGTCTATAAATTTATTAAAAAATACCCTGATCGGATTCAAATGTATCAATTTGAATATTTTGGAGCAAATCAATTTGAGATGCGTTTCATTCCAGGCAAACAATACGACAATGAACAAGAAATTCAGACTTTGCTTGACGCTATCCAAGATAGTATAGATGAGCCCATTCATATAAAAACAAAAATAACAGAACGAATCGAAAAGGGGCCTTCTGATAAAATTCGTTATTTCATTAATTCATCGTGTACGTCTTGAATTCTAGTTTAGGCGGCAATAGGCAACTTAAATAGTCCACGACAATGGGATTTCCACTGATAATTTGAATATTAATTATGGTTGGGTTATTATTTTCAGCCACATCAGCTACGGTGCTGTTCACCAACTCCATCAATACATGATTCTCAAAATCAATTCGCGCTTGCATTCAAAACACTGCGATTAGCCCAATGAATTAAATAATCGATACGCTCGCAGCAAAATCAGAAAGCTGGTTCTAAACCAACGTCCTCATCGTCATATAATGCATGCATCTTTTGCGTTTCGTCTTCACATCTCCATCGGTCATGCATGCGTTTAGCATCCTGGAAGTTACCATCTTCCAGAAATTGCCGCACTTGCATCCGTAGAGGTTCCGGTAAATCCTTATACATCTTGCACCTCCAAAGTGACAGGCTCACCTAGCCGAACAAATCCATCTGTTCAACTTTTCAGGTCATAAAATAGGGAGTCTCACCCACACCGTCGGCAGAAAGCCGACTTATCTGTTAGCTTATACGATTCAGGAAAATTTTGGAAGAGCAAATTTCTTACAAAATGAATATGTGCTAATATAAAGTGTTTTATTTCAAACAGTTACGAATGCTTTCAATTTTCAATTTTTCATATAAAGCTAGTAGCGACTCAAAAACCGGGCTCATCATCCTCCCACGACTTGATCGTAGGATCTATATGGAATTGTTAAAACCATTGTGTAGACCCTACGATCAAGTCGTGGGATGACGATGCCTCAAGTTTTTGAGAATTTAAGTTTTACTGTTTTTAGCTTATCATTCGTTATAAACATAAAATGTAACTGCTCACACCTCGCCATCCCGCGGCTTGAGCGCGGGATCCATCACGCACTGCGTGAGTTGGCGCGCAAAACGCGCCTGGATTCCGGCTTTCGCCACAATGACGGGCGAGTAGTTACCCTAAAATCTTACACATGAGGGCAGGTTGATGAGCATTTGGATAGAACCGATTTCACTTGAGTTACTCAAAGAGCGCGGGAAAAACTCCATAGTGGATTATTTAGATATACAGTTTACCGACATCGGAGATGATTATTTAACTGCAACCATGCCCGTTGATCATCGCACCAAGCAACCTTTAGGGCTATTGCACGGCGGTGCATCCTGTGTGCTCGCCGAATCAGTCGCTAGCATGGCCGCTAATTTTTGTGTGAATCAAAAAGAGGCTTATTGTGTTGGTTTGGATATTAATGCAAATCACCTGCGAGCTGCAAGAACAGGTCGGGTTAGCGCAGTCACTAAACCAGTTCATTTAGGGCGAAGAACGCAAGTCTGGCTAATTGATATTTTCAACGAAGCCGGCAAACAAATTTGTGTCTCTCGTCTCACGGTTGCGGTGGTTAGAAGAAATTCCAATGCGAAATAATCATCAGGAAAAAACTATGCTGATATATATCGGCGGCAGTGAGACTACCGTAGGCAAAAGTAGTGTTTGTTTAGGTTTATTATCTGCATTTTTAAAATTAGGTTATGCCCCAGAACATATCGGTTATATTAAGCCGGTCACTCAATGTGTGGAGAAACAATGGGTGAGTGATTTTTGTGAAGCAAATAAAATTGCCCATCATAGCGTCGGTCCAATTGTTTTTGACGCATATTTCACTCGTCGGTTTATCGATGGCGAAAAACCTTCGTCTGAGAATCTGCAGAAACTCATCGTCGATCATATTAACCAATTTAAAAAAGATAAAAAAATTGTGGTGGTCGATGGTGTGGGTTACCCTGCTGTGGGCAGTTTTGCTCACATCTCTAATGCTGAAGTTGCCGCATTAATTAAAGCGCCTGTGCTCTACGTTGGCCACCCTGGCATTGGCCATGCCATTGATAAATTCAATTTGGATAGAACGTATTTTCAACACTATGATGTACCGGTTATTGGGGTAATTTATAATAATGTTGAACCATCATTATACGCACGATATCAAGATTATTTATCTCGATATTTTCAAAAAGCACACTCTGAAATAAAATTATATGGATTAATGCCAAAAGTTTTGGAATTAAAGTCTCTTCAACAAAACAAACAACTTGCACCCTTGTGGCAGCCTTTCATTGATTCTTTTTTAGAACATATTGATTATCGACAAATTGCTGATGATTTTCGGTTATTTTGAAATACTCAAAGCGTTTTGAAATTAAGCGTTCCCTTAAGCCCGTCATTCCCGCGAAAGCGGGAATCCAGTTTATTTTCAATAGATTCCTGGATCCCCGCTTTCGCGGGGATGACGGTGAGATCCGCTTTCGCGGGAATGACGTGTCGTGTTTGCGGGGATGACAATGTACTATCGATTTATGCCTGTTTTTAATCTCATTCTCAACCGCTGGGTCACAATACCATCTAAGGCAATGCCGAGATATCCTGATTATGAGAGAATAGTCACCACAGTTTTTCTCTGATAACCCGCCAGGCGATGTTCCCATAAATAAATACCTTGCCAAGTCCCCAAGCCAAGTTGACCACCTTGAACCGGAATCGTAATACTGGTTTGAGTTAAAATAGTTCGCAGATGCGCGGGCATATCATCCGGGCCTTCATAATTGTGTAAAAACATCGGATCACCATCTGGCACCAAGCGCTGCATAAACGTCTCCAAATCTTGGCGCACTGACGGATCGGCATTTTCACAAATGATTAATGACGCACTCGTGTGTTTAATAAATAGATGGCATAACCCAGCTTCACAGTTTGACTCAGCTACTGCATTATTAATTTTCGAGGTGATTTCGGTTGTGCCTCGGCCTTTTGTTCCGATTGTTAAGATTTCTTGATACATCATCAGTTTATTCATTTTAAGCAGCGTGTAAGTCGCTAAATATTAGTTAGGCTGCCATTGGCAATTCAAATAATCCGCGGCAACATGATTCGCCACGCACAGGTTTGACAAAACCCCCGGAATGCGTTTGCAAATTGTCTTTGCCATCGTAACGAACTTTATGGCCTAATAAACAACTACTAATCAATAGTTTAGGCATGACTTATTCCCATTGTTTAGTTAGATTCTAATTGCTTCATAATATCTTTTTGAAAAGTATTGCTAAAAACAAAAATGGTTTTTATTTTTACAGTCCCCTTTTGAAAAATAAACAGGTCAAGAAATTTTGCATGAACTTTTTTATTCTCTTTATTTTTCCATGTAAAATTAAAGTAACCAACCAACATATTGGCGTTTATCTTGCCTTCAAATATATTTATTAATGAAGATTGAGGATTTGATATTGTTTTAGTAAATAATGTTTTATAAAAATGAACTGGATTATCAGGCACTCCAGAAGAAGATATTGCAAGAGCATCTTTCGTAAATAATTGAGGAATAGTTTTGTAATCACCTTTACCTAATAATTTTATATATTGTTTAATTACATCCACTCTTTGTTCTTGTAGCGAAATATTTTGGGCAAATGAAGCTTCCGAACTAAACACCAAAAGCACTATTAAACAACATAAGGAAAGTCTCAGCTTTATCATAATGAACCTCCGTCCAGATTGGTTACTAAAATTTGAGATAAAACCAATGGTACCATATCGCACGTTTTGTGCCTATGATCCAAATTTGGAAACTTCACATTTGGAGAATGCCCCTATCCGGGTATGGCCGATATAGCTGCGAAAATAGTCGATAGTGACTTTCTTAACAACACTTTTAGCCTTGTTTCATAGGGATTTCCGTATTTCCAATCCAGGTCGATCCCCACTCTTTCTTTATACAGAGCAAACTGACTGTAATTCCCCACATAAATAGGGCTTTTGCCAGCTGTGAAGCACCAACGTAGGGCATGAAAAAGTCTCTGCCACAGCTCATAGTGCTTTATTCAACGGTCGAAAAGGCTGAGGATCAGCCTACACTGGATTTGTTAACTCGCCGCATGGAACAACATGAAAAAACAGCCTGGATGTTGCGTAGTTTGATGGAGGTGTAGTATCATAAAGATTACAACTCATTTAAGCGCAAGAAGCTTCTGCATGAAAGAATAATGAACGATTCATTAAAAAATGTTAGTCATCACTTATTTTGCAGTACAGCGTTTTAGGATTTTTTGCTCCTGCTGAGTGATTGATAATTCTAGATACGAAGAGGAAAAAAT
>SDBV01011132.1_pt1 | contig 11693 bp, 11 predicted proteins | sample 2277081 | NCBI WGS metagenome assembly SDBV01 (sample SAMN10402039, study PRJNA504765) | marine sediment metagenome | isolation source: marine sediment core GS10_PC15, 223 cmbsf | place: Arctic Ocean: Southern Knipovich Ridge | collected 2010
ATTATTATGTGTGTTTTTATGTGTTCTTTATTATTTATAGTCGTATCTTTAGTGGACGTTATGGTATCTATAAAAAGAAACATTAAGAAAGTAATTATTTATGATTTAGTTTTTTATTTTTTATTGGGATTGATAATTGGTGCTAGATTATTTTATGTTTTATTTTATTGGCCAGAAGGAACTCCTTTAACTTTATTAGGCGCATTGGCTGTTTGGAAGGGGGGGTTGGCCTTTTTTGGCGGTCTTATTGGAGCATTAGTCTCAGGGTATATCTATTTAAAGAAAAATAAATTAAATTTTTGGATTTATGCAGATATTTTTGCAGTGCCGCTCGTTATAGGGCATATTTTTGGAAGATTAGGTGATTATTTTACAGGGGGCCATCCAGGAAAAATAACTAATTTACCATGGGCAATTTATTTAGACAATGCATTAAGACATCCTGTAGTATTATATGAGATTATTGGTTTATTTATAATTGTTGTAATACTTTTGAATTTAAAGAAAATCAAATTCTTTAATGGTTTTCTTTTCTCAACTTATGTAATGCTATATTCTATTCAAAGAATGGTTCTTGATTTTTTTAGAATTGAGTCAACAGATCCTAGATATTTTGGTTTGACGCCAACACAATACTTGGTAATTATCTTGTTTGTGTTGTCAGCAATATTTATTTGGATTAATCTTATAAAAAGAAAAAAGTATATAGTGAAAGAAAATTATGATAGACTTTGAATATGCTTATGGAAAATGGATTATAGTTGTCAGCGTAATTTTATTAGCTTTATTTTTTATCGCTAAATATATCCCACTCAAGACTAAATTCCAGAAGAGAAGCGGTGGTGTTTTGATTGCTTTCATTAGCGCTTTGTTTATTGAAATGTATGGCTTTCCGTTAACCATTTATCTTCTTTCTGGTTTCTTAGGGATAAACATTCCTTTAACCCATCAAAAGGGCCATCTGCTTGGAAATCTGTTGACTTATTTGGGGCTTGGCAATGGCTGGTTGATTGTTATGATAATTAGCATAATCCTTATAGCAATAGGTTTGGGTTGGATTATAGAAGGTTGGCGGTTAGTCTATCATTCTAAAGGAAGATTGGTTACAAAAGGCATATATTCAAGAATGAGGCACCCTCAATATAGTGGGATTTTATTGGTAACATTTGCTTTTTTAATTCAGTGGCCTACATTAATAACTCTCATAATGTGGCCTTTTTTAGTTGTAATGTATTATAATCTTGCCAAAAGAGAAGAGAAGGATATTGAAAAGAAATACAAAATAAAATATTTAAAATATAAAAATAAAGTTTCTATGTTCACTCCATCATTTAAAAAAGTTTCAAAAGTTTAGATAAGAATAATATAATGAAAGAATATAATGTGATAATTGGCGGAGCAAGTTTTGCAGGATTAGCTGTAGCAAGTAAGATAACTAATGGCAAAATTTTATTAATTGACAAAAAGGAAATTGGAACACATCAAATATCTGCCTGTGGTACAACCGTAAAGATGGTTAAAGAAGTTGGTTGTAAAGAATCCATTCTAAAAACTTTTGAGATAGCTACATTACACACAAAAAATAAAGAGAGAGATATTCCATTACCAGAGAAGTTCTGTACAATAGATCATGAAAAATTTTGTAAATTATTTAATAAACAAAATAATGCTGAATTTTTAAAAGCCGAGGTTAAAAAAACAGATGGGAAAGTTGTTTATACTAATAAAGGAAATTTCACAGCAGATATCATTGTGGATTGCACTGGATGGCAAGCAGTTTTAGCTTCCTCTTTAAAAAAGAACTATGTTAGTAAAAATATGCTTTCTTTTGGTATTGAAACAGAAATTCCTTATAGAGATAACAAACTTAGATTTTTTGTAAATCCAGATATTATTGAAAATGGAGCAGCTTGGCTTTTCCCTTGCAAAAAGACAGCAAGGTTTGGAATTGGCAGTTATACAGGAAATATAAAGATACTTCCAAATTTAAAAAAATTCGTTAAAAGCTATAATCTAAAAATCGGTAAAATCCATAGTGGCTACTTCTGCTATTGTTTAAAAAATCCAATAGTTAAAAATATATTTGTAGTTGGCTGTGCTGCTGGTCAAACTTTGCCATTAACAGGAGAAGGCATCAGAAGAAGTGTTTATTTTGGTTTAAAGTGTGGAGAACTAATTCAAAAAATATTGGATAATAAAATCTCTCTTAAGCAAGGACAGAAAAAATATAAACAGTTAGCATTAAACTATAAAAAATATTATAATTATTTGCTAAAAGCTCAAAATATATTACCAACTTTGCCTAATTGGAAATTGAATTTAATAGCTAGATTCTTAACTATAAAACCAATTGTAAAAAAGGTATGGAAAAAATATGGAAAAATTTAATACAAACATAAAAGAAAAAATCCAAAAAATCAGGCATAACCACGGTTTGATGATGATAATATGCTGTGCTTTACCTTTAATTTTGTTAATTGGAGCAGTATATGTTTTTGGGTTAAGTAATAGGTATCTTTTTTGGTTTATACTTCTGCTTTGTCCACTCATGCATTATTTTATGATGAAAGACATGCATAAGAAACATTCTAACAATTAAGGAGGTGAAAAATGGCAAAAGACCCTGTGTGTAATATGAAAGTAGACGAGAAAAAAGCTTCAAAAGAAAAATATAAAGGCAAGACCTATTACTTTTGCAGTCCAACATGCCAGTAGGTATTTAAGGAAAACCCAAAACAATTTATAAAAGGAAAGAATAAAATAAAGATGTGATAAAAATTGGTAAAAATTCAGATTTTAACAACACCTAATTGTAATAACTGTGAAAAAGTTAAAAAAATGCTAAATGAAATGAAAGTAAAATATAAAGTTATTAATATAATAAAAAATCCAGAGATTCTAAAAAAATATCAGGTTATGACAGCACCAGGTATAATTATTAATGGAAATCTAGAATTCCAAGGAGTTCCAAATAAAGAAGACTTAGAAAAAACAATAAAAAGTAAGAAGAAATAGTTTATTCATAATGGTAAAGAAAATAACAAAAAAAGGAAAAGCATATTATCAATGTGAAATATGTAAATTTATTTATAAAGATAAAAAATTGGCTGAGAAGTGTGAAGCCTGGTGTAAAAAGCATCATAGTTGCAATATAGAAATTACAAAAAATGCAATTAAGATATAAGGCAAATATGAATAAAAATGGAAATGAAAATTAAACCAATAGGTTTTGTAAAAAATAATGTTAAAGGGCAAAGATTTGGTGACTGGAAGAATGAAGTTTCAGAAATAATTTTAAATAAGGAATATGAAGGAGCTTTAGATGGAATTGAAGATTACTCTCATATCACTATTGTTTTCTGGATGGATCAAATCAAAACATGCAAGATAAAGCACAGGCCACAGGGAAATATGGAAGTGCCTGTTGTAGGAATTCTTGCATGCAGATGTCCCTCTAGACCAAACCCAATTGGTATTACAACAGTTAAACTATTAAAACGAAAAGATAACAAAATAAAAGTAATTGGTTTAGATGTTGTTGACAATACACCCATTATTGATATTAAACCTTATACTCCGCAATACGATGAAGTTAAAGATGTAAAAACACCAGAATGGATTAATAAATTAAAATATTAAAACATGATGTAAAAAATGCCAAAAGATCCAATATGTGGAATGGAAGTAGATATTAAAAAAGCAGAGTCTAAAGGTTTAGTTAGTATAAAAAATAAAAAGAAATATTACTTTTGTTCTAAACAATGTAAAGATAAATTTGAAGGCAAAAAAATAATTTCAAAAACTAAAGAAAAAATTTCTATTCCAATAACCGGAATGACTTGTGTTTCTTGTGCTAAAACCATTGAAAGTTCTTTAAAAAAAGTAAAAGGTGTTTCTAAAGCAAATATTAATTTTGCAACAGAAAAAGCATATGTCGATTATGATCCAAAGTTAACTAGAAAAGAAGATTTAGAAAAAGCTATTGAAGAAATAGGCTATCATGTAACAAAAGAGGGAAAAAAAGAAGATGGAAATGTTTTAAAATTAAAAATTATAGGTATGGACAATCCTCATTGTGTAAATATCGTAGGCTCTGCTTTGGACAAACTTAAAGGGATTATCTCAAAAGAACTTTTTGTTACAGAAAAAGCAATTATCACTTATAATTATTCTTTAATAACCCCAGAGAGGATTAAAAAACAAATAAAAGATGTTGGATATGAACCTTTAGAGGAAAGAGAAGAAGCAGTAGACATTGAAAAACAAGCAAGAGAAAAAGAAATAAAAACATTAAAAATTAAAGTAATAATCTCAATAATACTTGGTATTCCTTTACTTTATTTCGCGATGGCTCCACACATCAACCTTCCATTGCCTTCCTGGAGTACATTTACACTTGCTTTGATACAGTTCTTCTTAACAACACCCATTATGATTGCAGGTTACCAATTTTTTACAAGGGGGTTTAGCGCTGTAATAAAAACAAAAACAGCTAATATGGACACTTTAGTTGCAATTGGTACAGGAACTGCTTATCTTTATAGTCTTGTTGCCACAGTTTTTATTTTCTTTGGTTTTGCTAAGTTTAGTATAAAAAATATCTATTTTGAAGTGGCAGGGCTTCTTATCATGTTTATACTATTGGGAAGATATCTAGAAGCTGTTGCAAAAGGAAAAACAAGTGAAGCAATAAAGAAGTTGATGGGGTTGCAGGCAAAGACAGCTATTGTAATAATGAACGGAAAGGAAATTAAAATTCAAATAGAAGATGTTAAAGTGGGGGATATTGTTTTAGTAAAACCTGGTCAGAAGATACCTGTTGATGGCTTAGTAATAGAAGGTCATTCATCAGTTGATGAGAGTATGATTTCCGGGGAAAGTATACCTGTTGAGAAAACAAAAGGAAGCAAAGCAATTGGTGCAACAATCAATAAGACAGGAAGCTTTAAATTTAAAGCTGAAAAAGTAGGAAAAGATACAGCTCTTGCACAAATAATAAAACTGGTTGAAGAAGCTCAAGGTTCAAAAGCACCAATACAGCAATTAGCTGATTTAATTTCAGCTTATTTTGTTCCTGTTGTTGTTGGTATTGCTATTATTTCATCATTACTTTGGTTTTTCTTAGGATTTGGTTTTAGCTTTGCATTAACAATATTTGTTGCTGTTCTGATTATTGCATGCCCCTGTGCTTTAGGATTGGCTACCCCAACAGCAATAATGGTTGGTACTGGAAAGGGGGCTGAGCATGGAATTCTATATAAAAATGCAGAGTCATTGCAAATTGCACATAAACTTGATACTGTTATTTTTGATAAGACTGGAACATTAACAAAAGGGGAGCCAGAGGTCACTGATGTTTTTTCAATTGAAAAAGGAAAAGAAAATGATATATTAAATTATGGGGCAATTGCAGAGAAAAATTCAGAGCATCCTTTGGGAGAAGCAATTATTAAAGGAGCAAAGAAAAAAGGGATAAAAATCCCTAATCCGGAAAAATTTAATTCGATTACTGGAAAGGGAATAATAGCTAGATATAACAATAGAAAGATATTGCTTGGGAATAGATCTCTATTTGAGGATGAAAATATTGATATAAAATCAATCGAGTCTAGACTACAAGAATATGAACTTCAAGGAAAAACAGCCATGCTTGTTGCAGTAGATAATAAGATTGTGGGGATAATAGCTGTTGCAGATACTTTAAAGGATTATTCTAAAGAAGCTGTTTCGGGGTTGCATAAATTAGGCATAGAGGTAGTAATGATGACTGGTGATAATAAAAGAACCGGGGAAGCTATTGCAAAACAGGTTGGAATTGATAAGGTATTAGCCGAAGTTCTGCCAGAGGATAAAGCAAAAGAAATAAAAAAATTACAAGGAAAGGGTAAGAAAGTTGCTATGATCGGGGATGGTATAAATGATGCCCCAGCATTAACTCAAGCAGATATTGGTGTTGCTATTGGCTCTGGAACAGATGTTGCAATAGAATCAGGAGATATTGTTTTGATAAAAGAAGATTTAAGAGATGTAGTTACTGCAATGGATTTAAGCAGGTATACAATGAGAAAGATAAAACAGAACTTGTTTTGGGCATTTTTCTATAATGGTGTTGGGATACCTCTTGCTGCGGGTGTATTTTATCCAATTACAGGCTGGTTATTAAGCCCAATAATAGCTGGTGCTGCAATGGCCTTTAGTTCTGTAAGTGTTTTGTCTAATTCATTATTAATGAAAAGATATAAATCAAGAGTAAGATAGTTAAGTGTTTTTCTACTAAAAAAGATTCTTAGGCAATACAAGGCTTGTACTATCAAAATATGGGCTTTTTAGGCATAGAAAGGCTTTTAAAGAAGGGCATATTCTCAATATTAACTTCTTAAAATTGTGGTAAAAAATGAAACAAGATACTTATAAGGCCCAGAATATTCAAGTATTAAAGGACTTGGAAGCAGTTAAACGGCGCCCAAGCATGTATATCGGGGATACTGGTGTTAGAGGCTTACATCATTTAGTTGAAGAAGTGGTTGATAATTCAATAGATGAAGCATTAGTTGGCTTCTGCAATTATATTTCCGTTATAATTCATAAAGATAATTCTATTACAATTGCTGATAATGGCAGAGGCATTCCTGTTGATATTCATCCTAAAGAAAATAGATCTGCATTAGAAGTTGTAATGACTGTGCTGCATGCAGGAGGCAAATTTGATAAACAAACTTATCGTGTTTCTGGCGGATTGCATGGTGTTGGAATTTCTGTTGTAAATGCTTTGTCAGAATGGATTGAAGTAGAAGTCAGGAGAAACAATAAGATCTATTCTCAAAAATATGAATTTGGAAAACCTGTTACAGAAGTTTTAGAAAAAGGAAGTTGTCAAGATACTGGAACTAAAATCAAATTTTTGCCCAATAAAGAAATCTTTGAAGATTTTAATTTTCAATTTGATATAATAAGCAAGAGATTAAGAGAGTTAGCTTTTTTAAATAAAAATTTAAAGATTGATATCAAGGATGAGAGAAGTGGGGATTTTAAATCTTTTTTATATGAAGGGGGTATAATTTCTTTTGTTGAATACTTAAATAAAAATAAAACTTTGTTACATACTTCACCGATATTTTTTGAGAAAAAACAAAGCAACATAAACGTAGAGGTGGCAATGCAGTATAATTCTTCTTATATGGAGAATATTCTCTCTTTTGTTAATAATATAAATACTCTTGAGGGTGGAACTCACTTAAGTGGATTCAAAACTGCTTTGACAAGAGTAATTAATGACTACATTAAAAAAAATAAGCTTGCAAATACTGTTTTAAGCGGGGCGGATGTTAGAGAAGGATTATCATGTGTTATGTCTCTAAAAATTCCAGAACCTCAATTTGAGGGCCAGACAAAAACCAGATTGGGCAATTCTAGAGTTAAAGGAATTGTCGATTCTGTTGTTACAGACAATCTAAAAACTTTTTTTGAAGAAAATCCTGCGGTGGCTAAACAGATAGTTGGAAAATCCTTAGATGCTGCCAAAGCAAGAGAGGCTGCAAGAAAAGCAAGAGAATTAACAAGAAGAAAATCTGTTCTTGAATCTGGAAGTTTGCCTGGAAAATTAGCTGATTGCCAGGAAAAAGATCCAAGTAAGTGTGAATTATTTATTGTTGAAGGAGATTCTGCAGGTGGAAGTGCAAAGCAGGCAAGATTCAAAGAGTTCCAGGCGATATTACCGTTAAAGGGAAAAATACTGAATGTTGAGAAAGCAAGACTGGATAAGATCTTCAGAAATAATGAAATCACAACTCTGATTTCTGCTATTGGTGGAAATATTGGTGAAGATTTTAATATTGGTAAGATAAGATATCATAAAATAATCATAATGACAGATGCTGATGTTGATGGTTCGCATATTTCTTGTTTATTGCTAACCTTCTTTTATAGATACATGAGTGAATTAATTGAGAAAGGTTATGTGTACATGGCTACCCCCCCACTATATAAAATAAAAAAGGGTAAACAAGGAATTTATGTTTATAGTGATGGAGAATTAAATAATTTAGTTAAAAAAGCAGGTAATTTAGAGATTCAAAGATTTAAAGGGCTTGGAGAGATGAACCCAGAGCAATTGTGGGAGACTACAATGAATCCTGAAAAGAGAATTTTAAAACAGATTACCATAGATGATGCTGTTGTCGCTGATCAGATGTTCTCAGTATTGATGGGGAGTCAAGTTGAGCCCAGGAAAAAGTTTATTGAAGAGCATGCAAAAGAGGTTAGAAATTTAGATATTTAGAATGGAAGAGATTAAAACAAGACTGATTGAAGATGAGATGAAAGAGAGCTACCTAGACTATGCTATGTCTGTTATCATGTCAAGAGCTCTTCCTGATGTTCGTGATGGTTTAAAACCAGTTCATAGAAGAGTCTTATATGCCATGCACCAAATTGGATTATTGCACAATAAAGCGCATAAAAAGTGTGCAAGGATTGTTGGGGAAGTGCTTGGTAAATATCATCCGCATGGAGATTCTGCTGTTTACGAAACTTTAGTAAGATTAGCTCAGGATTTTTCTTTAAGATATCCATTAGTTAATGGACAGGGTAACTTCGGGAGTATTGACGGGGACAATGCAGCTGCAATGCGATACACCGAGGCAAGATTAAGCAAAATTGCAGAGGAGATGTTGATTGATATTAATAAAGAAACAGTAGAGTTTGTTCCTAATTTTGACGGCAGTTTAAAAGAGCCAAAAGTCTTGCCGGCACGATTACCAAATTTGCTTATTAATGGAAGTTCTGGAATTGCAGTTGGAATGGCAACAAATCTGCCTCCGCACAACATAAAAGAAGCAGTAGATGCAGTAATAGCCTTGATAGATAATCCGGATATAGATACAAATGAATTGATGGATTATATAAAAGGACCAGATTTTCCTACTGGCGGTTATATTCTTGGTAGTAATGGAATTAAATTAGCCTATAAAACTGGAAGAGGCATCATCACATTAAGAGCAAAAACAGAAATTAAAAAAAATAAGATAATAGTAACGGAAATTCCTTATCAAGTAAATAAAACTTCACTAATAGAGGGCATAGTCTCTTTAGTAAAAGAAAAGAAAATAGATGGAATTTCTGACATAAGAGATGAATCTGACAGAAAGGGTATGTCCGTAGTAATAATTACAAAAAAAAGCGCTAATCCTGAGATAATTCTTAATCAATTGTACAAATATTCCATGCTGCAAACCAGCTTTGGTATAAACATGCTTGCTTTAGACAATGAACAACCAAAAGTAATGGGTTTAAAACAAATAATAAGCTGTTATGTAAACCATAGAAGGGATGTAGTTACAAGAAGAACAAAATTTGAATTAAAAAAAGCAGAAGCCAGATTACATATCCTAGAAGGATTAAAAATAGCTTTATCTAATATAGATCTTATAATAAAATTAATCAAATCGTCTAAAGACCCAGCAATAGCAAAAGAACGATTAATTAAAAATTTTAAATTAACAGAAATACAAAGTCAGGCTATTCTAGATATGCGTTTACAAAGACTAACTTCTTTGGAGCAAAATAAAATAGATGAAGAATATAAAAATTTGCAAAATCTCATAAAAGAATTAAAAGACATTTTAGCTTCTGAAGAAAGAATTCTAACCATAGTAAAAGATGAATTATTAAGTTTGAAACAAGATTTTCAAGATGAAAGAAGAACCCAGATTTTAGATGTGGAAGAAGAAATAGAAATAGAAGATTTAATTCCAGAAGAAATGGTTGTAGTTACCGTTACTAAGTCTGGATACACAAAACGGTTACCTTTAGATACATATAAACAGCAAAGAAGAGGCGGCAAGGGAATAATTGCGGCAGATATTAAAGAAAATGATTTTGTGAATAATATTTTTATTACATCCACCCATAATTACTTGTTATTTTTTAGCAACAAAGGAAAGGTTTATTGGTTAAAGGCTTATAAAATTCCTGTTGCTTCTAGATATTCACGGGGGAAAGCAGTAGTAAATCTCTTAAAATTAGATAAAGAAGAAAAAATAACTGCTGTTCTGCCCATACACAAATTTGATGATAAACATTCTCTGATTATGGCTACTAAATTTGGTTCAATTAAAAAAATAAATTTGAAGAAATTTAGCAAGCCTAGAAAAGGAGGAATAATTGCTATAACTTTGCATGATAATGATGAATTAATGCAGGTAAAATTAACTCCCGGCACATTAAAAATGATCTTGGGAAGCAAGAAAGGACTTGCTGTTAAATTTGATGAAAAAGATGTAAGAAGCGTTGGCAGGTTAGCAGCCGGAGTTAGAGGAATAAGACTAGCTAAAGGTGATGAAGTAATTGGAATGGAAGTAGCGAGAAGCGATGCTAGCCTGTTTACTATAACCGAAAATGGTTATGGAAAAAGAACAAAAACTAATGAGTATAGATTGATTAGGAGAGGTGGCAAAGGCGTTAGAAATATTAAGATTAATGAAAGGAATGGAAAGGTTGTAAGTATTAAAACGGTAATGGATGAAGATGAATTTATTTTAATTACTGAAAAAGGAATTATCATAAGAGTATCTGCAAAGGACATTTCTGTTATTGGTAGGAATACACTTGGAGTAAGAGTTATGAAAGTTGTGAAAGGAGATAAAGTAGCCTCTATTGCAAGGATTAATGAAAACTTTAATATTGTTGGTGGGGGTGAATGCAAATAAAATATCTTGATAATATACTCGAAACCATTGGTAGTACTCCCATAGTAAGATTAAATCATTTAACAAACCACGCTAATATTTATGCCAAATTGGAATATTTTAATCCGGGTGGCAGTATTAAAGATCGGGCTGCACTTTTTATGATTGAAGATGCAGAGAGAAAAGGTTTGTTAAAAAAAGAAGGAACTATTATCGAACCAACTGCAGGAAATACAGGTATAGGTTTAGCTTTGGTTGCCTCACAGAAAAATTATGATGTTATTTTTGTAGTGCCAGACCGGTTTAGCAAAGAAAAACAAACTCTGATGGAAGCGTTGGGTGCTAAGATAATAACGACTCCAACTTCAAACGGGATAGAAGGTGCAATTGAAAAAGCAATTCAATTAAGTAAAGAAATCCCCAACTCTTATGTGCCACAACAATTTTCTAATACCTCCAACTCCTATTCACACTATGTTACAACAGCTAAAGAAATATATCAAGAATTAAGCGGAAAAATAGATATTTTTGTCGCTGGTGTGGGTACGGGAGGTACATTTACTGGTGTGGCAAAGTTCTTAAAAGAGAATTTATCACATGTAAAAACAATTGCAGTCGAACCTAAAGGATCAAGCCTTGGTAAAGGCAAACCAGGTTCGCACAAGATTGAGGGGATAGGTGTTGATGATTTAAATACTGTAAAAATATTAGATAAAAGTTTAATTGATGAAGTTATTACTGTTAGAGACGAGGATGCACACCATACTTTGAAGTTTTTAGCAAGATATGAAGGTATGTTGGTTGGGAGTTCTTCAGGAGCAGCAGCTTTTGCCTCAAAGTTAGTTGCTGAAAGATATAAAGACAAAAACCTTAATATCGTAACTATTTTACCTGATGGTTCAGAAAGGTATCTTAGTAAGAATATATATGGTGATTTCGATGAATGGAAAAAATAAATTTGAAACAAATGCGATCCATATTGGTGAAGAGCCGAATTTAAAAGAAGGT
>SDBV01011133.1_pt1 | contig 11693 bp, 8 predicted proteins | sample 2277081 | NCBI WGS metagenome assembly SDBV01 (sample SAMN10402039, study PRJNA504765) | marine sediment metagenome | isolation source: marine sediment core GS10_PC15, 223 cmbsf | place: Arctic Ocean: Southern Knipovich Ridge | collected 2010
ATTCCCTTCGGATCTGAAGAATCCATCGAAAAACCTTCTCCCCACGATTTAGCATAGGGGAACTTTAAATATGTCCAGTCTTCCACCCTTTCGGAAATAAAATCTGTATACTTTTCGGGAGAGAAATCTTCATACGATCCATCAGGCTTCATTAGTCTCAATTTCCCGTCGTATAGATTCAATGCACCATCATCTGAGACAGTACCGAGAAAACCTGTATTAATCACACCCAGCACTTTTACAGTATCAAGATACTTCGGGAATATATCATTTTTTGCAAAAGAAATAGAAAATTTGGCAAATTCCAATACTTCTTCTGCCATGGGAAGCAATTCATCCCTTTCTTCTTTGGTCAGAGGTTTGCTGAATCCGCCGGGAACAGCCGTTACAGGATGAATTGGCTTGCCTGATATAATTTCAAGCATTTGTGCAGCAAGATGGCGGTTTCGTATGACCTTTTTCCCAATTTCAGGATTTGCCTGTGCAATACCGATTACATTACGAACAGTGTAATCGGCATCCGGACCCATAATAAAATCCGGACCGGACAGGAAAAAGAAATGCAGTATATGTTCTTCCGTATATGCAACACTGTTGCATAGATCCCGCAGTTTGACTCCTGCCGGCGGAAGTTGAACCCCGAAAACTGCATCATTTGCTTTTGCAGACGCCAGATGATGCGACCATGGACAAACGCCGCATATACTTGTCACTATCCTTGGCATTTCTTCCACAGGTCTCCCAATACAAAATTTCTCAAAGCCTCTTAATTCAACAACTTTAACCTTTGTATCTGCTACATTACCGTCATCATCAAGCTGAATAACGATCTTTGCATGGCCTTCTATTCTAGTGACCGGCTGTATTACGATCTGTTTTCCCATGTTACACCCCCTTTCTCTGTGGTAACGGTCGCAAACGATTATGTCCACCGATATACCTATTCAGCAATGCTCTTCTATCATCGATCTGTTTTGCATCAAGGCCGATACTGGAAATTGCAGTCATCATATCGACCATCGGGTTTGCGCCTGCTCTTATAGGGCCGAAACATCCCCTGCACGGCATAAAACCCTTTACACATCGAGGTATCTGTTTTTTATCTGCAGATAGCGGCTTACCACAGCCGGACTTTGTCACAGGTCCAAGACAAAGTATACCCTGTTCATTAAAACATCGCAATTTTTCATATTCTCCAGGAATAAAATCAGCATCCTGCAAAGGTCTCTTTAAGCCCACATTGCTTTTCTCTTCACGTTTTGTCGGACAATCGTCACAGACACTCCTCTCCGGCAGTTCGAAAGGCTTACCCTCAAGGAGACAGGTCAATGCTTCCAGAATTAATGCAGGATTCAGTGGGCAACCGGGAATAGCGAGATCCACTTTGACCACTTCATCAAGTGCATACACCCTGTCTGTTAATTTAGGAAGATCCCTGGATGGGGTATCTGCAGCTTCGGTGGATTTAGAACCTTTAAAGATTTTTTCATAAATATCATCGAGTTTATACATATTTGCAAGAGCCGGTATTCCTCCATAGCAGGCACAGGAACCCAATGCAATAAGTGTTTTGCATTTTTTTCTCATTTCTTCCGCAACATGTTTTTCCTTCTCATTCCTTATCCCGCCAGAGACCATGCCTACATCTGCCTCAGGGATTTCGAGTTCGCTTTTTTCACCGGTCTGACCGAAATACTTGTGATCCATTAATACCGGCATATGGACAAAATCGAGAGACGGAAGAAGATCAAGTAATTTCTCCCCTAAATCAAGAATAGCCACTTCACATCCTCCACAGATATTGAGCCATTCTTCTGCTACTTTTACAGCCATTTTTTCCTCCTTATTAAGTTATATTATTTTTTAGCGACAGTTACTTCTTTTACTATCCGCCGCGTGTAAATATCATATTTATCTCCACTTGTTGCCATTTCTGTTTCGAATCCTTCTTCTCTGTATCCGCAGATTATCTTTTGAGCTTCCTGTTCCGTATTGTAATGATTACCATCCCACATAAACTTTTTTCCTTTAAACACTTTTGCAATTACCATCCACTTTATCCTTTTGTATGTTTATCCTTTTTTTTATGGTATTCCATTAGCGATCATCCTTTATATGGGCTGGGTCCCAAACTTTTAAGTTCATTCACCATTTCTGTGACTACATTAACAAATTTATCTGACTCGGATGCAGAAATCCATTCGAGACGGTATCTTTCTGGTTCCAATCCAAAATCCTCAAGCAGGAGATATATGGCTTCTGCCCGGTTTTCTGCCTTAAGGTTCCCTTCACGATAATGACAGTCCCCGGGATGACAACCGCACATCAGGACTCCGTCTGCACCCTTCATAAGGGCGTCTATAACAAAATTCGGATGAACCATACCCGAACACATCATCCGTATAATTCTTATATTTGTCGGGTACTGCATTCTTGATATCCCGGCCAGGTCTGCCCCGGCATAGGAACACCAATTACAACAAAATGCGACAATTATTGGTTCGAATTTAGTTTCTGCCATAATTTACACTCCAAGTGCTGCTTCTATTTGAGCCATGATCTGTTCCGGCCTGAAGTTCTTTACATATATTCCCTTTTTCGGGCAAGTGGCCATACATACACCGCATCCTTCGCATAACGAACTATTTACTTCGACAGTCTTTTTAATTGCATTCTGATATCTGTACTCTAACAGTGCAACTGCATCATTAGGGCACGGTTCGATACAATAGGCGCAACCATCGCAATTTTCATCTAACACACAGGATATCTTTGCTTCCAGTTCTCTTTCATCCTTGCTGATAATCTTAAAAGCACTAACAGCCGCTGCCTTTGCACTCATTATTGATTCTTCTATAGTAGTTGGATAATGAGCCAGGCCGCAGATAAAAATCCCGGGTGTAGCACAGTCGACAGGAAATAGTTTAAGATGTTTTTCGAGAAAGAATTTATCCTTAGATAAGGATATTTTAAGTAATTTGCTTATCTCTTCATTTTCTTCATTAGGAATAGTACCTGTAGATAGTATTACAGAATCTGCGGTAATTAATAAGTCTTCTTTTAAAACAGCATCCTTAATTTTAACTCCGATTCTGCTGTTATGCTTAAAGATATCGGGTTTAAGATTATCTTCATAACGGATGAAAACCACACCTTTTTCTCTCGCTTCCCTGTAATAAATTTCAAAAAACCCATAAGTCCGGATATCTCTGTAAAGAATAAATACATTTACCCGTGGATTAAATTCTTTAATTTTTAAAGCATTCTTTACTGCCTGCAGACAACAGATACGGCTGCAGAATGAATGATTTTCATTTCTTACACCTACACACTGGATCATTACAACAGTTTTAACCCTATGAATAAAAGTCTGCGTATCGTTTGATAATTTCTCTTCCAGTTCAAGCTGAGTAAGTACATTATTATCTTCACCGTAAAGATATTCACCTGTTGCCGGTTTGTACTCCCTTGCCCCTGTTGCAACAACAATGATGCCATGTTCTATTTCTCTTAAGTCTTCATCCTTTCCAATTATTGATTTAAATTTACCTACCGATCCATTAACCTCTGCGACCTTACATGCTGTAATAATTTCTATATTCTTATTGTCATAAACAGTCTTTAATAAGTCCTGTAATATTTTTTTTGGTTCCTCTCCATTTAAACTAAATAAAACCCGCCTGAAATTTCCTCCCAATTCATTTTCCCTCTCTACCAGATATGTTTTAACTCCGAATCGTGCAAATGAAAGGGCTGCATTCATTCCGGCAATACCTCCCCCTATGACCAGGGCGTTTTGGTTTACCTTCATCTTTTCCGGGTAGAGAGGTTCCAGCAATCTTGCCTTTGCTACTGCCATGCGTACAAGATCTTTTGCTTTTAACGTAGCCTTTTCCGGTTCATGCATATGTGCCCATGAACATTGATCACGAATGTTCGCCATCTCAAAAAAATAAGGATTTAAACCGGATTCCTTAAGTGTTTCCTGGAATAATACTTCATGTGTTCTTGGCGAGCATGAAGCTACTATTACCCTGTTTAACTTTTCTTCATCGATAGCTTTTTTTATCCGCAAGGCCGTATCTGTAGAACAGGTGTAAAGGTTATCCTCAGCATAAACAACATCCGGCAGATCAGTCGTATAATCCCTAACATCCGGAACATTTACAACTCCTGCGATATTTTTACCGCAATGACAGATAAAAACACCGATACGGGGCAGTTCTCCCGTAGTATCTCTTTCCGGTGGATATTCTTTCGGCTTTATCAAGCTTCCCCGAACATCGGCCAGCATCTCGATTACCTTCGAACTTGCTGCACTTGCCTGCAGTATACTTTCGGGTATATCTTTAGGGCCTGTAAATGTACCTGATGCGAATATTCCTTCTCTGTTTGTATCAACAGGTTCATACTGTTCGGTCCAGCAGAAATCTTTATTGTTGAATTTAATACCGAGTTTATCTTCATAGTTATTCCGCCCTGATGCTTCCTGAAACCCGATTGAAAGTACGACCAGACCGAAAACCTCTTCTCTCATATCATTATCTTCATTCTGGTAAACGATTTGGAGATTTCCTGTTTTTGGTTCTTCTTTTAAGGAAGAAGGTCTACTTCTGATATACCTTACAGACATTTCCCGGGCACGTTTATAATAATCCTCGAATCCCTTGCCGTGTGCCCTTAAATCTATGAAAAAGATCGTGCATTCAAGATTCTTCTCATGTTCCATGGCAATAACCGCAGCCTTCGTTGCTGCCATACAACAGATAGAAGAACAGTAACTGTTTTTTGAATCACGTGAGCCAACACATTGAATGAATGCAATCCTTCGAGGCGCTTTATTATCAGAAGGCCTCAGTATCTTACCTGTGTAAGGGCCGGACGGGCTTAAGATCCTTTCGAACTGGAGAGAAGAGACGACATTTGGAAAACGATTGTAACCGTATTCTTTTTTTAAATCCGGATCTACGAGTTTGCTTCCAGATGCCAGGATAACTGCACCGACATTTAAACTTGTATAGTATTCTTGAGTCATATCATGCTCAATAGCATCTGTTCCACATGTTATTACACATTGAAGACACTCAGAGCAAATACTACAATTAAGACACCGCCCGGCTTCTTTAAGCGCTTCTTCTTCATCTAATCCTTTCTGAACTTCCTTAAAAGTTTTTAACTCTTCTTTATCTATTTTTTTTATCTGCTGCCGCTTTTCTCTGCTCCTAATTTTATCTGTAATTTCCTCATTATTTAAGTCTACCCTGTACAGATCGGGTTGAAAAATGTCGTGATCCAGTTTGCTAAGATCTTTACCGTTTAAATATAGGTCTATTGAGATAGCTGCACGGTGGCCGGCAGCAACGGCATCTACAATAAATTTTGTCCCGCTTACAACATCTCCACCTGCAAATACTCCGGCCCTGGAGGTTCTGAGTGTATTTGCATCCACTTTAATTGTTCTTCCCTTTGTAAGCTCAATTTCTCCATCGATAAATGAGAGATCCGGAGCCTGGCCAATTGCGAAAATCACAGTATCCGCTTCTATTATATGCTCTGTACCGCTTATAATATCCATATCCAGTTTCCCGTTCTCATCAAATCCCCGAAAATCAACCTTAACGCATTTTACACCTGTGATTCTTCCATCCATGGTGATTATCTTGAGAAAGGACCGGGCAGGGAAAAAGACTATTCCCTCGTCTTCTGCATCTTCTATTTCCCAGGAATCGGCCGGCATTTTTTCTTTTGACTCAAGACAGGATGTTTGAACGCTCTTTGCTCCGAACCTTATCAAAGTCCTGGCAACATCAACTGCCACATTCCCGCCGCCCAGAACAAGGACTCTGCCCCCGATGTCTACCTTCTCTTCCAGGGCAACGGCACGAAGGAAATCTGTACCGATTAATACACCGTGAAGATCCGATCCGGGAATGGGAAGTTTTTTCCCCAAACCAGTTCCTGCTGCAATAAATACTGCCGAATAATTTTTCTTAAATAGATCATCAATACTTTCCACTGTATGATTCGTCTTAACTTCTATTCTTTCACTAAGAATGTTCCGGATATCCCAATCCAGCCTTTCTGAAGGCAATCTGAATTCGGGTACTCCAACACTCATCATCCCTCCTGTTACCGGAAGCTTTTCAAAAACAGTTACCCTGTATCCTTTCTGACTCAGATCTTCCGCAGCAGTCAAACCTGCAGGTCCTGAACCTATAACAGCTACAGATTTTTCTTCTTTATTTTCTAACTCTTCACCATTTTTTATCTTTATGTTATTTTCAAATGCCCAGTCTGATACAAACCTCTTAAGCATCATAATAGAAACAGGTTCATCCACTTTCTGCCTCGTGCATTCCTCTTCACAATAATGTTTACAAATACGTCCACATACAGATGGGAAGGGATTATCCTTAATAATTGTCTTGTATGCATCCTCATACCTTTTTTCCCGTATAAGTGCTATATAGGCTTGAGCCTTTTGTCCTGCAGGACAGGCAACATGGCAGGGTGAATGGCCAACCTTGTTTATTGCAAAAGTGTTAGGAATTGCCTGAGGATACCTTCTGTATATTGCCCTCTCTTTTGATAAATAAGTATTGTAACCGGATAACACATCTACCGGACATTTTTCCACGCATTCGCCGCAACCTGTACACTTTTCTTCATTTACATAACGAGCTTTCCTCTTTAAAGTCACCTTGAAATTTCCCGGCGTCCCTTCGATTTTTTCCAGTTCGGCCAGAGTTAAAAGCTCAATATCCTTATGTCTTCCTATTTCTACCAGCCGGGGGGCCATGGTACACATGGCGCAATCATTAGTAGGAAAAGTTTTGTCTAACTGTGACATTATTCCGCCTATGCATGGATCTTTTTCTGCCAGATAAACTTTTATTCCCGATTCTGCAAGATCCAGGGCAGCCTGCATACCGGCTATTCCCCCGCCTACAACTAATGCCGATCCAATCTTTTCAGACATGAGACAATATCTCCTTTACAGAAACCAAGTGTCTTTTTAGAAGGAGTTCTTTTTCCGAAGCTCCCAGGCTGAGATCCATTAACTCGGAAAAGTAAAAAACCGGGAGCTTAAAGTCCCTTTCATACTTTTTTTCTATCTCCTTTTGACGCATATCGAGATTAGCATGGCATAGAGGGCAGGCAACAGCAATAGCATCTGCACCTCTTAATTTTGCATCTTCTAAAATATTGAAAGTCAATTTTAAGACTATATCTGTTCTTGTTAATGAAAATGATGCTCCACAGCATTCTGTCTTATATGACCAGTCTATTGTCTCTATCCCAAGAGCATTTAAAATAGTATCCATGCTCTGCGGATACTCATAATCATCACTTTGCGTTATCTTTGGCGGGCGTGTAAGGAGACAACCATAGTAACAGGCTATTTTTATTCCAGAAAGATCCCGCTTTACCATACCAGCCATTTCGTTTAATAGATTCCCTTTTAAAAATATTTCCAGCGGATTAAAAACAGATATCCCATCTGGTAATTTGGATTCGAGTATATCTTCTATCCTGGCAGCAGTTTCCGGTTCGTTTTCTACTTCGGCCTGTGCAGTCTTAAACCTTGAAAAACAGGCAGCACAGGGAGCAATAACATCCTTCAATTCAAGTTTATTAATTTCTATAAAATTATACCATGCTAAACTTATTCCTAGTAATTTCGAAGCTGCATGCGCATATGATGAACCGCAGCAGATCCATTTCTTTGGTTCTTCAAGCTCTATTCCTGTTTTTTCACAAACACTGCGAAAAGAGACTTCGTATTCTTTTGCCATAGAATGTAATGAACATCCGGGATAATAGGCATACTTCATTTTTGCTCCAGTTTTTTTATCTTTGAAAATATTTTTTTTATTGCCAGGAAGCTTTTAAACCGTGGGAAAATACTTAACTTGCCTTTTAAAAACATTTTTAATCCCAATCCTAAATCTTTTGTAAGCTTAAATGTGGATAGTTTCAATTTCATGATGAAACCCAATTCAAACACCCTGCCGTAAAAGCGCATATTGGAGAGACCTGCTCGGTAAAATTTTAATATTTCCGGAATTCTTGGTTTAACTTTTGTGCAAATCGCCATATTCCTTAACGTATCCATCACTTTTGCTACATCTATTTCGTGGGGACAGCGTGTAGTACATGTCTGGCATGCGGCACAAAGCCAAATTGTTTTACTGTTAAAAACAATATCCTTTAAACCTAGACGAGCGGCATGTATTATTTGGGTAGGTGTGTAGTCAAGGAAACCCGAAACCGGGCATCCGGAGGAGCATTTTTTACATTGATAACAAAGATTGATATTTTGACCAATTTTCTGTTTTAAAGATTCAGTAATATCTGAGAAATTTTCAGTAATATTAACTACATCATTCAAGTAAATCTACCTTATAATTGATTTACATTTTTCCGGCCCACTCGATTTTTAGAAATCTGCAGGATCCGATTATAATGAATTTAAAACCACTGTCGACATTTATATTCGCTATATTATTACTCCAAAACTGCTACATTATGATGCATACATTTAACAGTGTACTTTAAAAATCATTAAAAATAACGGCTCGAAACAAAAAAATTATCAATAACGATTCTCCTTTAACAACATTATATTTATAAACGAAATTAAGTCAATATAAAATTAAGTCTATACGTAATTATGACAAGGCAAATTTTTATTGGCTTGCTCCGGAAAGTTGGATAAAAAATCAAGAATAATAATATGCATCTGAAAAAGCATATGATGAAGAAGTTTGTATATCGTTTAGGCCTTTTAGTTCTCTATTACTATATTCTTTAGTATACATTCGTTACCAGCAATAATGTCACGTTCGAATTTTCCACATTCAGGACAGGATAGTAACAAATTATCCGCCTGATATTCGTTGCCGCAATTACATTTAAATAATGCATTTTCCGCTTCTATTTTTATTTTTATAGGCATAAGGCCTTTTTCATTAAATATTAGTTCAAGATAAAAAATAACTGATTCACTAAAGACACCGGACAAGCTTCCTATTTTCAATTCTATTGCGATTATCTTATTATTGTTAGCATTTTTTAGTACAATTTCTGATATTTCTTTTGCTATGGAATACTCATGCATTTCTAAAACCTATTCGTAAATTGATGATAGTAAAATTGATAATCTGAATCAAGCCCCTGGAGCTTCTAAAACGATTTAAAAAAGAAAAATTGTATCAGGTATTATAGAATAGACGAAAAAAGATCAATATTATTAAAAAGGGTACTGCTTTAAAGTTTTATTCATATCCCAGAATACAATATTATAATATTCCTTGCTAAAATTTGATAATACTTCAATACCTATTACAGAAGCATCAATTTGCGAATTATATTCAAATAGAGCTAAGTTCTGCAAATAGCGGGGAGTTAATCCATTTTCTACAGGCGCGGTTACATCAATACCGATTGCATCCGGATAAAATGATTTCTGCATAGGATCTACAGAAACTATATATGCTTTGATCAGATCCGGAGTTGTATGCTCAATCCTCTCTATGGTTTTCCCTGTAATGTATCCTGCAGCCCTGTGTTCAAAATGTTCATGTGCATCTGACGGGCCGTCATGCGAGATAATTATGTCCGGCTTATAGCCTTCTATTAATGTGGTTAAAGTGTTAATTAAGTATTCTTCTCCTCCCCAGACATTAATTATTCCTGTAATATTTTGTTCCTGAAGGATAGCGGTATATGGATGGTTCTTGAGGCCAAATCGTATATATGTTTCTGCTCCTAAAATTGTTAAGGCCTGCTTACTTTCTTCAATTCTTACATTTGATAATTCAGTTCCAGCTAATTTATATGGGGGATAATTTCCTCCGGTTATTCTATTAGGAAATCGATCCTGCCCTGCTTCTCCGTCTGTAAAAATAATAACAACGATTCTTTTGCCTGCTATAGAAGCCTTTGCAATAAGCCCTCCGAAATCAAGAGTTTCATCATCCGGATGCGCATGAATAAAAAGCATATCAGCTTTATAAAAATTAGGAATATTACCTGGCAGTACTATTTCAATTTCCGGCTGTTCTGTAATAGCAAGTGATAATGGAAGGGAAATCTCTGTTTCTTTAATTGTTGTTGGAATTATATTTATATTTTCTTCCATCTGTTCTTGCTGTTCCGGCTGTTCCAACTGTTCCGGCTGTTCCGGCTGTTCCAACTGCTCCGGCTGTTCCAACTGCTCCAGCTGTTCCGGCTGCTCCGGCTGTTCCGGCTGTTCCAACTGTTCCAACTGTTCCAATTGTTCCGACTGCTCCGGCTGTTCCAACTGTTCCGGCTGTTCCGGGTGTTCCAACTGCTCCGAATGTTCCGGCTGTTCAGGTCTTTTTTTAGGAAGAAAGATAAACAGAAAACATAATAATATCACAAAAATTATTTCAAATCTAAACCCTTTTGACTCTTTTTTGACAGCAGTCTTTTTTTTATTGTATCCCAAATATATAATTCTATACTGCTGTAATGCAATTCTGTCTCCAGGGACTAATTGTTTTTTTCTTCTTAAAACTCCATTAATTAGAAATGGATTTACTGATTTATATTTCGCATTATTTTTTCCGGGTATAATAGTAAAGCCGTTTTTTTTGTATTCCGGATTTAAATATTGTAACTCGATGCTGTCTTTATCATTATAACCTATGTTTATTGGGAATTTTGTAAATTTTTCAATTCTATTTTCTTTTGGATGTTTTATCTGCAGTTTTAATGTAAGTGAGTCCATCTCATTAGTATTATCGGATTTTTCTTTTTCAATGGAAATCATTTTGTTATTAAATAAGTAGAGAAATAAAAAATATTATTAATGATAAATGGTAGGAAATTTTATAATCTACACCAAAATCTGAAAGAAGTTTATTGCGTTCTTCATGAACAAATAACATTTTATCCTGTGTTATAAAACTTGTTCAGATTATAAAAATGGAGACCGAGGTTATTATTTTATTACACATATAGATCGATAAGCAAGCCAGGAGTATTTTCAGGTTTTTCATATTGAGAAAATTTTATAGTTCTTGTTGTCCCGCCTGCCATATAGGCTTCTCCGGTATTGGGATCATGTCTTATTTTATAGGACACACTAACATAGATTCTATCACCGTTCAGTACAGCTTCACTTATGCGGCGGCTTACATGCTGCGCTTCATGAGCAGGTACTGCTCTATAAAGGACCGCGGCCCTGTTAGTTTTGAAGGAGAAGAAAAGGACACGCCCGGATCACTTGAAACATCGTGGTAATTATGCTCTGTGTGCTCAGATTTATCCATTATTTGATAGTATAGAGAAAAAACAGGTGGAATCTTCTGTAAATCTTATAAATCAGAGTCAAAATTCAGCCATTCCCTTTATAACAGACAGACTTATCACTGTAAGATAAAAACGGAGGAAAAAAAATAAATCAAATAGTAGAAGTCCCTGAAATTACAGGAGGTGCCCTTCCTTTGTTTATGAGATATTGAATTATCCTATCTATCTGTTCCGGCTCCATAATGAAAGCTACTATGCGCATTTCTCACAGATAAGGGGCAGGCTTCCACCATCCATGGTTGCACTGAAAAATACATAATATAACCATTGACCCTGAAAATTTATTATGAGAAAATAGATTTGAGGGGAATTATGAGTTTAAATCTAACTAATCAAGAACAATTATTTACTGC
>SDBV01011134.1_pt1 | contig 11692 bp, 10 predicted proteins | sample 2277081 | NCBI WGS metagenome assembly SDBV01 (sample SAMN10402039, study PRJNA504765) | marine sediment metagenome | isolation source: marine sediment core GS10_PC15, 223 cmbsf | place: Arctic Ocean: Southern Knipovich Ridge | collected 2010
GAAGCGGCCGCGCAGCACCTTGTCGAAGAGCTCGACGGCCATAATGGCCAGGATGCCGGCCGCCAGTCCTATAACGATGGCGCTTGAAGGCGACACGTAGGCGCAGCCCGCGGTTATGCCTACCAGCCCGGCCAGAGCCCCGTTGAGGGCCATGCTGGGGTCGGGTTTGCCGAAGCGTATCCAGGAGTAGAATAGGGCGCCGATGGCGCCGGCCGCCGCGGCCAGGCTCGTGGCAACCGCGATGGCGGCGATCGATAGATTCGTTCCGGCCGTGGTGCTGCCCGCGTTGAACCCGAACCAGCCGAACCAGAGGATGAAAACTCCCAGCGCTGCCAGGGGTATGTTGTACCCGGGAATGGCCTTCACATGTGTTTTACCGTTTACCTTGACGTATTTTCCGGTGCGGGGTCCGAGCACGATGGCGCCTGCCAGTCCGGCCCAGCCGCCGACGGAATGTACGACGGTGGAGCCGGCGAAGTCCGTGAACCCCAGGCCGGCGAGCCACCCGCCGCCCCAGACCCAGTGTCCGACCAGGGGGTAGATGAGGGCCGTCATGAAAACACTGTACACCAGATAGGCTGGAAAGCGCGTCCGTTCGGCCATGGCACCGGACACTATGGTGGCCGCGGTGGCGGCAAACACCACCTGGAACAGCCAAAACGTCAGTTGCCAGAGCCCGTCTTTCGTGGACGGGTCTCCCTTTGCCAGAAAGAACCCGTCGACACCGAACAGGCCCAGGGCGTCCGCCCCGAACATTATCCCGAAGCCGATGGCCCAGAAGGCGATGGAACCGATGGAAAAATCCATCAAGTTCTTCATCATGATGTTGGCCGCGTTCTTGGCCCGCGTGAAGCCGCTTTCCACCATGGCGAAGCCGGCCTGCATGAAAAAAACCAGGAACGCGGCGATCAGCGTCCACACCGTGTCGATTGCGAGGGCATTGGCCTCCGGCGTGGTTTTCTCGGCCATGGCCATCGGCGCGGACAGGAGCAGCAAGAGCAGTACGGCAAATAGTGTTTTCTTGGTCACAGTCCCTCCTCGCGGTGTGTGTCGTACACCGTTGAAAGTGAACCTCCCTGATCGCGTAAGTCCACTACCAGGGGCGGGCGAGTTGGGATTTCCAGGCATCGCAGCGTAGCCACTGCAAGGGTCTCCGCCTCCCGCCGCCGCTCACCTTGCTGCTTAAAGCAAGAAGGGTGCCAGGCACGTGTTGCAGGGGCAACGTCGCTAAATCACCTGGTATCAAGCAAATGGTGATGAGTGGGATGTTTGGTGGGAATTAGGGCCAGTGCCAAGGTTACCAATATGTAACAAAGGATGGCCAATACCACATTTTGGTATTTTCAAAAAGCTGATACTGCCGAACGCAATTAGGCTGTAACTACCGCCTCCGCAGCTGTGCTCTGTATACCCAGTTGAACAGAAAAAGAACACCTATCAAGACCAAGGGCCCGGAAATTCCCAAATAGGCGCTCCAATGCAATCGCCCCCAGCTCAAGACCAGATAGAACAACGCCAAAGCGATGAACAGGATCGCCCCAACCCATTGCCAACGCCATGCCAGGACTAATGCGATGACAACAATGTATACTGGAACCAGATGAATTAGCAGGGCAAGAATTGTTTGCCAAAAGCCATAACCTTCACTGAATACGTCTAAGGCAAACAGACTCAAAAACATCGCGAAAAGAATGCACAGAACCCGCGGAGTCCAGAAGAGAACTAGCTTAATGCTCGTCTTCATTGGTTTCTCATTAGTATTGCGCCTAAAGCCTAAGCTGAGCTGACAGAGGGGCAAAACCGTTAAGCCGGCTTGGCTTGCGGCCATAAGCTATCAGATAACACCATGACAGCAGGGTTTGTCTGCTCGCCTGCTCCCCTCTGTTATGTTCCATCTCTATCTCTTTAGATTTTGTATATACTCCTCTATAGCTTCTCTCGTTGTCATCCAGTCTTTGTTTATCTTTACGGCTGCTATCCTGCCCTTCCTTGCTAGCAGTGATAAATATTCTTGTGAATAATCACAATGCTGCGCAGCCTCTTTTAAATTGATAAACATTCTTTCTTCATTCTGATCTGGCTCAATACTGTTTAGATATATTATCAACGACCTTTCAATTGACCTGCCTATGAAATCATTATAGGGTCCCTTTTTCCCAAGGTTTGCCTCATTCAATACTCTGTAATATCTTTTTCTGTCCACTTTTAAAATAATAGCCGGTGGATAGCCATGTTTCATTAGTATTGCATTCATCAATAACCTTGCCACTCTGCCATTCCCATCAATGAAAGGGTGAATCATCACTAATTGATAGTGTATATCTGCTGCAAACTGTGGAACGTTCATTGAGTATTCATGTTGGTAGAACCATTCCATAAAATCGTTTATTAGACGGGGAATTTTTATTGATTGCGGGGGTATGTGATTTGCCCCTACTATTCTAATATTTTGTCTTCTATAATTCCCAGCTTCTTTATCATCAATTGAATTCAGGACAAGTGCATGTAATTTTTTAATTGTTTCTTCAGTCACTTTTCCTTTCTTTTTTACTATTGATTTAAGATAATCAATTCCATTCTTATGATTTATAGCCTCAAAATGCTCATGTACTGTTTTCCCTCCAATAGTAATTCCTGTATTTATTACGATTTCTGTTTCCTGTAATGAAAGAGTATTGCCCTCAATTGCGTTTGAGTTATATGTCCATGCTATAGCAAACTCTTCTTCTAAGTTCCTGTTTATTGATGGGTTCAACGGCCTATGTCGATCGAGCTCCCGCTTTTTGCCTTCAATACTTTTTAACAGTCTTTCGTTCATATATCGGTATCCTGATTATTAGTATATACCGATACTAACGCAGAAAAAATACCTTTTAACTTTTTCTCTCAGTTTTTGCGAACATCAAGGGGGCGCAGGGGGCGCGGCTAGGTTACCCCGGTCTCGGAAACGATGCGCTGCGGGGCGGGCGGCCCCGCGCTGCTCGTTGCGGGCGACCATGACGATTCTCGCACCCTTCTTGGCGAGCGCCCTTGCGGTCTCATAGCCAATGCCGCCGTTGGCACCCGTGATCAAACACGTCTTTCCTGTCATTTCCTCAACTCCTGGCGGTCTTTGCCGCAAAGGCCCTGGCTGCCACGGCAAGTCCCAGCACCGCGAACCCGGTGGTCACTACGAAGCAGAGCCACAACGGCAGCCTGTCGGCGCCCGAGAGCGCGCCACCGCCCGCCAGGATCGTCTGCCGCACACCGTCGACGAGGTAGCTCGTGGGATTGGCCAGAGCGCCGACCCTCATCCAGCCGGGCAGCGACGCCATCGGGTAAAGCGCGTTGCTCAGAAAGAGCACCGGGAGGTTTAACAGCATGATCATCGCGTGGTAGGCCATCAGGTTATCGGTCTTCGATGCGACCATCAGCGCCAGGCCGGTGAACCCCAGGGCATAGCCCACGAGCAGCGCGAATCCAGCGAGCCAACCGAGTGGATTGGCGCTCAACCCTGCGCCCATCAGCACACCGATGACAAAGATGACCGCGGCCTGCACCAGCGCCTTGGAGACGGTGCTCCCCGCGGTGCCCAGTATGATGCTGATGCGCGGAATGGGGGCGACCAGGTACTCCTTGACGATGCCACGCACTCGCTCGTCGAGCCACACCATGCCGCCGCCGATGGCGCCACCCATGGCGCTCAGAGCGACGATGCCGGGCAGCATGAACCCGACGTAGCTGCCTCCGCCACCCACAGCAGCGGCGCCCATGAGGCTCTTCATTCCCACACCGAAGAGCACCATCCAGAGCACAGGCTGGATCATCAACCCGAAGAGTTCCTCGCCGTTGCCGAGGAACTTGCGCATGTGCCTGTGCCAGATGGACAGCGCCACCCCGATCACACCCACGTCTCTGGCGACTGATATGTCATTCATGACTGCACTTCCTCTCGCAGTTGGCGTCCCGTGTGCTTGAAGAACACGGCGCCCAGATCGGGCTTGGCAACCGAGACATCCTCGATGGCGAAGCCTCCCTCGGTGGTAATAGTGACGACCTCGGCCAGATGCCGGGACGAGGACTCCACGCCCAGGAGAAAGCCCCCGTCGACCCTGGACACCGACTGGACGAAGGTCAGCTTTGAAAAACGGTCACCGATGCCGCCCGTGGGACCGCTGCCGAGCACGCGGATGGTGTCAGCCCCCAGTTCGTCGATCAGGGTGGCCGGTGCCCCTTCGGCGACGAGCCGCCCGTGATCCATGATCCCGACAAGGTCCGCGAGCTGCTGCGCTTCGTCGAGGTAGTGCGTGGTGAGCAGGACAGTCAGCTCGGTGCGCTGCTTGAGGTCGCGGATGTAGTCCCAGATCTTGGCCCGCCCCTGTGGGTCCAGGCCCAGGGTGGGCTCGTCGAGGAAGAGCACGCGCGGCACCGTCATCAGCCCGCGCGCCAGCTCGAGTCGGCGCTTCATACCGCCGGAGTAGCCCTTGCTGCGTCGGTCGGCCGCGTCCGACAGCTCCACGAGCCCAAGCAGCTCGTTGGTCCGGGCGCGCCGCTCAGATGCGGGCATTCCGTAGAGGCGGCCGTGGTAGTCCAGCACCTGCCTTCCGGTTAGCGCGTCGTCGAGCACCATCTCCTGAAACGTGACACCGATCTGCCGCCTGACCTGCGCCGCCTCGCGCACCACATCGAAGCCGTAGATGCTAGCGGAACCGGAGGACGGCTTGGCCAGGGTCGTCAGCATCGAGATGGTCGTCGTCTTGCCTGCTCCGTTAGGCCCGAGTAAGGCATAGGTGCTGTTGCGCGGGACAGATAGGTCGAGCGCCTCGACCGCGCGAATGTCATTGCCATAGCTCTTGCTGAGCTGCCGTGCCTCGATGGCCGGCACCGGCTCCGCGGCTCCTGTTCTGTCTGTAGTCGTCGTCATGTGGACTCCTTGGCCGCAATCACCTCGTCGAGAAAGCGGGTCTCCAGATCGAGGGAGCGGAGGATGTATTCGAGCGCCAGAAGCGTGCTCCTGGCGTGGCGTTCCCCGGTCGAAGCGCCGCTCTCGCCCTCGCTTCCGGTGAGCGCGGCGCGGTACCCTTCGAGCGCCGCTCTTCTTTGTTTGAGGAGTTGAGTCGCCTCGGGTGCCGGAAGGGCATCGAGCAAGCTCATGCTCACCAGGCCTGGCAGCTCATCCGGTGTGAATGCACCGAGTTGCTGCCGCAACAGATCCTGGAATGCGTGCTCACCCGCCTCGGTGACCGCGAACACCCTGCGCGGTCTGTCTCCGGTGGGCTCGTCCCTGTGCTGCACCCACCCGTCCTTCTCCATGCGCTCGAGCAAGTTGTAGGCGGTCGGCTTCTTCAGCGAGATCGGCACCGTGCAATCGAGGTGCGCATTGAGCATATATCCATGCATTTCCGTTTGCCGAAGCAGGCCGAGTAAAAGCAGCTTCCGTTCGTTTGTCATCGCCATGGGGGCCACCTCGCGGGTTGTTGCACGACGTCTGCGCGCCATCGATAGTCAGTTTCGACTATCGACAATATAGTCAAGAATGACTATCAGGTCAAGGCGGCGTGGCAAAAACAACTCGCCCCTCACGAACTTCATGCCCCGGATGCGTCCCGTGAGCCCCAATGGGCAGGTGACGATCTCAGACATCGACCTGCACCTTCGGCGAGCGAGCGGTCTCTCAGGAGGGCCAAGGAGCCGGGTTCCCATAGAAACAAGAAATATTTTCAGGGTCGCATACTATCTGTCTTGACGATGAATGAAAGCGGCATTCCGGCAAAAAGAGCAGGCCGGCCCCATCGACAACCGGGGGCCTCATATGGGCTTGGCAGCGCACTACACACATCCTGCTTGCTTGTACCTTTTGTAATCCGGACTGCGCCGAAAAACGTGGGCTTCTTGTTCTTCATTATTTGCTTCGTGTCCAAATAGAAATCACCTGGCCCATCTTTTACACAGGTCAACTCATCGGCATAGACGCTCAAAATGCTCTTGAGTTTTTCAAACACGACTCGAAATTTGGATTTCAAATTATTCTGTTTTGGCATACATCGCTCTATGGCAGCTCACAGGCTACTATCAAGAGATCGGATTAAAATGTAATGACCTTGTCGCTATCAATGACCCACTCTGCCAGAGCAGGCATCGTAGATTTTTCAGCACCCTCAAAATAGGGGTGATTCCTGTAAATTCCGCAACGTGCCATGCAGGTTCCACAAACTTTTACCGGGACGCCCTGAGCGATGAGGTCTTTGAGTATCTTGGACAAATCCTGGTCGTATCCTTCTGGTGGCTTGCAAACGTCGCGAGCCATGTCCACGGAGTCGTTCATCAAGAAGATCCTTACTTCTTGTCCCGCATCCATTAGTTTTCCCGCCAGGCGTAACCCATTCCAGGTTACATCAGTGCTGTCGTAAGGCTCACGGTTAAAGATGATGAGAATTTTCATTCTTTGCTCCTTTTTCATGTTGTTTGACGGCTAACGTTGCGGCTCATCCGCGCCGAGACCCGGCTTGCGACCGATGGAGCGCGACGAGAGCACGGCGCACTCACGCCTCGCGCAGCGCGTCGGCTGGAACCGCGCTAGGCGCGCAGAACTGTATTGAACCAGAACTCACTAAATGTGCTTCCATTTTTTCGTCTTTGGCAAAGGCCTCTGCTTGTCGGGCGATCGGTTGAGCCAACGCTCCGGACTGTCTTAGCCGTGTCAAATGGACTCGTCGGAGTGCGGTTTCAACTGTTACGGACAGAGGCACAAGGGTCGGGGTGGACTGCTGAAGCACCAAGTGTGCTGATTCAACGTCCACCTGAACGTTCCAGTCCATTTCGCGAATCCACTGCGGGAAACCGACTCTGGGAGGAAATACGTATCCGCCCATGAGAAAACCCGGCCAGTCCAGCACACCCGTTACTCTGTCATCCTGGATGAGGATATTTAGCGGGTGAAAATCTCCGTGGCATATAGCGAGACGCCCCGATTCAGATGGGCGATTCTCCATCAACCAATCTACGCCGTTATAAATCCAGGGTAATTCATCCGCGATGTTTTGCAGAATATTAAACCGATTGTCGAGCCTGCATTGATTCTCATCAATACCTTGTTCATTTAGCGACTCGATCAAAGATTCCGGTTCAATTCTATGAAGGGCCGCATGGGCTTTACCCAGGATTTCCGGTATGGTCTCTACAGGAGCAAATATCATGGGCTTTCCTGACAAGAAGTCCATGATGAAAAATGCTCCGCCCAGGATCGACTTGTTTGTGCATGTGAAGTGCGCCTTGGCGACAGGGAATCCTTCCTTTGCCGGCGCATTCTGGACGCCGCTCTCCCGAACAGCATTTTCAGGACCACGGGACTCGGGATATAAACGCAGCACCAGGTGTTTACTCAGTTCCTTTTGAACGCCTTTTAGCTGGAACCGATATGTGGCTGTTTCAAATCCTCACTGCAACTGAGTCAGGGGTGAATCATACTCTATCCCTGAGTCATTGAGCTCATCTCTCAGATAAGCTAAAAGCTTACGCGCAATTCGGTCAGTTTTTTCGTTGGGATAAATCATTGAATATGAGCCTCTCAGTTTTTTTATACTGTTTCATGACGGTTTTTACACGCCACTCGACGCTCGCATGAGCCGCGCGGCGTCAATTGATGGTTACCTGACGAATCAGGCTCTTCTCATCAGGAACTTCTGATGGCCGCCCGTGCCTTCTGGGACAAACACTTCATCCAACACATCGAACCCCGCGGCCTGAAACCATGCACGGTAGGTCTGTGCGTCGGCCTGGCTCCAGTACATTGTGGCGCCGCTGACACCCAGCCAATCCTCCTCAGTACCGGTCCAGGCCCTGCTTCCGACCACCAGGAGAGCCAACCCTGACTCGCGCAGCCATCGATGGATCGAACTAATCAGAGCTGGTTGTTCGGCGAGAGGCACATGAATCATAGCGTACAGGCAGACAACCGAGTGGAAGCAGCCTGTCGGGAACGAAACGGTTGTCATGTCGGCCCGGATAAACTTGGCCCGCGGCACCAGGGATGCTGCGCGTGAGATCTGCACCCGCGAAATGTCAACTCCCGTCACAGCGAATCGATCGGCCAGCAGCTGCGAGGTTGGGATGCCGCATCCACAGCCAAGGTCCAACACCGCTGCTCCGGGGGGCAGCTCCTCCCCCAGAGGCTCAAACCAGGCCTTGTACTCGGCTTCAGCAATCGGGTCTTGGTCAGAGCGGTAAGCGCCTGAGACGAGATCGTATCCGCGGGCAACAAGCTGTTTCGAGGCATCGGTGCCGCACCCAAGATCGAGCAGTCTATCCCCTTTTGATGTTCCAGATAACTGTGAAATCAGATTGAGCCACATAACTGTGTTCTGTTCAGAAAGTAAACGGCTCTTGCCCCAACTGCATCGGAAACATCAAAACGCGGAAAAGGCGTTGCTGAACGAAGAGAATCGCGCATATTGCCCCCTATCCGCGCTCTTCGAGGGCAACGAACGGCTTCGGCTTTTGCCCCGTGTACAACGCCCTCGGGCGGTAGAGACGGTTGCCGATTCTCTGTTCCAGAATATGGGCCAGCCACCCGGCCGCGCGTGCGGCGGCGAAAAGAGGCGTGAACAGGATGGGCTTGATTCCCAGCATCAGGTAGACGGCGCCTGAGATGAAATCCACGTTCGGGTAGATCGGTTTCCCCTTTTCTTCCATCTTTTCCCGGAACACGGATTCAATGCGGCCCAGCATATCCAGGTAACGGGAATCGCCTTTTTTTCGCGACAGTTGCTCAAGGAAATCGGTCATTATGATGGCCCGGGGGTCTTTGGCCTTGTATACGCGATGGCCCATGCCCATGATTTTCTGCTTGCATGCGAGCGCGTCCTCGATCCACGGTCTGACCTTCGAAACCTCGCCAATGTCGTCCAGCATCGCCACGACTTTTTCGTTGGCCCCGCCGTGCAGGGAACCGTAAAGAGCGCCTATGGCCGCGGATATGCTGCAGTAACAGGTGGATTTTGTCGAAGCCACCACTCGCGATGTGAAGGTAGAGGCATTGAAACCGTGCTCGGCGTGCAGGGTGAGGCACTTATCCATTATATGCCCTTCCATGGGGTCGGGTTCCTCGCCTGACAGCATGTAAAGGAAATTGGCGCCGTGAGAGAGATCCGAGCGGGGCGCAACGTAGTCGCCGCCGTCCTTGAAGCGCTGGTAGGTGGCGATAACGCTGGGCAGCTGGGCGATCTGATGCAGTGTGCTGCGGCAGTTGCAGGTGTCCGAATGATGGATCTTGTGCTCGACGTATCCGCTCAGATAGGCTATGACCGACTGCAGAAGCTCCATCGGGTGGGCATCCGACGGAAAATTCCTGATCATATCTCTGATAGGCGGCACCAGCTCGCGACCGGCTTTCATTTTCCGGGAAAAGCACTCCAGCCGGTCTTTGTCGGGAAGCTCCCCGTAGAGTAAAAGGTAAGTGACTTCCTCGTAGCTGCAGTGGGCGGCCAGATCTTCTATCGAATAGCCCATGTAGTACAGTTCGCCCGCCTCACCGTCTATCTGACAGATTTGGCTCTCGGCTGCGATGACGCCCTCGAGGCCTTTGGCATATGCCGGCTTATCCATGAAATCACCTCCGGTATTCACAATTGCTGCTCCCGGCTGTTTTGCGCCTGCTATCCCGAAACGCCGGTATGAAGAAAATAGTGCATCGCTCATAAAATGTCAAAATCAAGATGGAGCCCGGGGCACTATCGGTGGTCGAGCTGTCAGGGATAAACGACTCGACCGTCCGTCACGCCGAGTGGATGGCCCGCCTGTCCACCGCGAGGGCAGCCTCTCTGACGGTTTCCGACAGAGTGGGGTGGCTGTGAACGGTCCGGCCGATGTCCTCAGCGCTCCCGCCGAACTCCATCACTGTCACGGCCTCGGCTATGAGCTCGGAGGCCCTGGGTCCCACGATGTGCACGCCCAGAACCCTGTCGGTTTGCCTGTCCGCCAGGATTTTTGCGAAACCCGCGGCCGCATTCAACGCGATGGCCCTGCCGTTGGCCGCGAAAGAGAAAGTGCCCCTGGCGTATGAAATGCCTTGCTCTTTGAGCTGCTGCTCCGTTTTGCCGACAAAGGCGCCCTCCGGCTCGGTGTATACCACGCCGGGCATGGTGTCGTAGTTGACGTGGCCGGCTTTGCCGACCAGCTTCTCGGCGAAAGCGATGCCCTCTTCCTCCGCTTTGTGGGCCAGCATGGGGCCGGTGATCACATCGCCGATGGCGTAAATATGGGCGGCGGTGGTCTCGAATGTGTCGCTTACCCTGATGCATCCGGATTCGTCGAGCTCGATGCCCAGTTTCTCGAGCTCCAGACCTTCCGTGAAGGGCTTGCGCCCGACCGCTGCCAACACGCGATCACCCTTGTAATTTTTCGATTGCCCTTGTTTGTCTACGGCCTTCAACGTGACTTTCCCGGATTTGGCGATGCTGACACCCTCGACCCTGGTCCCCAGCTCGAAAACAAAGCCCTGCCCGGTGAGCTCTTTTCTGAGCGCGGCTGCCAGCTGCCCGTCCCAACCCGGCAGAATTTCGGGCATGATTTCGAGCACCGTCACTTTTGAGCCCAGGCGCAGCCAGACGCTGCCCAGCTCGAGGCCTATGGCGCCGGCCCCGACGACGAGCAGGCTGGAAGGTACCGCGTCGAAGCTGAGCGCCTCGGTCGCGCTCACGATGCGCTTGCCATCCATAGGCAGAAAAGAAAGCTCCTGTGGAACGCTGCCGGTAGCCAGGAGGATAGCGTCCGCTTCCAGGGTTTGCCGTGCCCCCCCATCCGGCGGTTCCACCTCGACCCGGCCGGCAGCGAGGACGCGGCCCTCTCCCTGGATAACCGTTATTTTGCGCTTTTTCATAATAAAACCGATGCCCGACGTCAACCTGGACACGACCTGATCCTTGCGCTTCATCATGGCCGCCAAATCCAGCTCGAGTCCTTTCAGCAACAGGCCGTGGTCTTTTGCTTCACCGCGGCAGCGGTGGTAGAGCTCGCTGGAATCGAGCAGCGCCTTGGACGGAATACAGCCCACATTGAGGCACGCGCCGCCAAGCTCGGGCCGCCTGTCCACCAGCGCGACCGAAAGGCCCAGCTGCGCGGCCCTTATGGCCGCAACGTATCCCCCGGGGCCTGCCCCAATTACGATCAAGTCGTATCTGTTTTTCTTTGCCATGGTGCTTCCTGTCGGGTTGCTCCCCAGCCTACATGCCGAGCAGCATCTCGGTTGGGTCTTCGACGGATTGCTTGATTTTTACTAAAAAACTGACCGCTTCCCTGCCGTCTATTAACCGGTGGTCGTAGGTCAGAGCCACGTACATGACGGGACGGATGACCACGGCGTCGTCCGCGACGACGGGTCTCTTCTTGATGGCATGCATGCCCAGAATAGCGGTCTGGGGGGGGTTGGGAATGGGAGTCGAGAGCATCGACCCGAAAACACCGCCGTTGGTTATGCTGAACGTGCCCCCCGTCAATTCGTCCAGGGTGAGCTTCTTCTCCCGCGCCCTGGTAACAAAAGAAAGGATCGCTCTCTCGATATCGGCGAAGCCCAGGGCATCCGCGTTGCGCATGACGGGCACAATCAAGCCACGCTCGGTGGAGACCGCGACACCTATGTCGTAGTAGTGGTTGTAGACGATGTGCTCGCCGTCGATTGTCGCGTTCACGGCCGGGAAAGCAGCCAGCGCCTGGCAGC
>SDBV01011135.1_pt1 | contig 11692 bp, 6 predicted proteins | sample 2277081 | NCBI WGS metagenome assembly SDBV01 (sample SAMN10402039, study PRJNA504765) | marine sediment metagenome | isolation source: marine sediment core GS10_PC15, 223 cmbsf | place: Arctic Ocean: Southern Knipovich Ridge | collected 2010
TCGGCTACTATCCCCAGCTTACCCTTCTGGGGAAACACTACCATACTTTTCACCTGCGCCCGGAAAACGGGTATAGGATACAGCCCGATGCTCTCGACAGCTATCTTTCAAAGCTCACGCGCGAGAATAAGCAGCATCTCCTGGTCCTGAACAATCCTCACAATCCGACCGGCGTACAGTATTCGAGAGATGAACTGCAGGATATTGCCGATGTGTGCAGGAAGAACAACACATTGGTTCTTGCGGACGAGATTTATGCCCTCACCACATACAGCTTTGATAATTTCACCAGCATGGGTCTTGTTTATCCTGAGGGAACCTTTGTCACAAACGGCCTCTCAAAAGACAGATCGGCCGGAGGATACAGGCTGGGTTCCTGCATTCTTCCTGATTTCGCTCCGGAATCGCTGGCGCATGATTTCGCGAAAATCGCTGCGACTGTTCACACGAACGTTTCGACGCCTACCAAATATGCGGCAATAACAGCGTATCTTCCCAACGATGAAATCGACGAGTACCTGGCCATCACCCGTGAAATACACCGTATGATGGGATTGTTTATGAGCGGGCAGTTCAACAGTATAGATGGCATCCGCACGACTACACCCCAGGGAGCGTTCTATTTTTTTGCGGATTTTAATCAGTTAGGTGACGAATTACAAAGCAAGGGAGTCATGACATCCAATGAACTCGGGAGGTCGCTGCTCAAGCATCCTCATCACATTGCAGTCGTTACCGGTGATGCCGTGATGCTTCGTCAAGACGATTTTGGCGCCAGGATAGCTTTTGTGGATTATGAAGGGGAACAGGCGTTTCACAACTACAAAAGCAACCCGCCGCAATCGGAATCAGAAGAGATCGACTTCGTAAAAAATAATGCGCCGAGAATGGTGAAGGGTGTGGAGAAATTAAAGAAATACGTTGATTATCTGAGACAATAAAGCGATATAGTTCTGACACAACTCCGGATCTTCACGACATACTTACGGTTTCTGAACGTCTATCGCTTTTCGCTCACGTGTCATCACTGAAAAGAGCAGGCAGTCGTTCAGTTCAGCGAGTTCAATGAGTCCGACTGTGAGTATAGCGTACTTCGTAGGTCAAATAATTCGTTTTTATGCTGAAAATCTTCTTGAAGAAATCGATGTTCCCGGCGAATACTACCTTGATAGAAATACAGGGATCATGTATCTTTTACCGCTGAAGTTTTCGATAAATGCACTCCGGTTATAATGGTGTGGAAAACTCCTTTTTCTAGTTCATGCTTCAGGATGTAAGAGCTGAGCCAGCATACAAAATAATTTATGAAATAAAGGTTAGTACATTTTTTGAAATACTAACTTTTTCACAAAACATCCAGAGTCTGTCTAAATATAAATCCCAATGATTTGGATATGAGTAATATTGGATAAACAATTTATTAAGAGGGCGGTGAAAAAGTCCTTTTTCACGCACCCCGGTATGAAATATATGATTTGTGTTGCTGTCAAGGGCATGTAAATCAGCGCTTCGCACTGTCCCTTGACAGCTTTAATCTTAAGTCCGATAGTTTTTTACAGGTCTTTTAAACGGAGGATTCTTATGAAGAAGATGTTCTTACAGCTCATTACAGGTGTTATAGCTCTTATGTGCCTGAGTTGTGCGAAAACTCCGGAGCCTGAACAGAAGGCTCCATCGCCGGAACAAAACACTCCCCTTTTCTCAAAAGGCTTTACCCATATTCTGGGGCCAAGTCCGGCCATGGTTACAGGTGAAGTGGGTACCTGGGATGACAGAGTACTTGAAAGCGGCGACTGCTTTAAGGAAGGTGATACCTACTACTGGTATTATCATTCCTATTCCACCTGGGGTAAAACCGGTTATCAGATTTTTGTCGCCACCTCGAAAAAACCTCTCGGACCATGGGAAAAATACGGTGAACTTCCGATTCTGACTCGATCAGGTCATCCATATGAGGAAGGGCTTGTGGCTTGTCCGATGGTTGTTAAAGATGGCGGTAAATACTATATGATTTATTTGTCTGCCGGGAATAACCCCTTTGGATGGGGATGGTCTGTATCATTAGCATCCGCTGACCATCCGCTCGGCCCCTGGATAAAATATGAAAAGAATCCAATTCTTGTTCATCAGCATATGGGATATCCGAGAGGCCTTATAAAAGTTAATAATTTGTGGTATATGTTCTGCACCGAACCGGATGAAACACAGCTTGATTTCGGCCGGCTGTATGTTGCCACTTCGACATCTCTCGAGGGCCCCTGGGAGGTAAGAGAAGAGCCGGCAATGAGTGAGGGACCGAAAGGAACATGGGATGAGGGTGGTTTTTCCGAGTTCGAAGTGGATTATTACAATGGTATGTTCCACGCGTTTTACGGCGGGAGCAGATACGCCAAAGTTAATGATCCTTCTGAACTTGGCTCCGGCCCATATTCGGATGATGCGGAGAAAAAGCGCCTGAGAGTGGTTGAAGATATCGGTTATGCATACAGCACTGACGGTTTTACCTTTAAGAAGTATGAAGGTAATCCTGTTGTTCATCATGAGGATGTCCCCAACTGTGCTGCGATGGCAGAAGTCCATTGTGTCATTGAGTATCCGCGAATCTACTGCTATCACACATTGCGATATTTAGAGTGCCCCGAAGGCGAAAATCCGGAATGGTTTGAAGATAGTTGGATTGAGCATTTGGGTGTTCAGATTTTAGAGGATAAAATGTAGGCGATATAGTTGTATTATTAGAAATAACAATAAGATACGAAATTACAGCCATGCTGGAATCGAAGGCGATGTTCTTTATGCTTGGCAGGGTCTGTTCGTGTAAATAGATTCAGACGCATAATATAATTAAAATGATCCTAACAAATGATATGCAAGGGAAGAGTTTAAAAAATGGTTTATAAAAAATTTGTCACACTTATTGCATTTTCAGTTGTCTTAATGGCTGTTACATTTACGACTCCGACTCACGCCGAAGATAGATTTGCTGACCGGCCGATACGTCAAAAAGTAATAGAATCAAGTGAATTTTACCAGATTCCAGGCCCCAATCCAATTCTCAGGCCAGGCCCCAAAGGTTCATGGGACGATGATGCAATAGAAGCGGCCGATGCCCTTGAGGACCTCGGCACATATTACCTTTACTATCACGCGATGGGTACGCTCAGCACTAAACAGTACGAGTATCAGTTGGGAGTAGCCACCGCCACCAGTCCGATGGGACCGTTCAAAAAGCACGGCGACAATCCTATTCTGCCCATCGGTCCTAAAGGAAGCTGGGACGAAGGTGCTACCGCTTGTGCTATGGTTTTAAAGGAAGGTGACAAAAAATATTATATGTGGTACTGGGCAATGAATGCTGATAAACCATGGGGACATGAAGCAGTAGGCTTGGCTTTCGCAGAGCACCCGTTAGGACCATGGAAAAAATATGAGGGTAATCCGATAATAGATGATTTTGGGTATGTAGGCGGTGCAATTAAGCACGATGGGAAGTATCTCATCTACAGCGCTTATCCTCTGAGCGGTCCCGGTTATCAGGGTGATTACGGTCCTCTGGCGGTCGCGATAGCCGACAAACCCGAAGGACCTTATGTGAAATATAATGGCAATCCCATCTTGGAAAAAGGCAATCCGGGTGACTGGGATGACGGCGGAATCTCTGAAGCGGAAGTCCTCTATCATAACGGTATGTTCCATATGTTTTACGGAGGAACAAGAATCCACGGCCCGCGATTGGAACATATCGGCTATGCCTACAGTTTCGACGGGTTCGAGTGGTTCAAATATGGCAAGAATCCGGTGGCCAGCCGTCACGCAAACCCCAATACTGCCGCCTTTGCTGAGATTCATGCCATTTTAGAGCTGCCGTTTATTTACCTCTATCATACCTTGCGGCCGGAAAAATATGAGGGTAAGAATCCTATGGATGTAGAAAATATTGGTGTTCAGGTGCTGCTTACACAGAAACCGTTTAGTATCGATATGCCGGCACTGTATATTGAGAAGCTCGCTGCCGGTGCGACTACTGAATTGGATGATGCGCCGCCGATTTGTTTAAGCAATATCACGCAGTTATCTATGACCGCTGAGTGTACATATGGAGAAAATGCTAAAAAGCCGATTCGTATCCATGTCCGAACCAGTTATGACGGAATGAATTACGACACAGCAGATTTGTACACACTGGACAACGATTTACAACCCGGTCGATTAGCAAGAAAGACATTTGAATTAAACAGCAAGGTAAAGTTTATGAAAGTGATGGTGGAAAACCTCGACGATTCCGAGAGTGTCACGGAGATTAAAATCATAGCCAACCTTGGAGGATAGTCGGTTTATACATGAAGATAAGCAGTTTTTGCGCTGGCGATCAAAAGCATCAACGAGACACATACTGCAAAATTTTATTCGGGGAAATTCAAATGTAACCATATATTAATTTACGAATTCTTTTGATTATCAAAGTGAGAACATACAAATTATACCAACTTGAAAAAATACAAATTATACCAACTTGAAAAAATACAAATGATTAATAATAATATTGTGTAAATATCAGTGACAGAACGGTTCCACTTCATGAGGAGGCACGTTAATGAACAGAAAAACATTTGCGGTAATTCTGACAGTTCTTGTACTTTTTTGCTCCTGCGCTCAACAGAACAAGAAAATAATGGGTTCGATCGATCGGGATCAATCACCCCGCGAACGTCTGCTAATGGATTTTGACTGGAAATTCGCTATCGGGCACCTTAATGATATCGAAAAGGATTTCAATTACGGCTGGGGTGATCCGTACTCAAATGCAAAAACTGGAGACCTGACCGGTCCGACACGGTTCGATTTTGAGGACGATGGATGGAAAAATATTGATCTGCCGCACGACTGGGCAATAGAACTGGATTTTGATGAGAAGGCCGACAATTCTCATGGCTACAAGAAAATAGGGAGAGCATACCCGGAGAATTCAATTGGCTGGTACCGCAAAACTTTCACTATTCCGGAGTCGGAAATCGGTAAAAGGCTCAGGATTGAATTTGACGGTGTATACAGGGACAGCGAGATTTGGCTGAACGGGCACCCTATGGGGAGACATTTAAGCGGATATACCGGTTTCGGGTGTGATATAAGCGATTATGTTAACTATGGTGATAAAAATGTCCTTGTAGTCCGGGTGGACGCGAGCTGGAACGAATTATGGTCCTATGAGGGCGCAGGAATATACCGTCATGTGTGGCTTGTCAAAACATCTCCCATGCATGTTCTTCCCCTTGAAACATTCGTTATTTCGGACATAGCGAACAATGACGGAAAGTCAACTGCAGACCTTACAATCACCACCTCAGTCGCCAATGAACAGGAAAAGTCTGCGGATTGTACGGTGATTTCGAGCATTGTGGACAACGAAGGGAATGTTGTTGCCGAGACTCATTCGATGCAGACAATGCTTTCCTGGAGCGATGCCGGCATTACTCATAATATCCCGATCAGTAATCCGATGCTCTGGTCAGTGGATTCCCCCTATTTATACCGTCTTGTAACGACTGTGAAACAGGGCGCAAACACAGTCGATACTTCAGAAACTACATTCGGAATACGCGAAATCAGATTCGATGCGAATGAGGGATTTTTCCTCAACGGCAAGCCCCTGAAACTGAATGGCGTCTGCTGTCACCAGGACCATGCGGGTGTTGGAACAGCTCTGCCCGACCGCCTTCACGAATTCAGGATCGAGAAACTCGAGGAACTGGGCGGCAATGCGTACCGGTGCGCTCATAATCCTCCGGCGCCGGAAATACTCGATGCCTGCGACCGGCTGGGAATGCTCGTTATTGATGAACAACGAATGACCGGAAGCACTCCGGAACTCATGGGTCAGCTTGAAAGTCTGATAAAACGTGACCGTAATCACCCCAGTATCATCCTTTGGATGCTCGGCAATGAAGAACATATCATTCAGGGGAATGATGTCGGCGCGAGAATTGTAACGACTATGAAACGTCTTGTACGGAAACTCGACCCGACACGGCTTGTAACATTGTCTATGAATGGTGAATGGGGCAGTGTAGTTACCGCTGCTGTCGATGTTCAGGGATGTAATTATCTCAGAATCGGCGATATCGACGAAGTCCATAAAAATTTCCCCGACAAGCCGATGATCCTCAGCGAATCCGGAAGCACTTTGTCTACGCGGGGTATTTATACGAACGCTGAAAAAAAAGGTTTTTACAGTGCATACGATGCAAATTTCCCTGAGTGGGGCGTAACAGCCGAGCATATGCTGACCTACTGCATGGAGCGCCCGTTTCTGGCGGGAACTTTTGTCTGGACCGGCTTTGATTATCACGGAGAACCTTATCCGTATGGCTGGCCATGCGTAAATTCGAATTTCGGTATCATGGACTTGTGCGGTTTTCTCAAGGATAATTACTATTATTACAAATCATGGTGGAGCAGCGAGACTGTGCTGCATATATTACCGCACTGGAACTGGACCGGAAAGGAAGGGGCGGATATAGATGTATGGTGCCAGAGTAACTGCGATGAAGTTGAATTATTTCTCAATGGTAAAAGCCTCGGTAAAAAAGCGATGAAAAAATACTCCCATCTTGAGTGGAAAGTTGCTTACGAGCCAGGAACGCTCGAGGCGCGCGGCTATAAGAACGGCACAGAGGCCGCTGTTGATAAAGTGGAAACTACCGGCATTCCCACTCAGATCAAACTCACTCCGGACCGGATGAAAATCAACGCTGATAATGAGGATGTTTCTATTGTGACCGTATCGGTTCTCGATGATCGGGGACTTGTGGTTCCGACGGCAGGAAACGACATCATTTTCAGCATCAGCGGTAACGCAGAGATTATCGGGCTCGGCAACGGTAATCCCAGCAGTCATGAGCCGGAAAAGGGAATGAAGTGTAAAGTTTTCGGCGGACTTTGCCAGGTTATCATTCAGTCAGGGAGAGAACAGGGTGAAATTAAGCTGGAGGCGGAATCGCATGGTTTGAAACCGGCGGCAATAGTCATAACTGCCGCGGCAAGCTCACAGAGGCTGTTTGTGCAATAAGAGCAGGAGATGAAGTATTTGATTATGAATCTATAACAAATTATTTTTTAATAAGTTCAATCATTCAATAATGTTATGATAGTCATAAAAGAAATATTCTTTTATCACATAAATCATCTAATCCTGTCTAAAATATTTATTATTCAATTTTTCAGAAGTCTTAGAGTCCTTTTGAAGAGAGGAACAAGAATTATGATAGATAAGTCGCTTGAATTCATAAGGATACGGGCGAGTAAATTCTTAAACCTTAATCTGATTTTACCGGAGTTATTATGAAAAACTCAGCCATATTAATTTTGTTAACTGCAGGACTTATTGTTGTTTTATTTTCACATTCTGAAGCCCAGCAGACCGGTACGCCAATTTATGGCAGTACGAACCCGTCGGAATTCACCGAATACTCCTCTCTGCACAAAGGTGCCGGAAAAGTCAGGGGGGGTGGCCTTTTTTCATCGGGTGTATTCAAAACAAACTTTAGCGGTGTATCTCGTGCTCACATCCCGCCGGGCGCAAGCATAGGAGAACACTTGCACCGTAATGTGGAAGAGGTCTTTATCATACTTAACGCTCCCGCACAGTTTACTGTCAACGGCAAGACATCCGAACTGCCGGCCATGTCGATGGTAGTGTGTAACCTGAATAATTCGCATGGTATTTACAACCACAATACCGACACTGATTTGGAGTGGCTTTTTTTCGCTGTCACAAAGGATAAAGGTAACGCAGGGTCGATTAATTTTGGGGAAGATCTCGCAAACAAGAAAGTCGAGTCGCCTGCTCCTTTTAAGTACACTACAATGGATCGGAGTCTTCTTCATCCGATTTCCGGCTCTCATGAAGGTAAAGGCGATGTCCTGTTCCGAAGGATGTGGGATAAAGACGATTTTATGACCAACTGGGAATTTATCGACCATTACGTTATTCCACCCGGAACCTCTATCGGCTATCACCGGCATAACAAAACCGAAGAGATATATTATGTTGTGAAAGGCTCCGGCCGTATGACTGTCAATGACCACACATGGAATGTGACTGCCGGTGATGCTATTCCCTGTTCTCTTGGAGATTCTCATGGCCTGTTTAACAACGGTGCTGAAGATATCGAATTGATATCATGCGCCTGTTCGATAAAAAAAGGTGTCATAGATACGAAGAACTTGGGGGATGACCTCACAAACAGATGATTCTTGCATGAGAAACCATACAATTCCTCTGCGGCGTGCTCATAATTGTTAATACATGGGTGGATCAACTCGGTAAACACGTTGTTTTAACTATATGCCATCAATATTTGTGGTAATATTGGCCCAAAATATTAAGGTATACTTTCGGCTGCTACAAGCTTCTTATTCTCACTTAGTTTTAAAGAGAGATTGTGGATTACAAGGCGTTTAAAGGGCTGCAAGGTTGTGGCATACATGTATTATAGCTAATCAACAAAGCTTACCCGAACTCTTCTCTAACCGGGTTTCTACTGCCCGGGGAACCAGTTTACTTCGTGCCCCCCCAGGTTATCGCCTTTGTTATCCAGCTTGCCCCAGGCCTTGACACCGGGCATAGGCTGGTTGGTGAAGAAAAGCCAGAGGTCTTCAGTGCCGTCGTTGTAAATGCCGTGGGTATCGTTAAGGCCGACCATCAGACAATCGAGCGGGCCCATGCGGACTGTAATATTATTTACAGTGCCGCGGGCGCTGCCGCTCACCACAAAGAAATGCTCTTCATTGGTAAAATGTGTGTGGTAACCAATCGACGATCCCGGTGAAACCGCAAACCAGCGAGTGTGATATCCGGACTCGAAATAATCGAAATTAACAGTTTCGAGATTCTCGATAAGACCATGGCCGAGACCACGATGGGAAGCATTTTTCCCCGGAGCGGTAATGTAATAATTCTGAGCAATGTATGGGAACGGAATCACTCCCTCCGGTCTTTTCACGGTGAGATCGTTTCCGGTATCGACAGGATTGTATTTACCCTTTTCCTTTACCGAGCATACCCATATTAAGGTGATAACACCATCGGTGGGATTGTAAATGCCGACACTCGAACCCATTTTTACAGGAATAAGAGTCTTGCCAACAATATGGCCGGTACGGCCGCCTACGGTAATATAAGCCATGCCGTTTACCAGTGCGAAAGTCTCATCCGAATCTGTCAGCTTGTATTCGCCGATACTCGACTTGGGCGGAATAAGCACCACGCGAAGGAAATGTTGTTGAGATTGGTATTCGTCCGGTCCCCAATATTCGGCGCACTTGATAGTTCCGGCGCCACCATGGAAATTAACGTAATCATTGAACTCTTCCTGATCGTACAGCGCGAACTTATCGGGACTTTCCGCAGAGCTTACACCTGCGATTAGAGCAAATAAAAGCATAAAAATACTTGAGATTCCGAAAACTTTTTTCATTAAAATAGACCTCATTAAAGAGGGCTGTTAAAAAGTCCTTTTTCACACGCCCCAGGATGAAATATATGATTTATGTGCTGTCAAGGGCATGTAAATCAGTGCTTTGCACTGTCCCTTGACAGCTTATATATATGAAGCCCAATAGTTTTTCACAGGACTTTTAAAGAATTTGTTTTAAACGACAATCCCATAAAGTGCTTTTTTTACATTAATCTGAGAGGTAGAGAAAATGACCTGGAAAGCACATTTATTCTAACTTTTTATTATTAATGGTACCGGGAACGGGACTTGAACCCGTACAGAGGCTAGCTCCGAGAGATTTTAAGTCTCTTGCGTCTACCAATTCCGCCATCCCGGCACATAACTTATTTTTTTCGAAATCAAATATATCAAATCAGGGGCATTATGTCAAAGTAAAATGTTTTTCTGACATATTTAATAAGAAACTATGCTGAAAAGTCTATATTGCCGCTTTTTGTAAAATCATCCAGTGCCGCGTTTACAATTCTTATAGTCTCATAACTTTCCTGCGGAAGTGAACCGCCGAATGCTTTCATGGCTTCATTGAAGCCTTTCATGACTGCTTCTCTAACCATTGCTGCGAATTCTTCTCTGTCACCACCGTCATAAAATGAAAGAGCAAAACTAATAATTCTGTCCGCGGTTATTTGAGGTGAAAAATCGAGCAGACCGGTTATTGTATTACTCCTGTTAACACCTGTAAAGTCAGAAATTCCGCTATTTTTTTCTGTGAGTTGTTTCAGAAGATATTCTACTCTTTCCCTGATCAATTGCAGGTAATTATCCAAAACATTATCAACAAAGGAATCAATTTCCTGAATGGCAACATCGGTTTCAGTGATTCCCCGGGGAAGAATCGAATCGACTCCGGAGTTGCGATTAGAAAGGCCTGGGATCATACCCTTTTCATTATAAGTTGTCTCCATGTAAGTCACACTGCTTGAAAGAGACAAGTTTATAATTGTGTCCTGGTCTGAATAATTAATGTTAAGTTCAATATTTTCCTGATGATAATATTGAGTTGCAATCTTTTGGGCCGTTGAAGGATTTTGAAATGAATTAACCTGTGGCATTAATGGGGAAATATTCATGATATTATCTCCTGAGAGATTGTGGGTTGGAATAAATTCTGATGTCTATTATTAATATCGGCTGAAAAAGATGAGGTCTTGAGAAAAGATGGAATTGAAAAAGGGCATAGTTTTATTCCATCCGAAAATTTTCAATTTAAGGGGATTGCGATAGAAACCTTTTCAATCCTCCATCTATAAAATATCTTGTTTTGTTGCTGTCGAGGGTATTTAAATAAGCGCTCTGCAATGACCCTTGACATGCACGAATAAAAACCTCACCCAATATATTTATTGCTCTTTTTATTATTTATTTTTATATATTTTAGTTACAGATTCGCAAAACAGGATGAGCCGGATTTAGAATATTTTATCCGGAAATGATGTGCTTGAGGTTAAAAAAATAATTTATTTATATTCATGATTAACAATCGGATATACAAAAATATAAAAAAGGAATAACGTTGTCATGATTAAAAAAAGAAAAAATTCCAGACGTTCTGCAATCCGCAACATGGGATCGATCGGAGCTGCCGCCGCTCTGGGAACTACCCTTTCAACCCTGAATGCAAGCGCTGCCGGCAGAAAGGCCGCTTGCGCCCGCGAGCGGCAGGTCAAGCGCCTGTCCCGCCGGAAAAAGTTCGAACTTGTCCGCAGTATGCCCTTGAGTTCCCGACTGGCGCAGATAGCCTGAGCGCTTCCTTTCGGAGTTGATCCGCTGTGAAAGCGAGGCTTTTGGCGTCCGCGTTCACGTTCTCGTTCGCCTTTGCGATAGTGTCCCTGGCGCTGGTGTTCTTCGCCAGAGACCGCCTTGGCGCGCTTCCGGAGGACCTCGGGCTCATACAGCTCGCGGGGGCGCTCTCCTACATGGTGGGGAGCGTCTTCTTCGGCTGGCTCAGCGACAGGGTCGGAAGGCCCCGGATGGCCTCGCTGGGGGCTCTGGGGGCGGCCGCGGCTTTCGTTCTGCTCAGGCACGTGACCAGCCTGTGGCAGGTGTACCCGCTGTTTGTCTTCAGCGGCCTCTCGCAGGCGGCGTTCTGGCCGGCCGTTGCGTCCGAGCTGGCGGCACATTTCCCGAGGGAGCGGCTGCACGCGGGCATCTCGTTCTTCAACATCTCCTGGTGC
>SDBV01011136.1_pt1 | contig 11691 bp, 5 predicted proteins | sample 2277081 | NCBI WGS metagenome assembly SDBV01 (sample SAMN10402039, study PRJNA504765) | marine sediment metagenome | isolation source: marine sediment core GS10_PC15, 223 cmbsf | place: Arctic Ocean: Southern Knipovich Ridge | collected 2010
AAGAGACAAGCAGGAGGCAGAATCAAAATGTAATTTAGAATTATGTTTAAATATGTTTGCAAGTATTGAGAGTTATTTGCGGAACTCAAATAAGACATGGGATTATTATTGGATGAAGAAAGGTGTTATCAATGCTTTCAAAGGAAAATTAGAATAGATAAAGAATACAATGAAGATACCTGAAACAATAACAGAAGAAGAGTTGATTAAGATAATTAGAGCTACCAGGAAGAAGCAAAAGCAAGCTCCGGCGGCTATTAGGCTGAGCAAGGCATCGAGGTATCTATTGTAAGGGGAGGGGATGACCCGGGAGAGGAGATCGATATGGATATGCCCTCTCTCGGAGGTGGCGATGCTTGCCCCGAGGATCGCCACCCACAGGACCGCCATGCGCACAAGAACATCTGCCCAGATAAAACTGAAGGAAAAAAGATTTCGCAGGATCACCTGAGAAAATGCAAGGAGGCAGAGCATCAAGAGCAGCAGGATAACCAGGAAAGATTCTATCTTGACGATATAACCTTCTATCTTCCTGAGCAGATTCATCTTGACTAATTTTAGAAGTACTTACTCTTGTCCTTGAGCAGTCGTCTTGCCTTTGCTTTGGCAATCTCATTCATCAGGGCCGCTTCCGGAATAACATCCGAGGGTGTCTCCAGAACCTTCCTCAGCTCCTGCTCAAAAAGCTCCTCATCCACTATGAGGGTGGCGTAATACCTTGCATAAAACACATGGGCAAGGAGGAACTTCCCCTCGGAGATCTCAAAGGCCTTTTGGAACTCCGCCTCTATCTTTTCCGGACCTCCAATAAAAATAGTTGGCAGGCTGGAATAATAAGCACCGAAAAAGACATGGGGCATCCCATAAAAATAACTGTCATCGAGAGTCGTGACCTGTTCCATTATCGCCTTTACTTCGGTAACATTTACTATGACCAGGGGATCTTCAATATCTAACATGATCTGTTGCCCCCAGCACAACCCGGTCCAGAGGAGTGCATGAAGGTAGTGCTTGTTATCTATGAGCTTAATTGCTTCCCGGATAGGTTTCCCCTTCTTGAGGGCCTTACGAAATTTCCGGTGATGTTTGAGCGCTTCAAGGCCATAATCCCTGCCTTTTAGATAAAGAGCAGTCGCATACTCAGGGTCTTCATCCTCCACGAAGCCAGTGGCATAGCCGCAGAATCCCTCGGCGTTCATCACCTGAAGATCGAAATTGTTGGGAGATGCCCGGAGCATTCCCTGCATTAATAGTAAGCTGCCGGGCAGTCCGATTTTTACCAGCTTATAATTAGTCTCACTGAATATTGATTTATTCACATCCTCGAGGACCGGAACCACTCCCTTTATGGCACCCATCTTCATCAGACTGCAACCGCTAAGGAATGCCAAGCACCAGATCAGGAAAAGAATCTTTGCCTTCATTTTAGCTACCCCGTTTGCGCCTACAAAAGACACGGCTTTTAAATAGAACGATGGTATTCTCTTTTTTCTTTTCTGTCAAGGAAATTAGAAAATTTTGGCCTTTTAACCCAGGTAGTGCGTTAATGTAGGGGCGGACCTCAGTGTCCGCCCTTATTTGGGCCGATCCTTCGAGACACTTCGCCCCGAAGAAGACTTCTTTACGGGGCTTCGCTCCTCAGGACGTCGGCCCCTACTTATGTCTGAATTGCAGTTGATTTTTTGCTACCTGGTCGGGAAAAGCTCTTCGAAAATCAGGTCATGGATCATCGGTCGGAAGCTGCTTATTTTCTGATTGTCCCGGCGGGGATGAATCCGATTACTGAGCAGGATAACCACCAGATCCCTTTCCAGATCTATCCAGATGGAGGTGCCGGTAAAGCCGCAGTGCCCGATAGAGCGAGGCGAGAAGTATCTGCCCGAGGTCGATCCCCGGGGGGAGGGGGTATCCCAGCCCAAGGCCCAGGTGGAGCCGGGAGGCAGGTCCTGCCGGGTAAAAAATTCCCTTACTATCTGAGCTGGTAAGAATGCTTCTTTTCCCTTAAAAGAGAGGAGCAGGACTCTAATAAATTTGAATAAATCTCGGGCAGTGGAAAAAAGCCCGGCATGACCGGCAGTTCCTCCCATCAGGTAAGCGTTTTCGTCATGAACCTGCCCGCAGAGCACCCTTTTTCTCCAGGGGCACTTCTCGGTGGCCGCGAAATTAAATCTCCCCTTGGCCGGGGATTCAGTAGCCTCAATGAAGGTTGTCTGCTTTAACCCTAAGGGCAGGAAGATATTGTCCTTGCAGAAATCCTGCAAAGAAGTCCCACTGATGAGTTCGATAATCTCCCCCAGTAAAATAAAGTCAAGGTCACTGTAAAGGGAGCGATGGGTAACTTTATACACAAGCTTTTCCCTTTCTACCCTCTGATAGACATATCTTTTCCCTTCCTCCCCTGGATTTATCTCTTGGGAGAAATCCAGGTAATAGGGTCTCCAGCTCGGAAACCCGGAGCAGTGGCAGAGAAGGTTCCGGATACACATATCTTTCTTCTCTCCCCGGGAGAAGCCCTTCAGGTATCTGCTTACCCTATCCCCGAGCGAGATCTTTCTCTCTTTTACCAGCAGCATCACTGCGCTGGTGGTAGCAATTACCTTGGTCAGGGAGGCCAGATCAAAAAGGTGATCGTTAGTAAGCCTCTCTTTAACCGGGATAAGCCGGGCCAAGCCTGCGATCTGATAGTGGAGGATTTCCTCCCCCCGGGCAACCAACAGACTAACTCCGGGGAAAACCCCTTCGCTAACCGCCTCCTTAAGTTTTTCCTCGACCCTTTTCAGCATATAAGTAAGGAATAGCAGAAAGAAATCTCTCAAGCAAGCAAAAATCCTCGAAGTTTCTTCGAAAGGCTCCTAATTTTATAAAATTTGGATAAAATCAGGGGGTAAGAGAAAGTGATAGGCGGTCTGCCCGAAGGCGAATTGCAAAATGAAAAATGCAAATTGCAAAGGATTGAATTGGGATTTGGTCAGCGGTCAATTAGCATTTTCCCCTCCCCTGGCGGGAGGGGAATAAAAGGGGAGGGGGATTTGAACCACGAATTTCACGAAACAAGCCGAAATCCTGAGCCCTTCGGGATGGCTGGCCGATTTCCTGAGGAAAAGCCGAAGGCTTTGTCTCGAAGGGTCGGTGGCCGTCATTTAGTCATTTGAACTTTGGAATTGATTTGTCATTTGAGCTTTGTAATTTGGATTTAAATCCGCTTCAAGCAGATTAATCTACGGTTCATAGTGTTATCCAATATCCACCCATCCGTTATAGTATATCATCGGTTCGGTTAGCAACTTACGGGCACTGGTACTCGTAGGCTCCCATATCGTAGCCCGAGCACGAGGGGCGCGGGTTGCCATCCAAGTCGTCGCTCGGTGCACCGGTTTCAATGCCCGTATCTATACAAGGTGAGTCGGACTGCAGGTGGAAATCCTCGTCGAGGTCTGTTGCACCCGGGCCCCAGTTTTCAACAAGCATATAATCTGTCGAGGGTGAAGGCAGTGCCGGGCTGAAAGCTACGGTCATACCGGCTGCCGATGGCACCGTACGCGCCACGCCGTCGTCCTCAATCTCGATAACATCATCCACGGCGTAAAGTATAGCACTGACTACCTCGATGGTGGTGGTTGTCCCATCGGCGATAGTAACGTCCCCAAAATAGGGAACATTAACAAATAGTGGGGCTTCCCTGATGTTACCATTGTTTCCGGCGTAACCACCTTGATCGACATCGCTATGGGATACGGTTACGGTGGAGTCGCTGTTGTATATCTCGCTAAGGTCGTTGTCCCACAATATACTGTTAGTTATCGTGATGGATGTATAAAGGTTACACATACCGCCGCAGTACATGGAGGCTGAGTTGCCGGTGAAGGTGCAGTTGGTTATCTCGAGCGAGACATACCAAAAGTTATATATCCCACCACCTACGATTGCCGAGTTCTCGCTGAAGATGCAGTTGGTTACCTTCAGCGAGGAATTGTTGTAGTTGTAAATTCCACCGCCGTAGCTTCCATAATTGCCACTGAAGATGCAGTTGGTTATCTCGAGGGAGGATTTGGAGTTGTACATCCCGCCGCCGCGCGAGCGGGCAAAGTTGCCGGTGAAGGTGCAGTTAGCCACAACGAGGTTGGTCTTTCCGTCGTTGGCCATTCCGCCGGCCACAGCGTCAGGCAGGTAGGGTCCATTGGCATTGCCGTCGGTTACAACAAAGCCGTCCAGCCGGGCGTTCGAGGCACCGAGAACAACATGGTAACTCGTATCCTCGCCGTCGAGGATAGTCGGGTGAGCGGCCGGGTCGCCCCGCTCAGAGAGGTCACTCTCGGTTCCTGTGAAACCACCGTAAATTTCAACACCAGCCGCCATAGTTAAGACCACCGTTGTCGAAGGCCCGGTTGTGTATGTTCCTTCGGCTACCCAGATCCAGTCGCCAATTGACGCTAAATCCACAGCGTCCTGAATAACGGTAAAGGCATCCTCCCAAGATGTTCCATCATTGTTGCCCGTGGCATTGTCGTCCACATACCAAACAGTCGGTTCACATATAGGCACCGTTACCAGATCGCTCCCGATATTGCCGCAGTTATCAGTCCCTGTGGCGCTGATATCTATGAAAGGAAGTGTAACACCTGACAAAACCACCGACCAATTACCCGCGGAATCAATCCCAGACGATTTACTGTGCCCCTGGTCAGAAGTAACTGTTACCCGAGCAATATCATCATCCGCGGTCCCGCTAACCCACACATCGCCTGCAATTAAGGTTAATCCGTCCGCCGGCCCGGTGATGCTCACCATCGCTTCATCGTCAATATCATAAACCTCGGCCACTGTGTATGACTGGTTCCCACAGGCATCCATTGCCATAAACTTCAGGGTCGTATCCTCATTGATGTCAATCGGCCCTGTATATACCGGGTTCCCGGTAGTAGGCTCAGTCCCATCAAGGGTGTAGTAGATCGCTCCGTCACTCGCACTGAGACTAACCGTAACCGGGGTCGTACAGTAAATACCCCCTGCCGGAGCAGCCGCTAAGCCGGTTGGTGGATCGTTGTCATAGTAATAAATTCCGCTCCGGCTGCAGAAATAAGCAATCGTGGGTGCTACCGTCACATTTGAGTAATTTCCACCCGGAGCCTCCACAATGATAGAGGTATCATTCCAGGAAATAATGGTCGCGGTTACACTATCAAAACTCACACCACCCGGAGTAATCCCGAAGGTGGCACCGGTAATAGTCACTGCATCCCCGGGACATCCGGTAGTAGGTCCAGCGCTGCTAATACTGCAGACCGCAAATATTACGGGTGCCGCTAACGAATCGCTCCCGGTATTGCCGCAGTCATCAGTCGCCTGGGCGGTAATAACTATAGCAGGAACAGTACAACCAGTTAGAATCACCGACCAGTTACCCGCGATATCCACCGGGGATGACTCAATGTGCCCCTGGTCAGAAGCAACTGTCACCGTGGTAATATCTGTACTCGCAGTCCCGGTAACCAATATGTCACCGGTATATCCTATGTATACGGTTGCTCCATCTACCGGAGAGGTGATTTCCACCGCCGCCGCTGTATCAATCATAAAATTCCTGATGGTCTCTTCCCCCAAGTTGCCACAGACATCACACTCAATGCACTTCAAGGTCATATTTGAATCTATCGTCGCCGGGGCACCCGGTGAGGAGCAATCAGGTGCACTCCCATCAGTCGTGCAGTGCTCGGCCGCACCCTCAAAAGTCAAGGCACAGGTGTGATACCTTCCTACGGAAGCCGCGATCACTCCAGTGTTAAGCCATGAAACATCCACCGGGGTTAAGCTATTATCCGTTGACCCATCACCCAACTGACCATCCGTGTTACTCCCCCAGCACTTCACTCCTCCTCCCGAAGTCAGGGCGCAGGTGTGTCGTCCTCCTGCGGAAGCCGCGATCACTCCAGTGTTAAGCCATGAAACATTCACCGGGATTGAGCTGTTGTTCGTTGTCCCATCACCCAACTGACCATACTGATTCCTTCCCCAGCACTTCACCCCTCCTCCCGAAGCCACGGCACAGGTGTGATCCAATCCTGCGGAAATTGCGCTCACCCCAGTGCTGAGCCCGGAAACATCTACCGGGGTTAGACAACAGGGATTCCCATAGCAACTATCACCGCAAGCTTGATCATCACCCAACTGACCATATGCGTTATCCCCCCAGCACTTCACCCCTCCTCCCGAAGTCACCGCACAGGTGTACTACCCTCCTGCGGAAATTGCGCTCACGCCAGTGCTGAGCCCGGAAACATCTACCGGGGTTGGACCATAATTCTGTGTCCCATCACCCAACTGACCACGCGCGTTATTTCCCCAGCACTTCACCCCTCCTCCCGAAGTCAGGACGCAGGTGTGATACCACCCTACAGAAACTGCGATCACCTCACTCGCCGTCCCATCACCCAGCTGACCATACAAGTTATACCCCCAGCATTTCACCCACCCTTCCAAAGTCACAGCACAGGTGTGAGCCCCTCCCGCAGAAATTGCGCTCACCCCAGTGCTGAGCCCGGAAACATCTACCGGGATTGGGGTATCATTTGTTGTTCCATCACCCAACTGACCATACGTGTTACTCCCCCAGCACTTCGCCCCTCCTTCCGAAGTCACGGCACAGGTATGATACGCTCCTGTGGAAATCATACCCACTCCACTATTAAGACCTAAAACATCTACCGGAGTTGAACTATTATTCGTTGTCCCATCACCCAAACTACCATAAGTGTTATTCCCCCAGCACTTCACTCCTCCTCCTGAGGCCGGAGCCGCCGAGGTTACAGTTATCGTCTCGCCCAAACAGTACTCCCCATCCAACGGGCTTATTAACGGCGCCACCGGTCCGACATTGTCATACGGCTCCAGAAACTCAATTGAGTGCTTAACCTCGAGTGAAGGATCTACACCATTATCCCAGGTGCAGATAATTGTCGACGGCCCGCCCGCCGTCACACTCGCATTAGTTACATAACTCCCACCACCAACATCGCTGGGAGGCATAGGATCAGAGCTAACGGGAGTGCCGCCAACCTCGGTATAGTAAAGTACAAAGTTGTCAAAGCCATTCCTTTCATTCGGCTGGGCAGCCAGGTTAGTTAATTTAACCTCAAGGGTGGAACAGCCATCCAGGCTGGCGGGAAGATTAAAGCATACTGTGCGGAATTCGTCTTGGGCAGGACCGCCATCACAGTCGGATATGCCTCCGGTATCGGCATTAGCCACAGAGCAGGTAAAATCAATAGTTCCAAACCCATCGCAAGTAGCCTCGATCTGCATATCCTCACCGGCATCAGTGGCAGAGTCAAAACCAACATCAACGCAGATCGAGAGCCCACTCCTTCCGCTTGCGTCGATTACATTCGTTGTTATACTTGCATTCTGTTTTGCTTTTGAAGCCAGCTCGACATCATAAGCCCCGTTATTAACCCCCCAGTCCACCGTTTCCTGATTACCTTGAGTAACTATATTGCAAGTGCCAGCTGTGCAGTTAAAGCCACCCAGGGTGCCGTCCTCAAAACCACCGGAACTGAACAGAGTTGCCGGCCCACCTGGATTATACTCGTAAGTGCAGCTAATATTGGCTGCCTCACCCGGAACCCCTACACCGCCACTGGTCAGAGTAATAGTAATCTCTTGTGTCTGACAGTCTGTCTGGGTAGGAGCAGTAATCGAAATTGCATTAGGAAGCTCAGCTGTTATGGGTACCGTCACCGAATTTATCGCGATGTTTCCGCAATTATCCATCCCTTGTGCGGTAATAGTTATGAATGGCTCATTAACTCCAGTCAGAACCACTGACCAGTTGCCTTCGGGATCAATCCCGAATGACTCGGCGTGTCCCTGGCCAGATGTGACTGTAACCGTAGTAATATCAGTATCCGCAGTCCCGGTGACCGCTACATCACCGGCATATACGGTTACTCCATCCACCGGAAAGGTGATAGTCACCGTTGCCACCGTATCTACCTCAAAACCGAGCGGGTCGGTAGTAGCAGTGTTCCCGCCTCCGCAGGCATCGGTGCCCATAACCATTAGGGTGTGGGGGCCATCGCTCAAACCGGTAAAAGTCGCCGTCCAGTTCCCGTTATCAATATCGAAAGCAGACGGGGTAGAGCCATCTACGGTTACATTTATCTCGGAAATACCACTAACATCCGTAATACTCCCGGTTATTACCACCGTGGAAGTATTAAAGCAGTCCCCTTCTTTTAGGGCATAAGCTGGCTTTGCTGAACTTAGATAGAAAAGAAAAGCCAGGAAGAAAAGGGAAATAAAGAACCTTAACCTGAAACTTGAACCCATCGGAATCCTCCTTTTTATTTAAAAGAACAAGGATCTAATGTAGTCCCTGAATATTAAACACATTTTACGAATTACTGTCAGGATAATGACTCCTTAAAAAGACAGAATATATTATTAAAAACCTTTTCATTTGTCAAGCAAAATCACCTTGGAGTTTGGAGTCTTGGAGTTTCCTGAGTTTTTCCTCTCCAAAAGATATAACTATCTGAAATAATAAGAAAAATGGGTAGTGTCAAGTTAACTGGATCTGGTTTTTTATGAGAAAGCCACCCAGTCTGAATTATTGATATTGACGTTAGCAAACTCAATGGTGGATAGGCGGGGCTTTCCAGCCCCTCTAAGGCAATTTGTATAATCCGCCTGAGGCGGAGCAAATACCGGGGCTCGAAAGCCCCGGCTATCCAGTACAGGGAACTTGAAGCATTTTTTGAGGAAAATCCAGGATATTGAGACTTGAACATCGTGGACAGTTTTTTAGCCATTTTCTCCTTCCATCTTTTTGTCAAAAGTTTGATGGAAGGATTATATATAAATATCAAGTACTTTGATACGAAATCAGGCCCACTTAACTTCACAGTGCCGAAAAATGCAAAATAATTGGGATTTGGGATTTGTTAACTATTTCAAGTTTGTGTGTTATATTTATAAACAATGCAAGTCGAGGATATAAACGGAGAGGATGTTCTGGAGGTTGATCCCTCTATTGAATCGTTAGTAGGGGCAATTCATGAATTACCCCTACTTCAGGGGGCTGAGGGAGTCCGCATCTCCGGGTTAAAAGGCTCGGCCCGGGCATATTTAATCTCAAAGATCTATAAAAAAACAAAGAAGAACCTGGTAATTATCACTCCCTCTTCGAGGGGGGCAGAGAGGCTTTACGACGATCTCAATTTTTTCCTCAGCTCTGCTGAGGAGCCGGTTCCCCCAGATATTTCCAGCGGCTCGGAGATCCTTCTCTACCCATCCTGGGGCACATTACCCTTTCAGCAGGTCTCCCCTCCTTTAGAGATCATCGGCCAGAGGCTGGAGTGCCTTTTTCACCTCCTTTCCCAGAAGGACTCTACTTCCCTTCTGATTATACCGCTTAAGGCCCTGCTCACTAAGGTTATTCCGCCTCAGAGCCTGTTAGATAGTATTCAATGGCTTCGCGTAGGAGAGGAGTTACCTCGGGATGAATTCCTCAACTTCTTGAACGAGACCGGGTACCAGAGAATTCCCTTAGTAGAAGATCTGGGCGATTTTAGCCTCCGGGGAGGGATTATCGATATTTTTTCTCCCATGTACCATCTGCCGCTGCGCCTGGAGCTATTCGGGGATACAGTGGAATCCATCCGCCTGTTTGACCCCGAGAATCAAAGATCGATCAGCGAGCTCCCGGAGGCGGTTATCCTGCCAGTAAGGGAGATCATCCTGAAAGAACCAAATAGAACACTTGCCGGGAAAAGGATCAGGCTCCGGGCCAATGAGACCGGCTATCCCAAAGCCCAGCGGGAGGAGCTACTGGAGATTATCAATCGATTCCAGTATTTCCCGGGGATCGAGTCACTCCTGCCATTTTTCTACTCGAACCTGGCTACCCTCTCGGACTACTTACCGGACAAAGTTACTTTCATCCTCGAAGATTACCTTGAGATCGAAAGGGGGGCCGAGGAGTTCTGGGACGAGATCAAGCAGAATTATTCTAAGGCCCGCCGGCGAGCCCTTCTGGTGCCTCTTCCCTCGCACCTTTATCTTTCCCCGGATGGGCTTCCATCCTATTTCGCCGACTATCCGAGGATCTTCTTCGAGGATTTAGAGGTCCATCCCTTTTCTCAGGAAAGACCTCGTTTATTCACTTTTAATGCCTTACCCCATCAGGATATTCGCCCTTCCCTCGATCCCAATGCCCCGGAGGAGATCTTCTCCCCCCTGGTCAAAAGGATTCAGGACTGGCAGGAAGGCAAGGAGATCACATTCTTCGTCGCTAAAAGCCAGCAAGGGCTGGAGCGACTGAAGGAGATCCTGGAGAGCAATCGAATTAAGACCCGCATAAGCGAGGCTACCTTCTTTCAAGAATTTACCTCCGGAGCCTTCTCCGAGGTAGTTCTCCTAAAAGGGAGACTTTCCCGTGGGTTCAGATTTCCCTCGGAAGGGCTGAATATTGTCACGGAAGAGGAGATCTTCGGGGAGAGAAAGCCCCGGACAATCAGCAAGCCCATTAAAAGCTCCTTCATTTCCTCCTTTGGCGAACTTAAAAAAGGTGACTATATTGTTCACCTTGAGTACGGAATTGGCATCTATCAGGGACTACGCCGGCTCAAGGTTAGTGGCTATGAAAACGATTTCCTGCATCTGGAGTATGCCGGGGGCGACCGGGTTTATCTCCCGGTTGATCGGATGAAGCTCGTCCAGAGATATATGGGAGGTGATGGCCATTCACCCCGGGTTGATAAATTGGGGGGAAGTAGCTGGGAGAGGACCAAGAAGAAGGTCAGTCAATCCCTTCTGGAGATGGCCGATGAGCTTCTTGAGCTCTATGCTACGAGGGCTGCCTTTTCCGGACATGCATTTTCCCCCAGGGATACCCTCTACACTGAGTTCGAGGCTACCTTTGACTATGAGGAGACCCCGGATCAACGAACTGCCATTGATGAAGTTCTGAGCGATATGGAGACTTCCCGCCCGATGGACCGCCTGATCTGCGGAGATGTGGGCTTCGGCAAGACCGAGGTGGCACTCAGGGCCTCATTCCGGGCGGTAATGGACCTCAAACAGGTAGCCATCCTTGTTCCCACCACTATCCTGGCCCAGCAGCACTTCCATACCTTCTGCCGCCGGCTTAAGGACTACCCCATAGTGGTAGAGGTTCTTTCCCGCTTCCGACCCCGGGCAGTGCAGCAGCATATACTGAAGGAGCTCGGAGAGGGGAAGATAGATATCATCATTGGAACCCACCGGCTGCTCCAGAAGGATGTCACATTTAAAGATCTGGGCCTTCTAATAATCGATGAGGAGCATCGCTTTGGGGTAACCCATAAGGAGAAGCTAAAGAAGCTCCGCCGCTCAGTGGATGGGCTTACTCTGACCGCCACCCCGATCCCTCGAACCCTTCAGTTGTCCATCCTCGGGATCAGGGATCTTTCAACAATCAATACGCCTCCCCCTGATCGCCAGAGTATTCGCACCTATATAGTTAAGTTTGATGAGGAGCTCGTCCGAACTGCTATTCGGAAGGAGATCCAGCGGGGAGGTCAGGTTTTTTTCGTCCATGACCGGGTCCGGAGCATTATTGCGGTTGCTAATTACTTAAAATCACTTGTCCCGGAAGCGAAGGCGGGGATTGCTCACGGACAGATGGAGGAAAAGAGATTGGAGAGGGTAATGCTT
>SDBV01011137.1_pt1 | contig 11688 bp, 9 predicted proteins | sample 2277081 | NCBI WGS metagenome assembly SDBV01 (sample SAMN10402039, study PRJNA504765) | marine sediment metagenome | isolation source: marine sediment core GS10_PC15, 223 cmbsf | place: Arctic Ocean: Southern Knipovich Ridge | collected 2010
AGGCAAAATCGAGATTTTTCAGTTCTTCAAGCGTGAGTTCGGCCACCCTGCCCTTTCCGTTGCTAGTCCTGTCCACGGTTTCATCGTGGATAACCACTATTTCGCCGTCCGCGGTGGGCCTTAAGTCGAGTTCCACAACATCCGCGCCCGCCTTTAGCGCTCTTTCAAACGCATATAAAGTATTTTCCGGCCATAATCCCATGCCTCCCCGGTGGGCGATAATCAGGGGCCGCTTGGCCGTAACGAAAACTTTTTCGATAACGGGAACGACAAATGCAAAGCGAACGGAAGCCGCAAGCGCAAGCACGGAAGCGATCAGGAAAATCGCAGCGATTGCTTTTCTGTAAGGTGTGTGCGCTGTTTTTTCCATATCTTCTATAGCCGCATTTTACAGGATATGCGCGCGGCATGACGGGTGGGTTATACTATTGTCACATTGTGCGGGGCGTGGCGCAGTCTGGTAGCGCGCTTGCTTTGGGAGCAAGATGCCGGGAGTTCAAATCTCTCCGCCCCGACCATATTATGCCGTTTTTCCTTTGTCTCCCTTCGACACGCTCAGGGTAACAAAAAATGAAATTTTAAAACTCTATCTTTCTTGTCCAGCCAGTATGAAATAGCCCTTTGGCCGCTTTATGCCTTTAAAATTCAAATATGATCATGCTAAATGGAATAAAATCAATCTCCTACTTTAGTAGGATAGACACTGCTTGATAAATAGTATAAGGTTTGCGATAAGGCGGGTAGATTAAGTCTGCTTCTTAGTTTACAACTTGACGCTTCTTTGTGTTCGCATACGACGCATTAGTTTTATATGCACCATGCCTTAAAAAAACCTGCCCCATTTTAACCATAAAAGGCGGGAGTAAGATGATGGATGTAAAAAAGCTTCTAATAACCTTAACAATTGTTTCCTTTGCATTCCTGACTACATGCGGCGGCGGTGGCGGCGGTGCGGATACTACGTCAACCGATACCGATACCAGCGGCGGCACGGACACAGCAACCGATACCGATACCAGCGACGATACGGACACAGCAACCGATACCGATACTGACACCATAAACGTCGGTGAGAAAATAACCGTTACCGGTACGCTGGACGATTCAACGATCACATTTGCCCCAAAATCTCCGGAATCCCTATACGAAAGGATCGTCTCGTGGCTCTTTCCTAAATCGGCAACGGCGCAGGGCTCCGCGACAAGCATAAACAGGGTGGTCGCCATTGGCCGTGGCCGAACTATCGCCGCTATCACCGAAGGCACAAGGACAGGATCTCAATTCCAGCTCTCGTTGAATAGAAACGATGACTACATTTTGGCTTTTTTGGACGGCACAGACACCGTTGGCATTCACCTGCCGGATGAAGAAGCAGATCTGGACGTTATTCCGCCATCCGACAGCGCTGTCAATATCGACCTGCAAACGGTTTCCTTAAACCACGCAACTGGCCGCTCCACCCACTCTCTTAATCGCAACAGTTTCTATACCGGGATTGGAAGAAGCTCCAGCATAGGCAGGACTATCGGGACGTATGACAACGAAATGACGCGTCTCGCGTCACTTGACGTGGATGGGAACGGCGTTTTGGATTACAAGGAAGGCAAGCTTTTCGACTTTATGCTTGAATTCATGTTTTACGGAGGGAGCTTCTCTTCAATCGTCGGTAACTGGAGCGACAAGGACATCTTATATCTGCGGGGATACGATTTTTGGTTGACCACCCAGGAAAGCCTGGGTTTTGACTGGGCAAACATGACAATGAATTCCCCCGCGCCCATAAACGGCTCGGCTTCCAACGTAACCGACAGCCAAGCCTTCAGTTATGATGAATACTGGTATCAAGACAACATAGCGGCAATGTGCTACCTCTGCCAAGGACAGGCAAATACACCTGCCACGCCCCCTGCGGGAACTTATACATTTACGGATGGTTCCACCGAACTGACTTTTAACAATTTCAAGTCGATCACGCTGGATTCCGAATTGAACAACCTCTTCATTCCGTCAATAAGATTAACGCTTGACGATAACGGGCATGTAACATTTATCGAATGGCAGTACTGGAAAAAGGTAGATAACGTCTGGCAGGAGGTTACGGACAGCGAGCTTACTGCGGTTGTAGATTCGGGTGTAATCCAGTTAAGATCGGGGGTTGAAGAAGGTTGGGATGATTTAATATTACATGACATAGATGTTTCCCATTATTCCTCAGGCTCGGGGGTCCCACCATCACAAGGTTTTGCAACAACTTTCGTCTACTTCAACTATACATCCAGGGCCAATATTACATACGGTTTTGAATTTGGGGAAGAAATTATTTTTTAATGCCAATCAACCATAATTAATGTTTTTTTGAGATTCATAATCAAAAAGAGATATGAGGGGCAGATATGACTATCAAGGGATTTTTTAAATGCGCGTTAATCGTTTCAATTTTTATGATCATCACCTCCTGTGGCGGCGGTGGCGGGGGCGGCGATACGGACACAGCAACCGATACCGATACCAGCGGCGGTGCGGACACAACAACCGATACCGATACCGGCACTATCAACGTCGGCGAACAAATAACCGTTACAGGTACGCTTGACGAATTGACCCTTCTTACATCCAAGCCGGAAGATACAGGGTGGTTTAAAAGCGCATTGCGCTATATTTTTCCGAGCATGGTCAACGCCCAAGATACTCCCGCGACGATTAACAGGATCATTGCCATAGGCCAGAACCGCAATGTTGTGACGGCTGCGCGAAATCAATCCCAGTTTTCCTTGAACCTCGACAGGAACAACAACTACCTGATGGTTTTTCTAAATGGCGCCGAGGTGGAGGCCGTGTTACAGGTTGACGAGGAAACCGACCTCGACGTCCTTCCCCCGTCTTCAAGCGCCACCGATATTGATCTTGGGACGATAAGCCTGAACAGCCAGACACGGCGCTCGCACGGCACAATCGGGCAATCGGCCCTTTTCAGCGGGCTGGGGCGGAGTAGCAGAACAATTTCCGCCATCGGGGTCAACGATCAGGGGTTCCTGAGGTACAGTTCCCTCGACGTTGACAGAAACGGGGTTTTGGACTTCGAGGAATCTAAGGATTTCTTTTTCGGCATAGCCTATGAATTCGATGCTGGAACCTTTCCATCAATAATCGAGAACTGGAGCAACAAGGACGGCATTTTAGCCAACGGATACTTTCTTTACCTGATGATACCGGAAAGTCTTGACCTCGACTGGCAAAGCGCCGTTCTGCAGTACCCCGCGCCAATTGACGGTGAAAGCAATCGCGAAGTGGGTTTTGTGGGCGAACCTGAACCTGAAAGCGGTGAAACGAGAGTTTCCCTGATCTGGGACGCCGGTTCCACCCTTACGCCACCAAAAGGCGACTATATACTTACAATCGGATCGAATACCTTTACATTCAACGATGTTGAATCTGTAACAATAGACGATAACCTCAGCAACGTCTACTACATACCGGCGGTAAGGCTTACAAGAGACGGCAACGGAATGGTAACGTTGATAGAGTGGGAGTGGTGGAAAAAAACCGACGGAACATGGGAAGAGGTAACCACGGAGGAACTGGAGACCGTTTTGGGATCCCTTGTCGATTATCAGTTCGTCAGTGGTACCCAGCCCGGGGACGTGCATGGAAGGATTCCTTTAACCTCATCCGGCTCAAAAGTGCCGGAAACCCAAAGTTTCACTCCTACCCTTTTCTCAATTGTGTATGGCGATAAAGCTGAATACAACTACGGATTTAAATGGTCCGATTGACCTCAATGATGATTAAACCAATTCCCGAGGAAAAGGATATGAAGATCAAGGGATTTTATAAATGCGCGTTAATCTTTTCCGTTTTTATAATCATCACCTCCTGCGGCGGTGGTGGAGGCGGCGGTACGGACACAGCAACCGATACCGATACCAGCGGCGGTGCAGACACAACAACAGATACCGATACTGGCACTATCAACGTCGGCGAACAAATAACCGTTACAGGTACGCTCGACGAATTGACCCTTCTTACATCCAAGCCGGAAGAGCCCGAAAAGACCGGGTGGTTTAAAAGTGCATTGCGCTATATTTTTCCGAGCATGGTCAACGCCCAAGACACTCCCGCTACGATTAACAGGATCATTGCCATAGGCCAGAACCGCAATGTTGTGACGGCTGCGCGAAATCAATCACAGTTTTCTATGAACCTCGACAGGGAGAACAACTACCTGGTGGTTTTTCTAAATGACGCCGAGGTGGAAGGAATTTATCAGCCGGACGTAGCAACCGACCTCGACGTCCTTCCCCCGTCTTCAAGCGCCACCGATATTGATCTCGGAACGATAAGCCTAAACAGCCAGTCACGGCGCACGAACGGCACAATCGGGCAAACGGCCCTTTTCAGCAGGCTGGGGAGAAGCAGCGGAATCATTTCCGCCATTGGGGTTATGGATCAGGACTTCCTGAGGCTAAGCTCCCTTGATGTTGACGGAAACAATATTCTGGACTTTGAGGAGTCGAAGGAGTTTATCTATGGTGTAGTCTACCAGTTTTATGCCGGAACGTTTTCGTCGATAGCCGGAAGTTGGAGCGATAAAGACGGCATATCAACGAACGGATACAGAATTTTCGCGGGTTTTACAGAAAGCCTTGATCTCGACTGGGGAAGCGCCGTTCTGCACTACCCCGCACCCATTGACGGCATAAGCAGTAAACAAGTGGAATACTACGGCCAATATGCTGCCCCGTTTATGAATATGGACTGGTACTTTGATGACGTTATTACCCCCATTACGCCTCCCCAAGGCACTTATATAATTACCATAGGATCAGATACGTTCACTTTCACCGATGTATATTCGGTAACAGTAGATGCAAACCTTAGCAACGTCTACATACCGGAGGTAAGGCTTACCCGGGACGGCGACGGAATGGTAACGCTTATAGAGTGGCAGTGGTGGAAAAAATCGGACGGTGCGTGGGAGGAGTTGACTGATGAAGAGATGGAGGCGGTTTTTGAAGGGATTAATTATGGTCTTTATAACAATAGTTCAGGCTGGGAAGAGGAACCCGGTGGCAACCTCCCCCTTACGCCTTCTGGCTCTGTTGTGCCGGTAACAACAAGTTTCATTCCCAACGGATTAGAGATGGGATATCTCACAAAGGCTAACGGCCGCTGCGGATATAGATATGCCGATAGCGGGTCATACAATTGACCTCAATGATTACTAAAACAATTCCCGAGGAAAAGGATATGACGATCAAGGGATTTTTTAAATGCGCGTTAATCCCTAAAACACTTTCAGTCCGGTGAATGCTCCTATGTGATCGAAGTAACTGTCCTTTTGAAAAAGGGATTTACACCTTGACATCTATTTATCTATAATGTAGATTAGTAGAAACTAAAGGGGGGCGATGTTATGGAGACGACAACTACCGTAAGGGTGAAAAAGTCCACGAGGGAACGATTAAAAAAATTGGCGGCCGCCGGCAGGGTCAGCATCACGAAATTACTCGAAGAACTCGTGGCAAGGCACGAAAAGAGTTTCTGGGATGGCTTTAACAATGAGGCCCTACATGCATTAAACAAAAGCGAGAAGAAGACGCGAAAGATGTTTGAAGGGACGCTAAAGGATGGACTCTAGAGTCCCGCTTAGAGGACAAATCTGGCTGATTGAATTTTCCCCTTCGGTCGGGCGGGAAATAAAATATCCCCATCCGGCTCTTGTGGTATCCGACGACGAGTTAAACAAAAGCCCATGGGGACTTATAGTCGTCTGCCCGATCACTACATTGAGAAAAGAGAAACCCTTCCGTTTGCATGTCCCCATATTGCCCCCGGAAATAAAGCATAAATCGATAATAAGGGCAGACCAGATAAAATCGCTCTCCGTTGAACGTTTTATTAATCCGCTCGGAACGGCAAAAGCGGAAACTATGCAACAAGTGGAATTTGTGCTGAAAAAAGTGCTGTCTCTCTATTAAAAATTTCGCCCTTAATGACAAAAAGGGATTTACACTCTAAAAAGCGGTTTCGTTTAATATAATAAGTTATATGCCTTCCAATAACGATCTCGACCGCTTCTTCATGTGCCGTCCAGATTTCTTTGAAGTAAGCTACGTCATCAACCCTTGGATGGAGGGCAACGTCGGGCGCACGAAAACCGATCTTGCGAAAAAAGAGTGGGAAGCCCTTTACAAAATTGTCGCCTCCAAAGCGGAGGTGGAACTTATCGATCCCGCCAAGGGCCTGCCTGACATGGTTTTCACGGCGAATGCCGGACTGGAACTTGATAACGACGTGATACTTTCGCATTTCGCTTATTACCAGCGTCAGCCGGAAGAATCGTATTTCAAGAAATTTTTTGAAAGCGCGGGCTTAAACGTCCACCTCGTTCCGCAGGATATCATTTTCGAGGGCGGAGGCGACGCGCTATTCGACAGCGAAGGCCGCTGGCTGTGGGCGGCATACGGGTACAGGACTTCCCTGGAAGCGCATCCGTACCTTGCGATGATTTTAAATATGGATGTGGTCAGCCTAAGGCTTATCGACCCCAGGTTTTACCATCTGGACACTTGCTTTTTGCCCCTTCCCGGCGGATACGTTCTTTATTACCCGGATGCTCTGGACAAGTACTCCAACGAAGAGGTGGAAAAAAGAATTCCGCGGGAAAAGCGTATAGTTTTAAAAACAGAAGACGCCGTCACGTTCGCGGCTAACTCCGTTTGCATCGGCGACACGTTAATAATGCACCATTGCTCCAACGAACTGAGGGGGCGATTGGAGGCAATTGACTTCGAGGTGGTCGAAACGCCCCTTACGGAATTTCTGAAAGCGGGCGGCGGAGCTAAATGCCTTACGCTCCGTCTTAATGAAACCGCGCCGGAAAAAAGAAGCGCGCATTCCACCGTCCATTCAAGGACAGTGGTCGCCGAAGGCCAGCTTATCGATTCCCAGCTTATGAGCCGCATTTGCGATACGATCTCCGACGGCGGCGGATCGTTCAGTATCCGGGGAATGCACTTAGGGCAGAAACGCGCCGAACGCTCAACGGCGGAGATAGAGGTAACCGCGCCGACCGAAGGGATACTCGATAACCTTGTCCAGAAAGCGCTCCGCCTCGGCGCGAACCTTCCGGCAGGCGAGACTGCAGACGCGGCGCTTCAGAAAGTCGTGCTTGAAGGCGTTGCGCCCGAAAACTTTTACAGCACAACCATCTACCAGACGCAGGTCAGGGTGAACGGCCACTGGATAGACGTTGCAGATCAGCGCATGGACGGGGTTATAGTCGTTAAGAAAGAAAAAGCGCGTTGCGAATTGTTAAGAAACCTTAAAAAAGGCGAGATCGTTGTTACAGGCGGGGGCGGCATTCGGGTAACGCGCCTTTTGAGCGAGTACCATAAGCAAGACGAGTTCGGATTCATGGCTTCCAGTATCTCCAGCGAGAGGCGCGTGGAACTGGTTGTTGAACGCATTGCGTGGGACATGAACCGCATACGCGGCATCGGTGGGCGTATTATCGTTGTTGCCGGCCCGGTGGTAATTCATACGGGAGGTTCCCGCCATCTGGCATGGATGGCGCGTAACGGCTACATAAGCGCGCTCCTTGGTGGAAACGCCATTGCCGTGCACGATCTGGAACAGGCGATGTTGGGAACGAGCCTCGGTGTCGATTACAAAACAGGACGCCTTGTAGAAGGCGGCCACCGCAACCACATCGCGGTGATAAACAAGATAAGAGGCGCTGGCTCTATCGCAAATGCGGTTGAAAACGGGGAGGTGAAATCCGGTCTTTTTTACGAGCTTATAAAAAACGAAATCCCTTTCAGCCTCGCCGGAAGCATACGCGACGACGGCCCCCTGCCCGAAACGCGGATGGACCTCGTGAAAGCTCAGGAGGAATACGCACACCTCATAAAGGATGCGGACATGATACTCATGCTTTCCACCATGCTTCACGCCATCGGAACGGGCAACATGACTCCGGCCGGTGTAAAGCTGGTATGCGTGGACATAAACCCAGCCGTTGTCACCAAACTTACCGACAGGGGAAGCCTGGAATCAGTTGGTGTGGTAACGGACGCGGGACTTTTCCTCTCGCAGCTTGTAAAGCGGTTAACGGCGTTCGACGGACATGATGACCGCTGAATCGTTGCGGCATTTCGCAAATAAATGGAAATAAAAGAACCGCACAAATGGAACGTAACGCCCAAAGAGGCGGTGGAAATTCAGAAAAAACTCAAGAGCAAAATAGATACGGCCGGGACTAAAAAGATTGAGCGCAAAATAAAATTTATTGCCGGGGCGGACGTCGCCTTTCCGAAAGGAAAGGAGACGGTAAAAGCCGCTGTGTGCGTTTTGACGTTCCCCGGCCTGGAAGTGATAGAAGAAAAGACGGCCTATGCAGAAAAAACCTTTCCCTACGTGCCGGGTCTTTTGAGTTTCCGGGAAGGCCCAGCCTTGATCGAATGCTTTAAGAAGGTGAGGAACAAGCCGGACGTAATTATTTTCGACGGGCACGGCATAGCCCATCCTCGCGGGATTGGGATAGCGACACACATCGGAATCGTTTTGGGAATCCCTTCTATCGGGTGCGCGAAGAGTCCCCTGTACGGCAAATTCGATATGCCCGGCGAAAGTAAAGGCGGCTATACTTTCGTAAGAGACGGCGACGGCAAAGTTATCGGGGCGTGCTTCAGGTCAAAAGACGGCGTTAAGCCGGTCTTCGTATCGGTTGGCAACGGGATTAACCTTATAACGGCGGTTGATATAATAAATGATTGCATTACCAAGTACAGGCTTCCGGAACCGGTAAGAATCGCGGATGCGTTATCAAAATCAGAGAACTCATGAAAATATTATGCTTATCGCTTTTTATCCGCATCTGAATTTCAGACAAGGATTTTTTCGAGCCTTACTTTATCTTTTTTTTCTAAAATATCCATGAGAGAGTTGCTTATCTCTTCGTCTTCCACTTTGCTATCCAGGTCAATTACTTTTTTCATTTCTTCTATGGCCTGATCCCATGAACCTCTTAACGCAATGGCGGCGGCGTAATTAATCCTGATCCTATAGTCTTCGGGGTCTATCTCTAAGGCTTTCTTATACATCTGTATGGCCGTCAACGAGTCGCCGGTTCTTCGGTGGGTTATGGCAATTTTATTGTAGAGCGTGGCGTCTTTGGGGCTGTCCTTTATAACTTCCTTCATGGCCATCCGCGACAAAGCATTCATCTTTTGAAGGGTTTCCATGGGCAGGGAATCGTTGAAACTATGGATGTGCTCTGCGGAGGAAAGCTTTGTGATACTGTGCTTTTTCATTAATTTTTCAGTCAACGAAAGCGACTTGTCCACTATTTCCATTACATTTTCACTCGACCTCCCCGCATAACCATGTTCCATCTGGCTACGCCCTGCGGAAAAGTAGTTTTCTAGGGCGCCTATTAAATCGCCCTCAAGTTCGCTGATTTTCCCCATTTCATAATAATACTCGCTCTGGTCTGGGAAAATGTCTATCAGCTCAATAAGGTATTCTTTCGCTTTGACCATTTTGTTTTTAACCATACTAATATTGAATAACATGTATAAGTTTGGCCAGAAATTGGGGGATGTCTCTTTAGCCGCTCCAAAATATTCCTCCGCCTTTGAAATGTCATTTTCGAGTTCTTTGGTAAGCAGTTCAAGTTCAGCCACCTTAGCCAAAGCTTCGGGGCTATCCTGCGAATATTTTTCTATCTCTTTTACTAGCTTTTCGCTTGCCACCTGCTTCATTTTCCATAGCTCGTAATACGTTTTTCCTTTAAGGAAATTCACTTTCGCCGCCGGAAACGCCTTCTTGTATTTAGTGGCGCTGCTGTCTATTTTCGTGAACATGTTCAAAATGAGCTCCGGATTCCCTATCCTCGCATAGGTGGCAATAGAATTTTCGATCTCCAGGTAATGTCTGTTTTCCTCCTGGAATCCGAGAAGCTCTTGACATGTTTTTGCAATCAAAATGTGATCTCTGCTTTTAATCATTATTCTGAAAGGAAGATGCTTTATGTTTTTCCTTATTTTGTTTATCATTGCGGCATCTATTTCGTTTGTATATAAGATGAGCGGGACATTCCAGAGCAATGGTGTATCTTCCATCTTGCGTATGAGCGAGTGGATGTTAAAGGAGCCACTGTACTGGATATCGCTTATAACCATACATATGCCTTTGGATTGGGCAAGTGATTTTATTGTCTCTATGCCGGCTGACATGTTGCGATTAAATATTATTTTAGGAATTTTTACGAAATGCTCGATTGCCATTTGCAGAACAATTCTTGCCTGATCGTTTTGCTCTATGATTACAAAAGACCCACTGATATCAATAGGCTTAGTCCCAAGTTTATTCATTCGCTCGCCCCTTTTTTGCTCTTTCGATAATTAATCCGCTAAAGAAAATTCCTTTCTCGGTCTCCCATGATGCGATTGTCATAGTGAAAGGGAATTCGCTTCCGTCCTTTTTTAGCCCGACTGATTCCAACTGCTTTCCAGTAATGGTTGATTTCCCTGTCGCGCGAACGCGTTATCAAAATCAGAGAACTCATGAAAATATTATGCTTATCGCTTTTTATCCGCATCTGAATTTCAGACAAGGATTTTTTCGAGCCTGACTTCATCTTTTTTTTCTAAAATATCCATGAGAGAGTTGCTTATCTCTTCGTCTTCTCCTTCGCTATCCAGGTCAATTACTTTCTTCATTTCTTCTATGGCCTGATCCCATGAACCCCTTAACGCAATGGCGGCGGCGTAATTAATCCTGATCCTGTAGTCTTTGGAATCTATCTCTAAGGCTTTCTTATACATCTGTATGGCCGTCAACAGGTCGCCGGTTCTTCGGTGGGTTATGGCAATTTTATTGTAGAGCGTGGCGTCTTTGGGGTTGTCCTTTATAAGCTCCTTCATGGCCATCCGCGACATAGCATTTACCTTTTGAAGGGTTTCCATGGGCAGGAAATCATCGAAACTATGGATGTGTTCTGCGGAGGAAAGCTTTGTGATACTGTGCTTTTTCATTAATTTTTTTGTCAACGAAAGCGATTTGTCCACTATTTCCATTACATGTTCGCTCGACCTCCCCGCATAACCATGATCCATCAGGCTACGCGCCGCGGAATGGTAGTTATTTAATGCGCCGATTAAATCGCCCTCAAGCTCGTTGATTTTCCCCATTTTGAAGTTATACTCGCTCTGGTCCGGGAAAATGTTTATAAGATTAATAAGGTATTCTTTCGCTTTGACCATTTTGTTTTTAACCATACTAATATCGAACAGCATGTACAAGTTTGGCCAGAAATTGGGGAATGTCTCTTTAGCCGCTCCAAATAATTCCTCCGCCTTTGAAATGTAAGTTTCGATTTCTTTGGCAAGCAGTTCAAGTTCAGCCACCTTAGCCAAAGCTTCGGGGCTATCCTGCGAATATTTTTCTATCTCTTTTACCAGCTTGTCGCTTGCCACCTGCTTCATTTTCCAGAGCTCGTAATACGTTTTTCCTTTAAGGAAATTCACTTTCGCCGCCGGAAACGCCTTCTTGTATTTAGTGGCGTAGTCGTCTATTTTCGTGAACATGTTCAAAATGAGCTCCGGATTCCCTATCCTCGCATAGGTGGCAATAGAATTTTCGATCTCCAGGTAATGTCTGTTTTCCTCCTGGAATCCGAGAAGC
>SDBV01011138.1_pt1 | contig 11685 bp, 5 predicted proteins | sample 2277081 | NCBI WGS metagenome assembly SDBV01 (sample SAMN10402039, study PRJNA504765) | marine sediment metagenome | isolation source: marine sediment core GS10_PC15, 223 cmbsf | place: Arctic Ocean: Southern Knipovich Ridge | collected 2010
CTCAAGCCTCTGCCCTCTCTCCTTCCCGCACACTGTTACAAACCTGTTACAAGCGGAGGGTGAATTATCCGCTAAACTGAACGCGGTTGCCGGCCACCGGGCGGCTGTGAAATGTACTTGTTTTTTCAAGGAGAACGGGAAGATGAGAGAGATTGGAACAAGCGTGGTTCATTATTTGCTTTTGGGATTGATTGTGGTCGGCGGCGTTGGACCGCTGCGGGCTTCGCCCGCGGCGTCGGCGAAAACCGACAGCGACGACAATCCTCACGTCTGGCAACCGCGGACGCATTCGGTGGCCGTTTTCAAAAACGGGTTGGGGTTCTTCATGCGCCAGGGCGACGTTCAATTGCGCGACGGGTGGTGTGTCGCCAAGCAAATCCCCCCTGCGGCGTTCGGCACCTTGGCTATTTACAGCCACGACGAGAAGCGGACTGTGGATATCGTCGGCAGTGGGCCGGGTGAGATCGTCGAATTCGACGGACGCGACGCGGCCGACGACGTCGACACTAAACGCCAGAGGCTGCGGGCCTCGTTGAACCTCAAAGTCCACTTGCACTACAAACACAAGGGCCAAGATCGCAACGCCGCCGGCAAGCTGGTCTCGGTGGGCCCCAAGTTCGTGGTGCTCGACAGCGGCGGCAACAGCTTCGCCGTGCCCGTCGAGGGGATCCGCAAGATGCAGATCCTGGAACTGCCGCTGCGAATTCACACGGTTTGTGAAGACGAAACAACCGGCAAGCAAGTCCGCCTGGGCATGGCCTATTTGCGCAAGGGCATTACCTGGATACCGGAATACACGCTGAAGGTGATCGACGAGGAAACGGCCGAATTGACGCTCCGCGGCACCGTGGTCAACGAGGCCGAGGATCTGATCCACACCGACGTGCATTTGGTGGTGGGCGTGCCGCACTTCGTGCATACCGACTACATGGCCCCCATAGCCGTGGGACAGGTGATTCGAGCCATCGGCATGGCCATGGCTCCCCATGCGGCCATGTCACAGCAAATGATGAACCGCGTGGCCGTGGTTGCCAACAACAGGGAAGGCATGGGCGGCATGCCCCCGAGAGTCGTCAATCGCCAGGTGCCGCAACCGAACGACACCTTGAAAAAAGCCGTGGGCAACCTGCCGCAACTCGGCGGCGCGGCGGCCACCGACTTTACGGTCTATACCAAAAAGGATCTCACCTTGCGACGCGGCGAGAAGGCGATTGTTACGCTCTTCGTAAAAGAAATCAAGTATTCGCACATCTACCGTTGGTCGCCGCCCAAGCCCATGCAGCACTCGCTGGTGCTGCACAACCAGACCGATACGCCGCTGACGACCGGGCCTTGCCTGGCGATCAGCAAGGGACGGCCCTTGAGCGAGGATCTCTTGAAATACACGCCCAAGGGCGGAAACGGCGATCTGCCCGTCACGGCCGCCATCAACATTTCGCACCACAAGTCGGAACGCGAGATCGAGCGTAAGCTCAAGGCGCATAGCCCGGCACACAACATACACTTCGATCTGGTAACGCTCGAAGGCGAGTTGACGCTTCGCAATTACGAGCGGCGGGCTGTGTGCATAGTTATCGACAACCCCATCCCGGGCAAGCCCATCGACGCCGACGACAAAGGCCGTATGTTGGTCGACCCTTCCAAGCTGAAGCTCTTGGAACGGGCCGGTTCGGTGAGTTGGACGGTCGAAATCGAGCCGGGCAAGGAGAAAACGCTCACTTATCGCTACGAACGCTACGTGCCGTCGCACTAAGCTGGACATTTTGTGGCACGCCCAGAGCGCGGCCATGGGCGTGCCATCCCTCTTTGCAAGGAAAAAACGGTTAGTCGTGCCGATGCTACTGTGCCCCCCGCTCCAAGGCCACCTTCACCACGCGTTCGATGGCGTTTTCGTAGGCCGCCTGCCGCAGCGAGGTATCTTCTGCTTCGGCGCGCTCGGCGATCTGCCGATAGGCACTCACCAGACGGTCGGTCATCCGCTCGATGACTTCGCCGTGGGTCCAATAGTATTCGTGACGGTTCTGCACCCATTCGAAATAGCTCACGATCACGCCGCCGGCGTTGGCCAATACGTCGGGCACGACCGTCACGCCCCGATCGTAGAGGATATGCACGGCCTCTTGCGTCGTCGGCCCGTTGGCCGCCTCGCCGATCAGCTTGGCCTTGACGTCGTGGGCGATCTCGGCCGTAATGGCGTCTTCCAACGCCGCCGGAATGAGGAATTCGCAATCGCAAGTAAGCACCTCGCGGGGATCGATGGGGTGCGAGCAGGGGAAATCGGCCACGCAACCGGTCTCTTCCTTGTGCCGGATCAAGGCGGCCACGTCCATGCCGTCGGGATTGGCTATGGCCGCGCGGGAGTCGGATACGGCCACCAGCCGGCAGCCTTGACGGGCCATTTCGATGGCCGCATATTGGCCGGCGTTGCCGAACCCCTGCAGAGATAATCTCGTGCCCGAGGGATCGAGGCCTTGATCTCGCGCGGCCTCCACAAGTGTGATTGCACAGCCGCGACCGGTAGCTTCCACTCGGCCCAGGCTACCGCCCAGGTCGATCGGTTTGCCGGTGACCATGCCGCGGCGATAACGTCCGCTGGACATTCGCCATGCGTGGCTCATCCAAGCCATTTCCCGCGGCCCGGTGTTGACGTCGGGCGCCGGAATATCCGTCTCTTCGCCAATATCGTTGGCCAGCACCAGGGCGAATTTTTTGGTCAGCCGCTCTTGTTCAGGCAGTGACAGCTTTTTGTAGTCCACGGCAATGCCGCCCTTGCCGCCGCCGAAGGGGATATTTACCACCGCCGTCTTCAGATACATCCAGAAGGCCAACGCCTTGACCTTGTCGAGAGTGACCTGAGGATGGAATCGCAGGCCGCCTTTATACGGACCCAGGTCGTCGTTGAACTGCACGCGATAGGCCTCGAATACTTCGATACTGCCGTCGTCCTTTTGCAGCGAGAGACGAACGCTTATAGTTTTGTCGGGCGTGGTCAGGCGGTCGATCAAGGCCATGCCCGGATGCTTTTGTTCCAAGCCCAAAGGCTCGGCGTAGTGCTGAAAAAGTGCCTTCGCTCGATCGAACACGGTGCCTCCGAGTTGCATGTCGTGACTCCTGCATATAAAAAAGGGTCGTTTCAGATTTGAGGACAACCATTTGCCTAAAAAACGGAAGAACAGATACTATTACGCTTCGACATCATCGACGCCGAAGATCTTATATATACCAGGTTTTCTACGACTTTTAACCATCTTTTCGCAGGTGTTGGCAAATAATCTCGAAAGTTTTCGATCGTTTAACGCGTCTGCTTATTATCTTGCGGGATTATTATTACTTGCGTTTATCGTGGGCTAATCAGGCAAATTCCCTTCCTCGTCAAACGGCAATTCCCGCAAATCGCCGACCACCTGCAGATCCTTGCGACCCTCGACCTCCGGCAAACAGGCCTGTGAACATTGCAATTCGCCGAGATGCTTGGTGTCCTCGATCCAAAGCAGTTTCGACTGCGACGGTTGCAGCGGCGCCAGCGATGCAAATGTCGCCTGCAACATTTCGCGGTCGGTTTCCAGGTGCGGCGGCGGCTCGGCGGCCGAATCGTGGCCCGCGGTGACGGCGTTTATTCGCGTAGTTTCAAAATCCGTGGCGCGGATCACGCGGCCGCGGCAGAACTCGGCTATCCCAATTCCCACGCCGTTGCCACGGGTGGCTTCGCTCAGGGATCGGATGGCGATCCGCCGCACCCGCGGCCGCTCGCCTTCGACGGCCGCACGATCGTTGAATTTCCGTCCGATCACGTTGGTGTCCATACCGGTTCCGCTGATCTCCTTGCCGATGCGATTGACCAGCAAGACATCGACATTGTCCAGCGGCAGCCACGGCATCAATCGCGCGGCAATCACCAAAAGATCGCGTTCTCGCGTCTCAAACTCGTGGGGCAGTACCCCTTTGACCACGGCCGTTTGCTCCAGCGAGTTTTCGACCACGGCCAATCCGGCCAGAATATTGCACTTCGCAAACACCTCGCCGGCCACGCTATGGATAATTTTGGCGAAACCGTGTTGCCGAATAGCCCCATGGTATACCCTGGCCCCCTCGTGTTTCCCCAGCCCGATGAGCATCATTTTCATCAGTCCGCTTTGAATGTCGCCCGAAAACATCGTGTGCGGCTTGACCCGATTGAAAACCAGCACGTGATCGGCCTCGAAGGCCGCCCGGTCGAAGTGTATTGGTATGCCCTCCGCCGTGCGGCAAACCACGACCGTTTCCATGCTCGAACGGATGGGGCAGCCAACCTTGGCCTCGGTAATCCCAAACGACTCGATCAACTGCTGTTGCCCCTGGGCCGTTCCGCCCCCGTGGCTCCCCATGGCGGGAACAATAAACGGTGCGGCGCCAAGCTCCTTCATGCAAGCTACGATCGCGCCGATGATCTCCCGGTTGTTTGTCAAACCCCTGCTGCCGGCGGTAACCGCCACACTCTGCCCGGGCTCAACCCGCTCTCCCAATCGCAATCGTCCCAACTCCTCATGCACCGCTGTCGTCACATCGGCCACGTGCGCCGTGTCGAATTTCTGACGCAGGCGAAAGATCTTGGGAAAAGATGTCATTGGCACGGCTCGAGCTTTGAACTGAAGTAATAGCGCTGCGGTTAAGAATACATCGCGCCCAGCATATTTTCAGCATAGCAAACCGTACAGAAGGTAGCCACCTGCGAAAAAATGGAAATATAAATAGCCGCTACGGTTTGAAGACAGGTGGAACAGTGGCGCAAGATAGTGAAGTTTTGTCGGTTAAGGGGCTGCTACTGCCGGCTTGGCCTGCTGAGTTGGCCTGATAATCGATACGGTTTCTCTCTTTTGACTGTCCGGAAATATCTCCCTAATAAGAGCGGTGAACCTTTTGGAGAAAATTACTTCCGTACTCTCAAGGGACGTTTACGGCATAGCCGATTAGGATCTTGGCCCTTAACCATAGCGACATGCAAGAATGCATGTCAGAGGGTGCGTCAGGTAACCCGTACACGCATTTTTTCGAGTCAAGGAGTGGCTCGACGGACCTGATGCAATACACCATGCGGATCACGGAGTTGACCCATGTTTCCCGCCCACAACCACAGCCGATCCATAAAGTCGGTTCTTGCCCATGGGAGAACCCACGCACGGTTAAAATACGTTGCATTTTGCGATGTTGGTTGGCGGTTGTTGATTGGGATGCGAACTACGCGGTTCAATTGAAAGGAGAAGTTGCTCGATGAAAAGTAGAATTGTCTTTGGAACACTCTTAATGAGTGTGGCCTTGTGCGGGCAGGGGTTCGGGTTCGAGCTCCTTGGTAACCTGCTGGGTCTCGGAAAATGCGGCGGGTGTAGTCAGCCGTCCTGCTGTGAGCAGGCGTGCGAGCCGCAGTGTTGCGAGCCGACATGTGAACCGCAGTGCTGCGAAGCGGACTGTGGCTCTTGCTGCGGCAAGAAGTCCTGCGACCTGTTCGGTGGTCTTCGTGGTCTATTCGCTTGCAAGAAGTCCTGCACCGCTTGCTGCGAGCCGCAGTGTTGCGAAGAGACCTGCGCCGAGCCGCAATGTTGCGAAGAGATCTGCGCCGAGCCGCAATGTTGCGAAGCGTCATGTGGCTCTTGCTGCGGCAAGAAGTCCTGCAACCTGTTCGGTGGTCTTAAAGGTCTATTCGCTTGCAAGAAGTCCTGCACCGCTTGCTGCGAGCCGCAGTGTTGCGAAGAGACCTGCGCCGAGCCGCAATGTTGCGAAGAGATCTGCGCCGAGCCGCAGTGCTGCGAAGCGTCATGTGGCTCTTGCTGCGGCAAGAAGTCCTGCAACCTGTTCGGTGGTCTTAAAGGTCTATCCGCTTGCAAGAAGTCCTGCACCGCCTGCTGCGAGCCGCAGTGCTGCGAAGAAGCCTGCTGCGAGCCCCAGTGCTGCGAAGAGACCTGCGCCGAGCCACAGTGCTGCGAAGCCGACTGCGGAGGCACTAGCTGCTGCAAGAAGCGTTGTACGCCCCTGCTCGACTTCCTGGATGGCCTCTGTGGCATCTTCAAATGCAAGAATAGTTGCGGCGGCTGCTGCGAGCCCCAATGCTGTGAAGAGGCCTGTGGCCCGAGTTGCTGCGAAGACTCCTGTGGTGGCACCACCACTGTCACTCCGGCACCTGTAAAGATCAAGGCAGCCCCCAAGGCCGCCCCGAAAGAAAAAGCCGCTCCGTTGCCGAAGGCCCCCAAGGCCGACTCTTCGGCTTCGCTGCGTCGCAAGGGTCGTTACTACCAGGCCAGCCGCGTCATCGTGCGTAACTAGCAGATAGCTCCGAACCAGAGCGTAATATCAGGCCTGCTCGAGAGACATTTCTCGGGCAGGCCTTTTTTGTCGGCTCTTCCGAAGACATGGACGCCGGCGGCACTTCCTGGGGCGAACCGACAAAAGGCCCAAAGGCCGACGCTTTCGTCATGCCCCGCGACCCCTGGGGACTGTCCATCCAACTGATCATTCGCTCGAAACCGTTGCTGTAGAAGCGTATGCGGCAATGGTCGAAAGAAATAGTTCGCCGTTAATCGGCTTGGTGAGGTAATCGTCGCAGCCGGCCAGCCGGCATTTCTCGCCGTCTTCGGCCATGGCGTCTGCCGTCAGTGCAATGATTGTGCCGGAATAATCGGCTTTGCGGAGCTTTCCCGTGGCCGTGTAGCCGTCCATGACCGGCATCTGCATATCCATGAGGATTATCTCGAACGGCTCGCCCGCGGCGCCCGCGGCCAACGCTTTATCGAGTGCAACTTGGCCGTTTTTGGCGATTGTTACGCGGGCGCCGGCTTTCTTCAGCACAAAAGAGATCAGCCGCTGATTGTCGGGCCCGTCCTCGGCCAGCAGGATATGGCAATCCAGTTCCACTTTCGGCACTACCGCGGCCCGGGTTTTCTGCCTGTTCTCGACGACGGCCTCCATTACGTTTTCCAGCATCGGCGTGCCGTCCAACGGCCCGGTAGCCACCGTCAGACTGAACGTACTGCCCTGGCCAGGGCTGCTTTTGATGGAAATATCGCCACCGAGCATTTTCGCCAGGCGTTTGCTGATGGTTAGTCCCAGGCCGGTGCCGCCGAACTTGCGGGCAGTCGACGAGTCGGCTTGAGTAAACGGCTGGAACAGCTTCGCGGCTTGCTCTTGACTCATTCCCATGCCGGTGTCGATCACGTCGATCCTCAAACAGCGCTGCCCGCTGATGTTATCCGTAAGTCGGGCAAGCAGACGCACGCATCCGGTTTCGGTGAACTTGATTGCGTTGCCGACCAGATTGATGAGTATCTGTCTAAGGCGGGTGGGATCGCACTGAATGGTTTCGGGGAACTCGCCGACGTACTCGACATCCAACGAAAGGCCCTTGGCCTCGGCGCGGATCCTCATCAAGGAGACGACATTGGCCAAAAGACGGCTGGGCGAACATGTAATGTGCTCGATTTCCAGCTTTCCGGCCTCAATTTTCGACAGATCGAGGATGTCGTTGATCAACTCCAGCAGGTGCTGCCCGTTGCGTTTGATCGTATTGGCCGCTGCAACCGCCTCCTTGTCGTTGAGGCTCTCCAAGAGAATATCGGTGAATCCCAAAATGGCCGTCATGGGCGTGCGAATCTCGTGGCTCATATTGGCAAGGAACTCGCTCTTGGACTGGTTGGCCGTTTCGGCGGCCTGGCTTAACTCCTCGAGGATCTTGTTTGTGGACTCCAGGGCCACGGAATAGTCTTTCAATTCCTGCTCGGCCTGCTTACGCTCGGTGACGTCGTCTTTTATGGCAACATATTGTGTGATTTTGCCTTGGGTGTCGAAAACCGGAGCGATGCTCGCGGCCTCCCAGTAGAGCGTTCCGTCTTTGCGGCGGTTGTGAAACTCGCCCCGCCACTCGCGTCCGGCCGAAACGGTTGCCCAGAGTTTGTTATAGAATTCCGGCGGTTGCTCGCCCGACTTAAGCACTCTGGGATTTTTCCCGAGAACTTCTTGCAGTGTATATCCCGTTGTCTGCTGGAAACGCGGATTGGCATACTCGATGTTTCCGTGGACATCGGTAATCACGATCGTGCTCGAGCACTGCTCGACTGCTCCATGGAGCGTGCGGAGTTTCTCTTCCGAACGTTTACGCTCGCCGATATCCCTCACCACTGCCTGTAGCACTTTTTTTCCGTCTATCTCCAGGGAGTTCAAGAGAACTTCGGCCGGAAACGGCGTGCCGTCCAGACGCTGGTGCATCCACTCGAAGCGGTTGCTTCCCTGCTCCAGGGCCGTTGCTATGCGTCTATCGGCAAGCGTTCGCGAATCGCGGCCGTCAGGCTGAAGCGGCGGCGAAAGATCGGAAGGATGTTTGCCGCAAAATTCTTCACGCTTAGCGCAGCCAAAGACTCTTAGAGTGGCGTCGTTGCAATCAAAAAAGTTGTCCTCGTCGAGCAACATAATCGCGTCGCCGGTCGATTCGTAAATCGCCCGGAATTTGGCTTCCGACTCCTGCACGGCTTGCTCTGTTTGTTTTTGTTGCCGGGCTTGTTCCAGCAATCGGGCTTCACTTGCGGCCAGTTTTTGGTTCGCCCTGAAAAGCTCGTCCAAGAGCGATTCGGTCTTCCGTACGCTCGACAGCGTCGGCAGCCAAAGCACCAGGCCAAACGCCACGAATAAGAAACCGCCGAGGAAACCGACCATTTTTTCCAACACGGCCTGGGCCGCTGTGTCGCCGATGAGCACAAAGCGGTTAAGAGACTCAAAGTTGTCCGTGATATCTATAATGCTGCCGAAAAGAAGCAGGCCGAAACCGACCAGAAGCAACCACCAACCCTTGCGAGAAAGCTCGGTGCGGGTGCTGCCGATTCTCCAAAGATAGAGAATGATAACCAGCAGAATGACGCTGCAAATCGTTTCAAGAATAATGCCCGTCATGTACAATCTTCCAACTAGGGAAAAACTCCCGTGAAAATGTAGCTTACGAAATAGCACCGCAAGCCGCCGGCGCATGGTGGTAAGGGTTGCAAGACCTGTAGGGCGCGTCTGCGGCCCACCAGGAGATCCGTGGTGCGTCGCGGACACACCCTACTGAACTCCTGGTGCGTCGCGGACGCACCCTACTTAGCTACTTAGCTTAACATCATGGTTCAAACGACCGTAAACGCAACGCGTTGCAGATCACCGATACCGAACTGACGCTCATCGCCGCGCTGGCGATCATGGGGCTCAGCAGCACGCCGAACAGCGGATACAGCACCCCGGCGGCCACGGGGATTCCCACGGCGTTGTAGATGAAAGCGAAGAACAGATTCTGGCGGATGTTGCGCATCGTGGCATGGCTCAGCCGCCGCGCTCGGGCTATGCCCAACAGGTCGCCACCCAGCAACGTTACTCCCGCGCTGGCGATGGCCACGTCGGTTCCCGTCCCCATGGCGATTCCCACTTCCGCCTGGGCCAGGGCCGGCGCGTCGTTTATGCCGTCGCCGGCCATGGCTACCGTGCGGCCTTGGGCTTGGAACCGCTTGACCACATCGGCCTTTTCCTGGGGCAAAACCTCGGCCTCCAGTTCGTCGATGTGCAACTTGCGGGCAACGGCTTCGACCGTGGCCCGATTGTCGCCGCTGACGACCACGATCCGCACGCCCTGTCGGCGAAGAATGCGAATCGCCTGGGGCGTCGATTCCTTGACCGGATCGGCCACGCCCAGCAATCCCACCGCTCGGCCGTCGACGGCCGCGAACATCACGGTCTGCCCTTCGCCGCGAAGTTCGTCGGCCCGCCGCGCCGAATCAGCAATATCGACGTTCAAATCGCTCATCAGCCGCTCGCTACCCAATGCGACTTTGCGAGCGCCGACCGTGCCGCTGACACCTTTGCCGGGAGTGTAGTGAAAGTCGGCCGCAGCGGCCGGCGGCGGCGCGGCTCGATCAGCGTCATTTGCCGCATCGATAATAGCCGCGGCAATGGGATGCTCGCTAAAGCGTTCCAGGGCTGCCGCCAGGAGGAGCAACTCACTTTCGTCCATGCCGGCAAAGGCCTCGACGCAAACCAGCCGCGGCTTTCCCTCGGTGAGCGTGCCCGTCTTATCCACCAGCAGGGTGTCTACCCGCTCCAGCAGTTCCAGTGCTTGAGCGTCCTTGATGAGCACGCCGCAAGTGGCGCCCCGGCCCACACCGACCATAATCGACATCGGCGTGGCCAGCCCCAAGGCGCAAGGGCAGGCGATGATTAGCACCGCCACCATGTTCAAAAGGGCATAGGCCATGCGCGGTGGCGGGCCGACAATCGACCAAACCACGAACGTGATAAGTGCGCAAATCACCACGGCCGGAACGAAATAGCCGGCCACCACGTCCGCCAACCGCTGGATCGGCGCTCGGCTACGCTGGGCCTGGGCGACCATTTCCACGATATGGGCCAGAAGCGTATCGGCACCGACGCGCGTGGCCCGCATGGTAAAGGATCCCGTGGCATTGACGGTGGCCCCGGTCACACTATCGCCGACCTTCTTTTGGACCGGCAGCGGTTCGCCGGTGAGCATCGATTCGTCCACGAAGCTGCCGCCGTCGAGAACAAGGCCGTCGACGGGCACTCGCTCGCCGGGCCGCACCCGCAGGCGGTCGCCGAGATGCACGCTTTCAATGCTTACGTCGCTCTCGCGTCCATCATCGTCGATCAGACGGGCTGTCTTCGACGCCAATCCCAACAGCGCGCGGATGGCGCTGCCGGTGCGGCGTCGCGCGCTTAGTTCCAAAACCTGTCCCAATAAAACCAGAGTTACGATCACGGCGGCCGACTCGAAGTAGACGGGCACTTCGCCGGCCTCGCGGAACGATTGCGGGAAGATATCGGGAAAAACGACAGCCGCCACGCTGTACAGATAGGCCGTGCCCGTGCCCAGAGAGATCAGCGTGAACATGTTGAGGTTTCGTCCCACGATCGATGCCCAACCGCGACGGAAGAACGGCCAGCCGCCCCAGAGTACCACGGGAGTGCTCAGCAGGAGTTGCACCCAAACGAAGCCGCCCCCGGGCAGCATGGCACGGATCGACCGGCCAATAAACATTTCCGACATGGCCAATATGAAAACCGGGGCGGTGAAGACCAGGCAGATCCAGAAGCGGCGAGCCATGTACAGCAGTTCCGCACTGGGCTCGTCACGCTGGGCTTCGTCCCAGGATACTTGCCGCGGTTCCAGGTCCATGCCGCAGATGGGACAGTCGCCCGCATGATCCTCGACAACCTCCGGATGCATGGGGCATGTATAAACGGCCCCCTCGGCGGCGGTCTCGGCGGCGGTCTCGACGGCGGGCGGGTCTTTTGCCTTGTCTTTCCGCCGCGGGGCGACGGCGTCGTCGTCCATATAGGCCCACGGGTTGTCGCGAAACTTGGCCAGACAATGGTCCGAACAGAAGTAAAAAGTGCGGCCTTCGTGTTCGTGAGTGAGCGTGGCGGTGGCCTTATCCACGGTCATCCCGCAGACCGGATCGATTTCTTTGTGATCGTGACGTTCGTCGTGCATCTGGAAACTACTCCCTTCTTAAATGTGCCTCCTCCGGAGAATTAGTGGGTGAATTATGGCCTCAAAGGCCGTTTCCCCCTGTTTTCTCGGTGGTTTCAGTGGTTTGACGGACAGCAGAATTTGGATATCAGATCATTATGCGGCCAAAAGGCGTGAACTTATGTATACAAATGGTGGATTATCAGCCCCTC
>SDBV01011139.1_pt1 | contig 11684 bp, 12 predicted proteins | sample 2277081 | NCBI WGS metagenome assembly SDBV01 (sample SAMN10402039, study PRJNA504765) | marine sediment metagenome | isolation source: marine sediment core GS10_PC15, 223 cmbsf | place: Arctic Ocean: Southern Knipovich Ridge | collected 2010
GAACGAGCGTTCAACGGTTCTCGATCTGGTCGAGCAACTCGACGAGGGCCCGGGGCGTTCGCGTGGGCGGGTCGGGATCAACAAGGTCGACGATGTCACTGTCGCCAGAGACCAGTACGTCAGCGCGGGCGACACGCGCGAGAGTGATGAGGTAGTCATCGTCGGGATCGACCGTGTGGCCTGATTCGGCAGGCGGATCGTCGACGACGGTAGCGTGCTCTCGGAAGAACTCGATGTAGTCATCAGATTCTTCGGGTGTGAGCCACTTGCGGAACTTCGATCTGTGTAAGACATCGTTGAGTTCACTGAGGAGGAGTGGGGACACGATGACGTCGATCTGGCCGGCGAACCAACGGCGGATCAGCTCGGCTGGGGCGCCCCGACCGGAGAGGCGTGCCGAGATGAGCACGCCGGGGTCGACCACGGCTCGCAACACGGGCTGTCAGCGCCTGCCTGCTCGCCGTTCGAGACGCGCCCCGTCGAGTTCAGCGTATGCGATCCGTGTGGCGTCGTCGGGATCGAGATCGCGATTGCGATCCCACACAGGCTCGAACAAATCCAAACCCAAGAACTTACGCAGAGCGGTCTCGATGACTTCGTAATCACGCAGGTCTTTTCGGGCCGCGTAGACCTTCGCAGCGCGCAACAGATCCTCGTCCACATACACCGTGGTCTTCTTCCGAGCCATATCCACATTATGACAGAAAACCGTCATAATGGTGTCGCTGATCCAATCCGGCAGGCAGAATGCGCTCAGATCAGCCAAGAAGACCTCGCGTCAACTCTCAACATCGCGCCCAGTTACCTGTCGGAGATCGAACATGGCCGAACGAGCAAACTCCTGACACTCACCATCAAGCTGCTGCGGCGACTCGGCGCCGAAATCACCGTCACCTTCCCGCCAGCATCGCCGGACGACAACGATGGCACGTAAAGAGCCGCTGCACGTATTTCTTCACGGCCTCCATGTGGTTTGTGAGAAGTTTCTTTACGGGGTCAAGGCCGCCTGCGGCGGCACCCCCAAAACTGATCAGAATCGTGACGGTCGTGTGTGGGGCTGGGGTTGCGCTGCGGCCCTGCGGGCCGTTCTCATCCCAGCCGGCAACCAACTCGTTGCATTCAGCGGTAAATGTCGCGACGATGGCCGACACGCACGACAGTCACGACCAACTTGTCGTCACGAATCTCATACACGATCCGATAGTCACCAACTCGTGTACGCCACAGGTTGTCCGAACCTACAAGTTTGCGGACACCAGACGGTCGAGGATCGGTGGCGAGCCGGTCGATAGCAGCGGCGATTCGTCGCCGTACAGGGCGGTCGAGCCGACGCAACGCACGTGCAGCAGTTGGAGCAATCAGAATCTCGTACGAATCGCCTTCCAGACTGGTCATCTGATACGCGTTAGACGTCGAGTTCTTGCTTCACGGCGGCCCACGGGATCGGTTCCTCGTTCAGCGCTTGTCGTGCAGCAGCGACATCGGCTTGGTCCTCGGCGGCTTCGAGCGTTTCGATATCGTCGACTGGCACAATCGCCACAATCGCTTTGCCGCGACGTGTCAGTACGACGCGTTCGCCGCCGTAAGCGACTGTGTTGACAAGATTCGCGAATTCTTCTCTCGCTTCAGTCGTAGTGCGCGTCTCCACGGCGAAGTTCCCTCAAAGCAAATATACGGCCTGTACATATCGTACAACACCAAGACGACGCAGTCCACGGCACTTTGGACAAGACAGATCAGCAAGCTCGATAGATCTCGACACAATTCGTTTCAATATTGCACAGGTCAACCATTTGTGTGGCCAGCATTCCGATCGTTCTCGGCCTACAGACTGGCCCAGTCGATTGCCGACGAGATCGTGCGGCGCGCACCGCGCGAGCGGAGTCGCCCGATCGAATTTGCGTGTACGACTCCGACCACGGGCCGACTTCCCACCGACCAGGGGCCGACTGGTGCACAAATTGCCCCGACCGGCCAGCGTCGTACACGACATCTCGCCGCCGATCGACCGACCCGTCAAGACAGAGTCCCCACAGCAAACATCCAAGGCCATCGACGGCCGATCCGGTAATCCGCTCCGCGGGTGAATCGCCTAGCAAATGCTACAGGCCGGTATTCTCATCCTCGTTTCAGCGACGGACCCAATAGTCGTCTGGGACCTTGAGCGTGCCGTCGGGGTTGTAAATACTCAGACGGATATGTGGGCGGTGGTGGAGGCGGAATGTATGTTGCGAGTCTCGACGATGCGCCGTTACTGCCGCTGCTACTCGACGAGCTGCTTCTGTTTGATGATCCACTCGACGCAGGGCTGTCCACCTGGGCTGGCGGCGGGATCGGCAATGCTGACAATTCTGCGCCGATTTCAGTCCGCTGCAGAGCGAGCGTTTCGTCGAGTGTCAAACTGCCTAGGATCGTATTTAGCGCGACGATTCGCTCGTTGACGATGTCGACCGTGTCGTTGTAGGCCGGACGATCGTCAGATGCGAAGTTGGCCATGACCGGCCCAATCGCCCAACTCAACTCGGTGATTGCATCGGACACCGACGCGAGGTTGGACGCGGCGCGCACGAGTACGGGTTGATCTCGTCGTACCCTGCTTGTGCCCTCTTCGTACTCGGATTGGGCGGTCGCAAGACGCGCCGATGCTTCTTCGAGAGCGCGGCGTGCCGACCCGGCCTCCACGGTCGAAAATATGAAGACTGCGATGGCAACAATCGCAATCAAGCCTGCCGCCATTGCCGAAATCAGGCGCAGGCGGAGCAACCGTGTCGGCTGGGCGATTGTCGTCGGCGCGGCGTCAATGGCTGCTTCGGTCATTGCTCCGACTTCTCGCTGTCCGGCTCGTCGAGACGAACCTGGCCGAAGGCCGTTTCAGCCGCAGCGGTCGATTCGGCAGCCGCGGCATCATTGCCATCGACACGCGCCGATCGGGCAGCATCGAGAGCAGCCAGCCCGTCAGCCACAGAATCTAGAAGTGCAGAGACCGATTCGAGTTGGACTACAACGGCAGCTCTGGTCTCTTCGGTCGACTTGACGATGTCGGCCGTTTGAGCCTCCACCCCGTTGGATTGCAACACCATTTGGTCGACCATCGACCGATCAGCGTTCGACTGCCGCAGCAGCAGGGCCGTAGCCGCAACCAGAACGACCGTGGCTGCTATTGCCGCACCCAAGTACAATCGCTTCGGCCAAACGCGATCGTGGCGAGGGTCGGCGTATGAGCCATCGACGATCGGTCCGGCAGTCGATTCGGAGGCCAATGTGTTCGCCACAGGTACCCACCTATCTCAGCGAACGCTAAAACCGTCGTAGTGGCCCCGCAACGCCCGAAAACGCTAGCCCACCATCTCTCAACTAGTAAACGAGAAACATCGACCGACTCCGCCACGTCGACACCGACGCTGCGGGCTATTGAGAAGGCTTTCGGCTGAAACAATCTTCAAGCGGCATATATGTTGACCGCGACGAACGTCGACGATCTGTGTCGACCACTCTTGGCGATGCCACGGGCCAAGCCGGCAGAACAGCACCTCGTCCAACCCGACGGCAGTGACTTCACCGATCCGTTCGAGGTCGTCATCGACGAGTGCAGTGCCGTACGCGATCACAGCATCGCTGATCGTGTGCCAATCACAGTCCAGTTCGTCAGCGAGCTCGTTGATCGACCGGGCATGGCGGCCGATCTGGAATGTCACCCACCGTCCAGCCCGATCAGTCATGACCAAACGAGCAGCTGCGATCGACGGAGCGTCCTCGGTCCATGAGCCGACCGGACACGCGACGGCCTGACATGTCCATCTGTGTTTGTGCCAGATCAGACGGGTCGGGCGGCCGAAACATGGCAGATCGACGAGCTCGACAACCGGCCGATCCTTCACCCACGCCACGCCATCACAGTCCCGGCATGCCGGTCGATCACTCGTCGTTTCGACATGAATCCGTAACGGTTCACCGAGTTCGTCATCGACGCCGAGCACCGTGACATCGGGCAAACCGACAAGCAGAAGGCACATGCGCGTAGGGTCCAGTTCCACGGGGGCTCTCGATTCTGTAGGTATCAGAACCGTCAGAATTGCAGAGCCCCCGTACCAATCCTGGGATACCCGGCTACACGCGCTCCGATACCCAGACCCCGCTCATTTCCGAAGCGCCAAAGGGGCGAAAACGGAGCGAATCGTCTCGCTGACATGTTTGCCGGGGCCTGCACGAGACGAAGGACTGAGCGTCATCTCCACCACTTTGTTTGCGTCGTCAACGACATAGACCGGCTGGCGCCGCGCGGCGGTAATCGCCCCGATCACCGGGCCGCGGTCGCCGGTCGTCTTCATGATCATCACGCCCTTGCCCGCTCGGCCGACTTGGGGTATGTCGTCGGGTGAGACGCCTTTGAGCCAACCGCCCGACGTCGCAACGACGACCATTCGATCCGGGTCGACCGTGAGCGCACCAGCGATCGCTTCGTCGCCACCGATCTTCATCGCACGAGCGCCCGCCGCCGATCGTCCTTGACGTGGAATATCTGCGACCGCGACACGAGTTGCAGCGCCGCCAGTACTCGAATACACGATCTGATCCTCGTCGGTTACGAGACAAACCGACACGAGCCTCGCCTCGTCGTCGAGCTTCACGATGCCGAGACCGTCACGTCGCGATGCGACGACCTCGCCAATCGGCATCTTCTTCGTGCGAGCGTCGCTCGTCGCGACCACCAGCAACCGCTCGTCGTCGTCGGCGACGACGAACGACGTGACGATGTTCGAGCCACGCCGGGCTTCGCTCACATCGGCGAGCGGGACACGACGCCCGCGTGCGACGTCGAGCAGCGACACAGTCCACGCCCGCCCGTCGTCGGTCACGCACACGACGCGTGATGTGACCGGCACGGTCTCGTCCAAGATCGGCGCTTGCAGCGCGTCGCCCATACGCCACGTCTTGCGTCTCGAGTCGGGTGGCGTGACCTCGATCCAACCACCTCGCAATATCTGGAGCTGGACGGCCATGACGTCTTCGTCGTGACCGACGTCGTCGAGAGCCTCTTCGACTTCGTCTGTGGCCGTCACAATCCGGCTTCGCCGCTTCTCGTGGCGATACTCGGCCCTCAGCTCGGTCAGTTCATCTCGGACTACGCCACGACGCACGTCTTCATCGTCGATTATCAACGTCAGCTGCTCGATCAACAACTCGAGCTCGACCAGTTCGTCACGCAACGCCTGGGTCTCGAGACTCGTGAGGCGGCGAAGCTGCATTTCGACGATCGCCTGCGACTGGATCTCGTCGATGTCGAGCAACTCGCAGAGCGCGCGCTTCGCTGCCTTCACGTCTGTCGACGCCTTGATCGCTGCGATCACCTCGTCGATGCGGTCGAGCGCTTTGATCAGCGCCCTAACGATATGGCGCCGCGCCTTCGCCTTTTCACGCCGATGGATCGATCGGCGCAGCACGACATCCATGCGGTGGTCGCAAAATGCGCGCAGGATCGTCGCCAGCGAGCAGACGACCGGCACGCCGTCGACGAGCGCTCGCATCGTCACCGCGAACACTTGCTCGAGTGGCGTGTACTTGAACAGATCGGCGATCGCGGCCGAGGCGGAGTGACCCTTCTTGATGACCACTTGAAGCTCCACGCCCGTCTTGTCAGACGCATCGATGACATTCGACACAGACGCCAATCGGTTCTTCTTGATCTGGTCGACGATCGTGTCGGCGATGCGCGGCACGGCAACGCTCGGCGGTAGATTGCGGAACAGGAGTTTTGTCGCCCCGCGCTTGTGGTCTTCGACTTCAACACTCGCACGCGTTGTGAAACGTCCTTCGCCGGTCGAATAGGCCGCAGCGATTCCGCCGCTCGTATCGAGAATGTCGCATCCTGATGCAAAGTCGGGACCCTTTATCTTGCGTGCGAGCTGGCGCGGCGTCGCATCGGGCCGGTCGAGAACCAGGAGCGCCCCGTTTATCACCTCGACCGGGTTGTGAGTCGGGATCTTTGTCGTCATGCCGACCGCAATGCCTTCGGCGCCGTTCACCAAGAGGTTGGGAAAGAGGGCCGGGAGTACCGACGGCTCAGTCGTCGCGCCGTCGTAGTTCGGAACGAAATCGACCGTGTCCTCGTCGATGCCCGCCAGCATTCTGGCCGCGGTCGGCGACATGCGACATTCGGTGTAGCGCATCGCCGCGGGCGGAAAACCCGGCGAGCCGAAGTTTCCCTGGCCGTCAACGAGCGGAACGTAGTAGCTGAAGTTTTGTGCCATCCGCACGAGTGCGTCGTAGATCGCCTGGTCGCCGTGCGGATGAAACGAACCCATCACTTCGCCGACGATCTTGGCGCATTTGCGATGCGGGCCGTCGGCGCGCACGCCCGATGTACGCATGCCCCACAGAATCCGCCGCTGCACCGGTTTCAACCCGTCTCTGATGTCGGGCAGCGCCCTCGACACGATCACCGACATCGAATATTCGAGGTAGGCCGATTCCATTTCGCGAACGAGATCCCGATCCTCGATCACCGCTAGTGACGCCCCGTCGAACAGACTCAGCGTGCTCGGCTTCTTTTTCGACCGCCTCACCATGGCGCACTCCCCTGTTCGGCCAGATATTTCAGATATCGATGAAACGCACGTCGCCTGCGTTCTGTGAGATCCATTCCTTGCGCCGGTCGACGGCACTCCCCATCAGCGTCGACAGAATTTCGTCGGCGCTGACGGCTTCTTCGATCGTGATTCGCACGAGCTTGCGCGTGGCGGGATTCATCGTCGTGTCCCAAAGCTGGTCGGCGTCCATCTCCCCCAAGCCCTTGAAACGGCTGACTGTCGGGGTACCCCGACGTGAAGAAGTGATCGCTTCGAGTTCACGATCATCGGCCGCATAGATACGCTCCTGACCGTATCGGACCTGATACAACGGCGGCTGCGCGACATAGACATGCCCAAACGTCACGACAGGCGTGAAGAAGCGATAGAGCAACGTGAGCAAAAGGGTGCGAATGTGCGCCCCGTCGACATCGGCGTCGGCCAACAAAATGATCCGTTCGTAGCGCAACGCGTCGATGTCGATATCTGCGCCGATGCCGCAGCCGAGAGCGGCGGCAAGTGACGCGACTTCGGAGTTCTCGAGCGCCTTTACGAGATTCGTGCGCTCGACATTGAGTGGCTTGCCCCGCAACGGCAGGATTGCCTGCATATTACGGTCACGACCATTCACCGCCGAGCCCCCCGCCGAATCGCCCTCGACCAGAAAGAGTTCGGTGTTCTCACGGCTGCTGCTTTGGCAGTCGACCAACTTGCCCGGTAGGCCGACATCGGCGCCGTCGAGCACACCCTTGCGACGAGCGAGATCGCGCGCTCGCTTCGCCGCACTACGAGCCGACTTGGCGGCTTTGGTCTTGTTGAGAATTGCCTTGGCATCGGAGCGGTGCTGATCGAGCCAAGTATTCATACCCTCGGTCACGACGCTGCGAACAAAACCCTTCGCTTCGGTATTGCCGAGCTTTGCCTTCGTCTGACCTTCGAATTGGGGGTTCGACATCTTGACCGAGATCACAGCGGTCAGACCTTCCAACAAGTCGCTCCCGGCAAAATTGTCGTCGCGCTCTTTGAGCACACCAAGATCGCGGGCCGCACGATTCAAGCTACGCGTGAGCGCCATCTGAAACCCCTCTTGGTGAGTTCCACCGTGTTTGGTGTTGACGACGTTGACAAACGAATGCACCGAATCATTGAATGTATCGTTCCATTGAGCCGCGACATCAACAGTCATCTTCACGTCGCCATCGGAGCGTTCGCCCGAGCAGAACACGATGTTGCGATGTATCGGTTTCCGCGATTCATTCAGCGCTCGGATGAAATCGGCGATGCCGTCTCGCGCGTGGTATGTGTCTTCCCATGGCTCGGCGCCCCGCTGATCACGGAACACGATCGTCAGATTCGGGACGAGGTATGCGGTCTCACGGAAACGCTTCGCGAGCGTCTTGCGTTCGAAGGAGAGCGTCTCGAATATCGCCTCGTCGGGATGGAACTGCAGCGTCGTACCGGTCGCTCTGGTTCGCCGGCCCTTCGTCAGCGTGCCCTTCGGCGCGCCACCGTCGACAAAGATTTGTGACCACTCGAACCCGTCACGCTGGACACGGACCTCTAGGTAGTCGGACAGCGCGTTGACGACAGAAATGCCGACCCCGTGCAACCCGCCGGAGACGTGGTATCCCCCCCCGCCGAACTTTCCGCCCGCATGCAGCTTGGTGAGCACGACTTCGATAGTCGACGAATCTGGGTACTGCGGATGTGGGCCGACAGGAATACCGCGCCCGTTGTCGACGACAAGGACACTCTCGTCGTCGAGCAAGGTCACCTCGATACGGGTAGCGAATCCGGCGAGCGCCTCGTCGACCGAGTTGTCGACGACTTCGTAGACGAGATGATTCAGCCCGTCGACGCCGGTGGTGCCGATGTACATGCCGGGGCGATGACGGACCGCCTCGAGGCCTTCGAGCACGCTGATCGCCGACTCGTCATACGACAATGGCTTCGATTGCGGCTTTCGAGTCATCTTTGTCTCCGGCGCGGACGCTGCAAGTCCAGCACAAACGAGGTTATATCGAGCATGCGACGGCTTCGTGGACCGCCAGAGTCCGATCGGCTTCTGGCTGCGTCGGAGCGGGCCGAACCACCTCGGCGGAACGACCCTACCCTCACGACGGCTAGATTCGGCGATCGAGATGCCGTGAACAAACCCGCACCCGCGCAAACACCACCAGTGACACACCGTGGCGTGTTTGTCGTCGTGGGCATTCTCGCGGTCCTCGTCGCAACTGCCTTGCTGATATCGACGTCACCACCGTCGAACGTCGATACGGCCCCCATGAGTGCAGCAGAGACTTCGGCGCCTGCGGACCAGAAGAACATTCTGTCGCCGCCCGTTCCGGCGTTCTACGACGTTGCCGGCATCGCTTTGGGGTCGAACGGTTCGATGATCCAATCAGAACCGGTCGCAGGCCCCGACGGCGATATCGACCTCTACCGGATCATGTATCGGTCAACCGACAACTCAGGTCGCAGCACTCCGGTGACCGGACTGTTTGCCGTTCCGAAGTCGCCACCGCCTCCGGGCGGATTCCCGCTCATTGCCTACGCACACGGAACGACCGGATCGAATCCGAGCTGTGGGATCTCGATCGCTCCAAACGAACCCAACACCGCCGGTTACGGCGCACTTCGGCGCCAAATCGCCCCGCTCGTCGAACAGGGCTGGGCGGTAGTTGCGACTGACTATCTCGGAATGGGCGCGCCGGGTACGCCGTCGTATCTCGTCGGCGAGGTGGAAGGCCGCAATGTTCTCGATAGTGTCCGTGCCGTTCACGGTGGTGACCTCGCCCCGGTCGACAAATCTCGAACCGTCGTGTGGGGCCACTCCCAAGGTGGTCAATCTGCCGCTTTCACGGGCCTGATCGCTCCGCGCTACGCCCCCGAGATCGAGATCGACGGCATCGCTATGCTCGCTCCGGGGCTGATCCCAACTCTACCGGCGGCTCTCAACGCAATCACCGCGGGCACAAAGCCGACGGGCAAGTCGGCATTCATCATGCTGATCGCCAACTCATGGCTCCAGACGTATCCAGACATGATCACGGCCGACTCTGCCCTAACGCAAAAAGGCGTGTCGATGTTGCCGGTCGTTGCAGAGCAATGCGGATCGACGCTGACCGAAACGTTCATGCAAGAAGGCATCTCGACCTACGTGAACAATCCGATAGAAAAGCCATTTTACCCCGTGAACGAAATCAACACGCCCGCCACGTCGTTCGATTACCCGCTCATCATGGTCCAGGGTATGAAAGACACGACGATCATCCCGCTGGCGACGCTTGCATATGTCCAGCAACTATGCAACGCCGGTCAGACACTCGACTACAGGATCTACACCGAACGCGATCATGGCGGCGTCGTAGTCGCTTCCAGAGATCTCATCGACTCGTGGATCGCGGACCGATTCGCAGACAAGCCTGCGCCGACAACATGCAGCAACCGTTGAGGGGACAAACGCGATGATGCCCGTGCCCATTTGGAGCGCAGCCGCCGCCGGAGTGGCGATGCTAATCCTCGCGACACTCGCGGTGACCTCGGGCTTGAGGGGGCGCCCCGCCAAAACGGGCATCGCCTCTGTGTTCACGTCGACGACCGCCTACGTCTTGATCGGGGTCGTCTTGTTCACCGGCAGCGGGCTCGGCATCGCCGGACTGCTCCTTCTCGGGTTGGTGTCGCTCGTGCCTATCGCAGCATCGGCGTGGTTGGCGACGATGACGCAAAAATCGGGTCGGACGACCGTGGATCAGGGCAGAGATGATCTTGAGTCTGGCCGCCGCCGTAAGGTGTTGCTCGTGGCGTCCATCGCGTCTGGTTTGGGACTCGTTACGATCCAGCTCACGATCGCGGGACGCGTCTTGTCGCTCGTCGGAGGCGTACGCCCCTATGCCGCAACGATCGCGATCGGCGGCGCCGTAACCGTCTACCTGCTCGCAACCGGCCTGCGTGCAAGCTGGCGAACGAGTCGTTGGACCATGTATGTCTGCGCGGCCATCGCCGCCGTCATCTTTGTCATCGGAGCGCTCGTCGGCGGACTGTCAGACATCGGGTCGCCGGTGATTCCATCGCAACTACCCTCAACGGCGAGCATCGTCAGCCTGTTCGTCGCGTTCGCAGTGGCCGGCGCTGTCGACCCGGCACTCATGCGAAGCTTGTCCGGTGCGCGATCAACGGTGAAGTCTGCCGTATCGGGCGGGGCGGTCACCGTAGCGTTCACCCTCGCATTCGGATTCGGGATCATGGCGCTCTACGGCGGCTCATTTTGGGCGCCGACTCTCCAGTTTTTCGCCCTTGTCGTGGGTGTTGGCGTCATCGGATCTGCCGTGCTCATCTTCCTGTTCACGTTGATGATCGGCTCGATCGTGGACGGACTGATCGCGGCAGCCTCGGAAGCGGCGACCGACATGATCGCAGACGACGAAGATCGATCGCCCATCCGACGGATCGTCACGGTCATCTTCGGAATCGTTGCGATCGCGATCGCAACGGTCGCCCCGCCGATCGACGCCGTGTTGATCGGCGGGGCGATCGTCGCCGGCTCGCTGGCCGCTATCTGGGTCATCGCCACACTCACTGCCAAACTCACAAATCCGGCCGTAGCGTTCGCAACAGGCGTGCTCGGTGCGATCGTCGTCGCGTTGATCGCCGGTTTCGGAAACGTATTTCGCTTCGACTGGGCATCTGTCATAGCGATCGCCGTTGCGGTATTACTCAGCGGTGTCGCCACATCGATCCTCAACGTGATCACGGGTCGTCACGCCGCGCCGGCCCGGACGTGACACAACGACGCAACGGGCCGGTCCCGGCGGATCGCTCGACCCGGTCGATACGCGTGTCTGTCGTACAGATGAGTTCGGTCGACGATCGTCGCGCGAATCTCAGGTGCGCGGCGAGCCTGGTCGCCGCCGCATCTGCCGACGGCGCGGAACTCGTTGTCTTACCCGAGATGTTCTCGGTGCAGGGCCTGTCGAACCCCGCCGACCGTCGCGAGACCATCGACGGCCCAACGGTCAGATGGGCCCGTAAGACCGCCTCCGACTACGCGATCTGGCTGATTGCCGGAAGTTTCGCGGAAATATTCGACGTCGATCACCACACGAATACCGTCCCGGT
>SDBV01011140.1_pt1 | contig 11683 bp, 10 predicted proteins | sample 2277081 | NCBI WGS metagenome assembly SDBV01 (sample SAMN10402039, study PRJNA504765) | marine sediment metagenome | isolation source: marine sediment core GS10_PC15, 223 cmbsf | place: Arctic Ocean: Southern Knipovich Ridge | collected 2010
GGAATCTCTACTTTTTGCGCATTTTTATCTTGAATTTGTACGTCTGTCATCATCTAGTTCTCCTTTAAATTAGGGTTCAGTTTACCCCAAATTCGTGTCCAAGACAACTAGGTGCAGTATAAAGCGTGCAAGGCTCTATCTTCCAAATATATTCAGCCGAATAGGAGACTACCAGAGCAAAAAAGGAAAATACAGTAACGAGCAGCAGAGTACCGGTAGGGGATAGGGCAGATCTCTTTTTAGCAAGACTCACTCTGCTGCTACCTCGATTTGGAAATCGAGCCCCTTCAACTCATTCTCGATCGATTTTCTGTCGCCACATCCGTAGAACTCTTTCCTAAACTTGTTCCACTTAAACCCCATGGCCTTCAATCTAGATTTCATTTCAGAATCAGAAGCATCCGCAAACGAAACCATCAACGCTTCTTGTTTTTCATCAGACTCATTTTCTTCAAACAATTCACCCTTTTCTTTCCACCGTTTTTGCACTGAACGATCCTCAGCAATTCCCGCTATTTTCCAAGATTGATGCTCAGTTATTTACATAGAGAAAAAAACGCTCCTCAAAATTCAAAACAGCCTCAGAAGTGCTTTTGAGCAGGGAGTACGCATTTTTGTTCATTTGCTTTAAAGATGGTAAATGGAATTTTATTTACAGTCGATTTTCGAGAGAAAATACCTTCTTTTTCTCTAGGGTGTCGGTCAACAGTATATACGACGGTCACTGTTGACATTTTCTTCTTGCCGGGCTTTTCCCCCTTTTTCAAGCGCACTTTCTTTTGAGTAGGCTCCTTCTTCTTCATTGGAATACCTTTGCCATCAACAGTTACTACCAGCAACTCTGCCTCATCTTTATATTCCTGACTAGAGTGATGCTCATAAAATCCAGTCACATCTTGTTTCGTTCTTTCTGCAATCCGTTCTAAGCTACTGCTCCACAGATCAATTGAAAAACATATTCTTAAAAGTGGCCCTGACTTTGTCCCATGCCCCCTGAACACCCATCGACATAGCCCAGTCCTGCAAAAGATAAGAATAGCTCTCCTTTGGTAGATTGAGTTTAGCATTAAGGGGAAACACTTCACCTGCCCCTTTTGCCCAATAGCTGAATCTTTGGATTGATAAAAAAAAAATTATATCTATAATCAGATATAATGCATAAATGTCATTGGTCATGAAAGATTTTTGGGAAAAAAACAAAGGGACGATTATCGTACTGATTATCGTACTGATTATCGTACTGATTATCGTACTGATTATTGGGATATTTGTTGCGCCCTGCATAAAGAATATAGAGTGTAAATATGTACTCGACATTTTCTTCCTATTATTGGGCTTAGGTGCATTTTTTGTAGTAGTGTGGGGTCATCGCAAAAGGTGGTATGGGCAAACAATCTGCTGCTGGTTGATAGGAGCAACAGTTTTATTAATAATTGGTGGTGTCACTTATAACATATCAAAAGCTACTTTAGCTTTCTCCGAATTGTCATTTGGAAATGTTTTTTGCCTAAAGTTTCAGCCCGAATTAGAATCTAATCTTTCAGTATGCCTTGAATGTCCTCCAGACGGTACCTGTACACCTTGTAAATCGTTTCTTTCGTATTTTCCTGAAAACTATCACAGCAAAGTAAATGACATCCTGAAATCATCACCTGAGTTAGAAAATTTTAGAGAAGATATTTCCTGCGCCAAAAATTTATGCGATGCAGTAAATATAGTTAAAAGGTTTAGAAGAAGTAAAATGAATTATATTTCTAGATTAGCATTAAACAATAATAACAAGCACATAAATGACACCGAAGAAAACATTGAAAATGATATATTAACCATCTTAATAGTGGACACAGCAGTATTAAAAACATTGAGCGAATTATCAAAAAAAGACTGCAAATCCTGTCAATAGTGTTTCGTGGTCAGCGTCTGGCCTCGACGTATGCCAGGGTTTTGCACTTTTTAGGCTTGCCAGGTTGTCGCAGGGAGAAAAATCATAAAGAAAAAAAACTTTATCGGCAAAAGGTCTTCTGGCCAGAGTGAGAGAGGTATTTGATGAAATCAGTTCCTCCGAAGTAACTAAGAAAAACCAACGTATATCTCTCCAAGACTGTCTCATGTCGGCATTAGCCATGTTTAGTCTTAAATCATCCTCTCTACTCGCCTTTGACATGCAACGTTTTGAGCCTGTAGTTAAACACAATTTACGCACCCTCTATGGAGTAGAAAATGTGCCAAGCGATACATACATGCGCGAACAACTTGACGAGGTGGATCCCAAAGATCTTCGAAAAAGCTACCTCTCATTGTTTCGTGGTGTTCAGGATGGAAAACTTTTGGAAAGTTATAATTTTCTTGGAGGATACCTGTGCCTAGTAGACGGAACGCAAATATTTAATTCAGAAAGCATTCATTGCCAGAATTGTTGCGAAAAGCATCATAGAGATGGACGTGTCAGTTACCACCATCAAATTTTGTCAGCCGCAATAGCACACCCTGACCGTCGTCAAGTCATTCCTCTGTGTCCCGAACCTATCACGAAGCAAGATGGATCTGTGAAAAACGACTGTGAAAGAAATGCAAGTCATCGTTTTCTGAAAGATTTGAAACGCGAACACCCACGTTTGAAATTGACTTTGGTATCAGACACCCTTTCCGCAAATACACCCTACATCAATGAGTTAAAAGAAGCTGGTTATAGCCATATTGTAGCTGTTAAACCAGAAGGGAACCGAACTTTATTTCAACGGGCGGAAGGGATTTGTAAAGAAGAAGAGATTGTCGTTGGCAAAAATCGTTATACCTTCCGTTACGTGAATGGAGTACCTCTGAATGACACAAAAGGATCCCCCAGTGTGAATTTTTTCGCATGTGAAGCATTGGAGGTAGTGGGCAAAAAGGTGGTTAAAAAGAGTTTTGCATGGATTACAGACCATCTTATTACTAGGGACAATTTATACGAGCTGAATCGAGGGGGTTAGAGGGTTGGCTATTGCCCAAAATAATTGCAGTTTTTATTTAAAAATAGATTTGCTATTTCGCGAGAAATTTTCTGGAGCAGCGGGAGCGGCTGAACGATCCTCAAACTTCTCAGCGATTTCTAAAAAAGCGCCAAGCAAAATCGTCTCATCGATATTCGCAATTTTTGCACGGCCGAACAATTTTCCAATTGCCAGCAACTTCCTTGCATTTAAGTTTTAACAATCAATACATTATGTTTCTTTCTATCCTCGTCAGTCTGACATGTGGTTTGCATGGATCATAACAGTATGCAACGATACCACTAATAAGATTCACTAAAAATTCCATACACTTCGATGTCTATGGTGGGTGATTTGCCACCACGGAGTACTTGAGAGTACACAGGGAGAGATTTCTTTCCTCTGTGGTGAAATTTCATTCAAGGCAAGGTTTCAGATGGTCAAGAGCAAATGCGATATAATCTCTTTCTTTGAGAAAGCTTATAATTTTCTCTTTCTCCGTAGCATACCTCTGGATTTCAGGATCATTGATTTCAAAGGAGACAAAGTAAGGGATGGGAAGATCTTCGACAGGATTATTTTTCTTAAGTGCCGGTGTTTTAGTCTGTTCAAGCCTTGAAAGATCGGGAAATCGCAGGATTGATACTGCACTTAAGGGAAGAGAGTTTGTCTTCAACCAATTGAAAAGATAGGCATTTTTTTCTCCATAGCCCAATAAAAGCCCAAGAAGGTAATGATTTCCACAAACTTTGTTCCAAAAAACAGAGTATTCATCCTCAAATGAATCAAGAATAGCCGAGATTTCAAATTCCATACCTGTTTCTTGCCTAAATTCATTTTGGTGTTTTTTCAAGATATGCAACATTTGAGGGATATTGAGGAAAACACCCATTTCCCCTTTTCCAATTCTTCTCGATGTGAGGATGTAAGCAGGGGTGGAAAAAGTCCCCCTCTTTTTTAACCAAACTTCCCAAAGCATTTTTTTGTTCAGAAATTGATGGGTCGTAAGCCGCGAAAGGCACACCGCTCTATATTCTTCAAAATCCGGTAGAGAGGCTCCGTTTGTATGGGATTTTTCGGGGTCTTTCTTGGCTTTTTCGAAAAACAATTTGGAGTTCTCATAGCTTCTGGCAATATCCTCCTCATTCTCTTCAATGGTGCAAGTGATATCGAATATTGTCATGGGCTTAGAGCCAAGTAGCGTATAGAATCCCCCTTCTCGAATCATGAGGTTTTCAACGAAAGTGACAATCTGATTATTTGGCCTCTCGATTTCTGCCATCAAGCCAGGATTCGGCAAGAAAAGAAAAAGATTGAGCAAAAAAATGATGAAGAAGTTGTACATTTTGATGTTCCTGTTTGTGTTTGCTTCCCGAGCTTATGCGCAAGATTGTGTAAGAACAGGCTTTTTTCTTCAATTACAGGCTTCGGGAGATTCCTGTATTGCTGAAGTGAAGGAGAACAAGGTTGGTTTTGTGGATTGCAAAGAGCTTTTGGGGATTTTGCTTCCAGTTGGACGATCTCTCGCTTGCCGTATCAAGTGATACGGCAAGCGAGAGATCGTCCAACTGGAAGCAAAATCCCCAAAAGTCAAACTAAACCTGCGCTCTATTGACTCTTAGGGTCGAGGGCGTCGCGGAGGCCATCTCCCACAAGGGCGATGCTGATGAGGAGGAGAGTGAGGAGGATGGCAGGAGGCCAAAGAAGATATGCTTCAGCTGGGAATACTGAACGACCTTCATCCATTAACACCCCCCAAGAGGTCGACCCTTCCTCACCAAGTCCTAAAAAGGAGAGGCCAGCTTCGCTTGTGATTGCGGCCATCATGGAAAAAGGGAGCAAAGTGAGGATAGGAGGGATCGCATTGGGGAGGATATGGGAGAACATAATCCTTCCGTTTCCAAATCCCATCCCTTTACAGGCAAGTACGTAGGGGTATGCCCTTTGCCTGAGGGTCTCTCCCCGTATAAAACGGGCAAACCCTGTCCATCCAAAAATTCCCAAGACTCCAATCACCAGGAAAATTGATTTGTTCTGCGCGATTGCAATGACGAGAAGGAGCATAAAAAAAGTAGGCATCGCCTCCCAAATTTCGATCATCCGACAGATGAAAAGATCGGTTTTTCCAGCAAAATATCCAGCGATCATTCCCATGGGGATACCAACGATAAGAGAGAGGAGAACGGCCGAAAGACCTACCACAATCGAAACACGTATCCCAAAAAGAAGGCTCGCGACAAGATCCTTTCTATTGAGTCGGGTAAGTTCCCACCAGGGAAGATAGCTGTTTGCCATCTGCGTCCCTCCAGCGTCGTCTTCCCAGTGGAAGGAGCGGAAGAAGTTGGGAATGAGCATCCGGATTTTTTCCGACTCCTTGATGAGCCAATTTTCTCTCTCTTCGATATAGGTGAGCCCTGCTAAGGCCTTCTCATATGATTCGATCGTGTGGCGTGCTGCAGCTAAGGGAGTGCGATAAGAAGCGAATGTCTCCACGAGCTTTTCATACGATTTCTCCTTTTCAACTTGGTTCTCTAGAGAGGGATGTTCGAGTTCGTATTTTGCAATGAGGAAGTCGTGAGAATAGGGGAGATAGGTTGCTGTGAGCTCTGGAAGAAGGTTTTTCCCCTTCTGGTAGGCAAGAGCATTTTTTTCGAGGATTGCAAGATTCTGTTTTTTCTTGGATTCTTCGTTTCTCCTGTCCACAGCAAAAAGAGTCGGCATCTCTTTTCCCGTATCTTCGGCAAATCGCTGACTGTAAGGAGCAAGGCGGTTGTGTTGTGCAAGACGCTGATGGTAGCGTAAAACAAGATTGAGCTTCTGGTAGGGGGACATCTCTTTTTTTTCGGCATGCCAGGTGGTTTGGTGTGGAAGAGGAGCAAGAAGAGGGTCTTCACGGTAGGACCTCGTCTCAAGAGCTCGTTTTGTCGCCTTTTGCCCCACTCTGCCTGCCTGGGAAGGGTCTTTTGCCGCTCCTTGGAGAATCAAAACAAATAAAGCGATATGGAGGGTGGCAAGTGAGGTGAGAGAAACAAGCCGTATTTTTCCCTTAGTAAAAAAAGCAAATAGAAGGGCGATAGGGAAAGTAAACATCAATAGATTGAAGAAAAGATCAATCGGCTTTGAGTAAAAACCGGAATAGAAAAGGTAGCGGAATAAGGGGAAGTAAAGCTCTTTTTTCCAGTAGACCACAAGGGGTTTACTCGATGCGAAAAAAGGGGCATAAAGACCTACAAGAAAAAAGAGGATCAGAACTACAAGAGCGATGGTTCCGACTCGGTTTTTTCGAAACTTCTCCCAGACTACCCTCCAATATGATTTGTATGTTTGTTCGTTCATGTTCGGGGATTCCATAGGCTCACTCTTGGGTCGAGAAAGGTGTAACAAATATCAGCTAGTAAGTATCCGATGAGGGTCAAAAAAGAGCCGGCAAAGGCCGAAAATAAAACAACATTGTAGTCTCTGTTTACAATCGCTTCGTAGAAGAATCGTCCGAATCCGTTGATTTCAAAAATCGTTTCCACGATGAGGGAGCCTCCTAAAATCACACCTAAAGAAGCAGCTAGTGAAGTGACGATAGTGATAGCTCCATTTCTTCCCACGTGTTTCCAAAGGACGGTTTGGCGAGGAAGTCCTTTGGCTTGTGCAGTGCGGACAAAATCTTGTCTGAGGACTTCAAGGAAAGCTGTGCGAGAAATACGAGCTTGGATAGCGAGAGTGCCGTACATGATGGCAACAAGAGGGAGAAAAAGATGGAGAGCCACGTCACCTAACCTTTGTGTTGAGGTGAGAGTGTCATAAGCTGCTTCAGGGCTGTGGAAACCACTGTAGGGGATGGAAATCTGGGTGAAAGGGATGGTTCTATGTAGTGCTATTTTTTCAATCAGAAAAGGAGCAACTACAAAAATAGGGATGGCAAAGAGGATCAGGAACAGAACATTCAAAGAGTAGTCAGGCCATTGATTTTGGTGTGTAGCCATCCACATCCCAAAAAATTGGCAGAGGATGAAAGTGACCACCATGGGTATGAGGGCCAAGGTTAACGAGTACTTGATTCTACTTCCTACTTCGTGAATGACGAGTTTGTTGTTGTCATTGCGAAGCGTCCCAAAATCGAGGGTCATTACCCGCTTAAGATAACGAAAGAAACGGGTTTCGAAAAGAAGCGTTTTTGCTTTTTTCCCTCCTTTGTAGGTGAAAGCTTCTTCTCCTCCATGTTCCTTGTACCATGCGATTAGTTGAGAGATTTTTGCATCTGTTTCTTCTACAGTGTCACTTTTCGAGACATGGAGTCCTTGTAAGAAGAGATTTTGGCGGGCAATCACCCGATTTTCTTGGCTTTCTTCTTTTGTCAAAGTGGGTCCTACATACCCTTGTTTGACCCCTCCGCGAATGAAGAAATTCGCTGCTGTTTTTCTCTGCTCTAGTGAATTTGCAAGGTCAAGGGCGTAAGAGAGAAAGTGAGGCATGACAAAGCGGGCTCGATCCCCCCAAAGTATTTTGAGGTGGTGGAGGTCTGAGGAGCTCAGCTCTTCACCATTTTCAGCAATAGTGGTAATCGCATCGCGAACTTTTTCTTCAGAGATGGAGGGCCAAGGGTTAAAGAGAATCGGAAGAGTAAGTCCGTAGTGTTCTCTGAAGACCAGATACTGATTATCTCCTCCACTTGCTTGGTCGGTTGAACGAGAGGCCTCTCCTGTAGCACTCACTTGAGCCATGTTTGCAGGCTCTCCTGGAGCGAGATTGAGGATTACAAAATTGACCAAGATAATGGCAAAAAGGGTCACAGGAAGAAGAAGGATACGCCTAATGAGATACTCAATCATACTCTTTTAGCCACACCACCTGTTTGCTCGGCTCAGGGATATCAGCCTCCGGAATGAGGTCTTGTCTCTCTCTTGGAATGAATAGATTTTGGACAGATTGTCGATAGAGGAGGCGTATTTTTGGGACATAGAGGAAAGTATAGGGGCACTGCTCATGAATGATCTTGTGAAATTTGTGGTAGAGTTCGGTACGTCTTTCCTTGTCATATTCGTAATTCAGTTCTTCGATCAAAAGATCGATTTTGGGGTTGCAAAATCCGATTGCATTGGAAGAGCCTTTCTCTCTGGCGCCTGATGAGTGCCAAAGCTGCCGCGGATCTTCAGGAGGAGTTCCTAATTTCCACCCCATAAAGAGGGCATCGAAATTCTTGTCGTCAAATTGTCTTGAGATATCAGCGATATCGAGTCCTTTGGGGAGGCATTCGACACCGATTTCTCTCATGCACGTAGCAATATACTCGGCGATGACTTTTGAAGAGCGGGATTTTACAAAATAAGTGAGGCTAAAACGAAAAGGGATTTTCTCTCCATTGATCACTTTGTCTCGGATTCCATCTCCATCGAGATCAATCCACCCCTCTTTATCAAGAATTTTTCGCGCTTCATCGGGGTCAAAAGGCCAAGAGGGAATTTCATCGTTATAGGATGAAGAGTACCGGAAAAAAGGGCCTGAGGTATCAACTCCCATTTCATTGAGATTTTGTTCGATAATCCGATTTTGGTCGATTGCCATGCTCATAGCTTGTCTAATCTTAGGAGAACCAAAAAAAGGTTTTGTCTCATTCCACCCGATGTAGTAGTAGCCCATATCGACAAAATCGAGCTCTTCAATTCCTTGTCCCTTGGATTGCTGGATCTGATACTCGGGGCTTTCGAGAAATTGGGCAAGTTCAAGAAGTTGATTGGGAGAGAGGGTACAAAAACTGGTTTTCCCGACTTTAAAGTCTTGCCAAGCAGCGTCTGGGCTCTCTTTAAAAAGATAGTGGGCTCCTTTCACAAGAGTTGCATAAGGGTTGTAAAAATCGGGGTTGCGACGGAAAAGAATCCCTTCCTCATTCATTCCGTCAAAGAGATAAGACCCGCAGCTCACAATCACATTCTTTGCCCAGTGTTGTGAGAAGTTCTGGGCAAAAATCGAATTGTGTCGATAGGCGTTCCCATCTCCCTCTTCCTCGATAATCTTCTCTCCATCGGCGAAGTATTGGTAGACAAAACGGGGAAGAGGTTGGAGTCCACCTGTCAAAGAGAGAGAGGTATACTTGATTTTTTCTTCCGGGTTCCCCGCTTCATCGATCGTCTCATTTGCTTTCCATCGGATGACAAAGGTGTGGTCATCGATTACTTGAAATGATTCGATGTCAGAAAAATACGTTCTCAGTGAGGCGGCTTTTGCCTCAGAGATATAGGGGTTCATGACTGTATCGTAGAAAAACTTGAAGTCATGGGCAGTAACGGGGTGTTTTTGGAAAAATTGGGGGGCGAGTTCAAGGCTGCGGGGAAAGTGGTCTCGATCAAGTGGTGCCCAAAATACATTGGAGCGGAGGTGGATCCAGTACTCATTGAGATGGGGTTTATCTGTCTGGGGGCGGGCTTCCAGTTTGATGGCCATATCAGGGGCCATGGTCTCGTACTTTCCGAAGGCGAGGCTAGCGACACGAACGGTGCACATATCGATCATGTTAGAAACATCACGAAAGTTGTTGAAGGGGTGGAGGTTATCGGGCCTTCCCATCATTGCCTCCTTCAGAATCCCCTGGGGATGGAAGTCATCTCCTAAAAGGGCGGGGAGTGTCTGTGAGTAAAATGTATCTTCCTCGAGTAGATTGGGGTATTTTGAGTCGACCTGTGAGCGTCGTGCGCTTAAGTCATGGAGGGGATTTGGTTCTTGGATTCCTCCCCTGTGGAGTCTTTCGAAGCGGATTTTTTGGTTGAGGTTGCTCGTCTCTTCTTGGAGTCGTTTGAGCTCTTTTCTCATCGCTTTGAGGTCCCCTTCGATGAGAGAAGAAGACCAGTAGAGCATCCCGAGTAGTACCAGGGAGCCTCCCATGAGAAGTCCCTTCAATAAAGTTGATCCCTTCATAGACTCTACCTTCGTAATCTAGCCCACCATAGCGACAGCCCCCCCAAATTTCAATCTTATTTGGGTGTGCTCTCAGGTTGGGGTGGACTTTTGACTGCTTTTCTTTCCATTTGAACGATCCCTCGCTCGCTGTATCAGTAAACACTATCTTCGCTCGGGATCGTCCAACTGGAAAGAAAATCCCTAAAAGCGCTCTGCGTCCATTTTCATCGCACATTTCTCTGTTTTCTCACCGTTAGGTGACCCTTCTTACCTTTTACGCCATTGCGCTCTCCTCTTTCCTTGGGAACAGAATAGGATTCACTTTTTCAGTTCGAAGCTTTTTTTTTGCATAATTTTTTGCAAAAGAGTAGTCTCAGTGCAGGATTTATGAAAACTTCACGCGAAAGGAGAGAGTGATGGCGATTTACACATGTACAACTACTGAGCTTGCAAAACAGGATCAAACATTTACCTGCCAAGGGAAAAGGTTTGCTACAGAAGAGAAAGTCCATGACTACCTGAAGGGTTCTTCTCTTTTTGATGTAATAAAGATTGAGGAAGAGACACGGTCCTACTTTCTCCATCGGAATGAGAGCGGGTTTGAGAGATATGAGACACGTGGAGCTTTACGCAAAGCTCTTTCTCGGGAAACCGGAGGAGTTTGGGTGGAGTCTTCGGGGAAGAAAGTCCAGTACCTAATGGATAAGGGGTGGATCTTCTCACATGTTCAGAAGGTGAGCAAAGAGGAGTACCTCAGCAAACTAGAGCCTCAGGCTGCAAAAGTCACAGGGCTTGTATTGGGAATCTTAGCTTTGGCACCAGCAGGAACTGAATTAGGCAGGCTTTTAGAATACAGCCAAGTTGCCACAGGGCTTGCGCTCTACAAATACCCAGCCCTAGGACTTGCCATGACGATGATGACCAGAGTGGAGGCGCAAGCCGTAGGGACAGAATTCCAGATCAACACCTACACGACAAACCAGCAAATATACCAAAGCGTAGCGTCCCTCAATGATGGGGGCTTTGTCGTCACTTGGCACAGCTTTGGCCAAGATGGGGATCAAGATGGCATCTACGGGCAGAGGTATGATAGTAGCGGCGTGAAAAATGGCGCAGAGTTCCAGGTCAACACCTACACGACAAGCAACCAACAGTTCCCAAGCGTAGCATCCCTCAATGATGGGGGCTTTGTCGTCACTTGGGAAAGCTTTGGCCAAGATGGGGATCAAGATGGCATCTACGGGCAGAGGTATGCTAGCAGCGGAGTGAAAAGTGGAGTAGAGTTCCAGATCAACACCTACACGACAAGCCACCAAGCCTCTCCAAGCGTAGCGTCCCTCAATGATGGGGGCTTTGTCGTCACTTGGATGAGCGATGGCCAAGATGGAGGTAACTATGGGGTCTACGGGCAGAGGTATGATAGCAGCGGAGTGAAAAGTGGGGTAGAGTTTCAGATCAACACCTACACGACATTCAACCAATACTTCCCAAGCGTAGCACCCCTCAATGATGGGGGCTTTGTCGTCACTTGGGACAGCAATAGCCAAGATGGAAGTACCTATGGCATCTACGGGCAGAGGTATGACAGCAGCGGAGTGAAAAGTGGGGTAGAGTTCCAGGTCAACACCTACACGACAAGCTCCCAAGATCAGTCAAGCGTAGCACCCCTCAATGATGGAGGCTTTGTCGTCACTTGGGAAAGCTCTGGCCAAGATGGGAATGGCTACGGCGTCTACGGGCAAAGGTATGACAGCAGCGGAGTGAAAAGTGGGGTAGAGTTCCAGGTCAACACCCACACGACAAGCAACCAAGCGATCCCAAGCGTG
>SDBV01011141.1_pt1 | contig 11683 bp, 11 predicted proteins | sample 2277081 | NCBI WGS metagenome assembly SDBV01 (sample SAMN10402039, study PRJNA504765) | marine sediment metagenome | isolation source: marine sediment core GS10_PC15, 223 cmbsf | place: Arctic Ocean: Southern Knipovich Ridge | collected 2010
GGCCTATCTAGGATATTGGGGTGAGCAGCCAGGAACAGCCGGTCCTGCTTATGCAGGAGCCGTTGTATCCTTTCTTTTTATTCTCGCTTTCTTTTTCGTCGATAAAAAAGACAAATATTGGATCCTGGCTGTGATTATTTTTTCCATGATGCTCAGTTGGGGAAAAAACTTCCCGGCTTTCAACAACCTGATGTTTGATCTTTTCCCGGCCTACAACAAGTTTCGCGCCGTGACCATGGTCATTATCCTGGCACTGATGCTTATTCCATTGTTGGGATTTCTGGGGTTGGAAAAACTCATAGAATCGGGATGGAGTAAAGAAACTCAAAATAAACTCTTTATTGCCACTGGGATTTCAGTTGCGATAGCATTATTTGCTTTACTCGTCACCAATCCTCCCGCTTTGGAAGGAGTCCCAAACTGGCTGGCAGAGGCTGTAAATAGTGACCGGAAAGGAATTATTCAGTCAGATGTTTTTAGAACACTATTTTACATCGCACTTACTTTCGGGGCCTTATATTTTTATTTAAAAGAAAAAATATCAATTAAGTTTTTAGGGATTATTATCACCTTGCTTGTGGTCCTTGACCTGGTTTTGGTCGATACCCGCTACCTGAACGATAGCGTATATAAAAAAGAAGGAAACAAAAGTTTTTTGAATATCTCCCCGGCTGATGAAGTGATCCGTAAAGATACTGAACTTGGGTATCGTGTCCTTAATTTGCAAAACCCATTTAACGAAGCACGGACCTCAAACTTTCATAGATCAATAGGAGGTTATCATGGCGCAAAAATGAGACGATATCAGGATGTAATATCTCAATATCTCGCACCTGAAATGCAGCAAATAATACAGGATAAAAAAGTGACGCAAGCCAATACAAATGTGATCAGCATGTTGAACACCAAATACCTGCTTGCAGGTATGCAGGCAAATGGTGTAGTTAGCAATCCTTTTTCTGACGGCGCTGCATGGTTTGTAGAAAGTATTGAAAAAGTCAATTCACCCGATGAAGAAATTAAGGAAATCGGTAATGTAGATCTTTCTAAAACTGCAGTCATTGACCAAAGCAAATTTGAAGTTGGTGCCATAATGCAAGATTCTACGGCACAGATTCGTATGATGGAATACCAGCCAAACAGACTGGTATATGAAGCCTCTGTAGCAGCAAATTCACTGGCAGTATTTTCAGAAATTTATTACCCGAAAGGTTGGAAAGCTTTCGTAGATGGGAAAGAGGCTGAAATAGTGAGAGCAAACTATATTCTGAGAGCCTTGGAATTGTCTCCAGGAAATCATGAAATTGAATTCCGGTTTGAACCAAGTTCCTATTATATTGGAAATAAAATTATGATGGTATCTTCATGGATATTGGCGCTGGTCATAGCTTTTGGGATATTCACACTTTGGAAGGAATCAAAAGCCACCAAACCAGAAGAAGTCTAATATGAAACCGGCATGGCCGGAGCAAATTAAGGACACATGGTAATGATTAATATTTTATGTAAAGCTATATTTTTAAAATAAACAGATGAAAAAAGTTTTAGTCATCACATATTACTGGCCGCCGAGTGGTGGTGGCGGGGTACAGCGTTGGCTGAAATTTACAAAATATCTACCTGAGTTTGGATGGGAGCCCATTGTTTATACGCCGGATAATCAAAATGCTCCTGCCTTAGACGAGACTTTACTACATGATATTTCTAAGAAACTAAAGGTAATCCGAAAACCAATTTGGGAGCCTTATTCATTATATAGAATATTTACCAGAAGGAAAAAAAATGAAAACCTTGGAGCCTCCTTTGCTTCAGGAAAAAAATCAAATCTTTTCATTGAGAATGCCTCCAATTGGATCAGGAGCAATTTTTTTATTCCTGATGCCAGAAAATTTTGGATTGCACCTTCGGTTAAGTTTCTAAAAAAGTATCTCAAAGTCCATGGAATTGAAGTCATTGTGACAACAGGGCCACCACACAGCATGCATCTCATCGGCATGAAACTAAAGGAAATGACAGGTGTAAAATGGCTGGCAGATTTTCGGGATCCTTGGACAGATATTGATTTTTATGATCAATTGAAACTTACCGGATGGGCCAACAAACGGCATCATCACCTGGAAAGAAAAGTGCTGCAAAAAGCTGATTTGGTTATAAGTGTTAGCGAGTCAAACAAACAACAGCTATTAAAAAAATCTGATGCAAACATCCAGGTAATAACCAACGGTTTTGATGAACGTGATTTTCATGATACATCATCAAAGTTGGATGAAGAGTTTACGATAGCCCACATCGGAACTTTCATGGCAAATAGGAATCCGGATGTTTTGTGGGAAGTACTATCCGAATTGATATCAGAAAACAAAGATTTTAAAGTTGATTTTGTATTGCATCTCATCGGAAAAACAGATGCTATGATTCTGGATGTAGTGAATAAAAAAGGCCTTTCAAACTATTTGCGAATTACAGGAGCAGTTACACACAAGGAGGCAATTCAATTCCAGAAGAACTCTCAGGTGTTGCTGATAACAGTAAATAAAACAGGAGACTCAAAAGGAATGGTTACAGGAAAGGTTTTTGAATATTTGGTTTCCGGAAGGCCAATATTGGCCATCGGACCAGAAGATGGAGATCTCGCAAAAATTTTGAAAGATACAGCGACTGGTGTAATTTCGGATTTTAAAAATAAAATTGATTTGAAAGAAAATATTCAGACATTCTATCGCGAATACAAAAACAAAACGCTAAAGGTAAATCCAGGAAATCTTGATGCATATTCCCGGAAAAATCTGACAAAAAAAATGGCTGAATCTTTAAGCGCCTTACTATAATGAAGATAAAATTTGGGATTATTGGTTGTGGGAGAATCGCTGAGCGACACGCAGAACATATTCAAAATCAGGGGGAGTTGGTAGCTGTATGCGATATTAAGGAAGAGCGACTGAATCTTTTCAAGGACAAATATTCATGCAATTCATATCTGGATATTGATGAACTATTAGATTCTGAAAAAGAGATTGATGTTATTTCGGTTTGCACACCAAACAGCCTGCATGCTGAGCATTCGATAAAAGCATTGAAAAAAGGATTTCATGTGTTGTGCGAAAAACCCATGGCGACATCGGTAGTGGACGGTGAGAAAATGATTCATGAGTCACTCAATTCAAATAAGCGACTGTTTATCGTAAAGCAAAACAGATTCAATCCCCCGGTTCAGGCTGTAAAAACGGCGATTGAAAATGATAAATTCGGCAAGATATATAGTGTGCAACTGAATTGTTTCTGGAACCGAAATCCAAATTATTACCAATCATCCGATTGGAAAGGGATATTGAAACTTGATGGAGGAACGCTATACACACAATTCAGTCATTTCATTGATTTATTGTATTATTTTTTCGGAGATATCTGTGACGCCAAAGGTTTTAGTGGCAATTTTGATCACCGGGAAATTATCGAATTTGAAGATACAGGAACGATCGCTGTGAAATTTTATAGTGGAATTATTGGCACGATAAATTATACCGTTAATAGTTTTGGTAAAAATATGGAAGGGTCAATTTCGATATTTGGAGAGAAAGGTACAGTAAAAATCGGCGGTCAATATTTGAATGAATTGGAATATCAGAAATTTCAGGATTATGAAATTAAAGATTTACCAATAGGAAATCCTCCAAATAATTATGGAGAATACGAAGGATCGATGTCAAATCACGATAAGGTTTACGCCAATGTGATCGACGTATTACAAAATGAGGGTATCATTGCTACAAATGGTTTTGAAGGATTGAAGACTGTAGAAATAATATATAAAATATATCAGGCCATCAGGTAAATGGAAATTGCTGCTTCATGGTTCAAAAGTTAATAGTTTAGGTGTAGTAGGTTCAAACCGGGAACCTGGAATCGCAAACTTTATAACTGGTTTAAAAAAAGAATGAAATACATCAAAAAGGAGATAGGAATAGTAGATGTACGATTTGGATCCAATGTAACTGTTGTTGAGCCTGTGAATCTGTATGCTTGCGAAATAGGAGACAATTCATTTATTGGCCCATTTGTTGAGATCCAGAAAAATGTGAAAATAGGCAGTGACTGTAAGGTTCAATCCCATGCTTTTATATGTGAGTTGGTGAGTATTGGAGACAATTGTTTTATCTCTCATGGGGCTAAATTTGTAAATGATACATTTTCAAAAGGGGGCTCTGCGGGAGGAAATAAGGAATTGTGGAAAGAAACCGTCTTAGGCAATAATGTATCCATTGGAACAAATGCGACCATTTTGCCGGTAAAGATTACAAACAACGTTGTTATTGGAGCAGGATCTGTCGTGACGAAGAACATTAATAAATCGGGCGTTTATGCCGGCAATCCGGCGAAATTTATCAAAGATATCAAGCAGCAATGAATATAAAACTCGTCGATCTGAATCGACAATATCATCAATACAAAGAAGAGTTTGACAATGCCATAAAAGAAGTCATTGACAGTAGCGCATTTATCGGAAATCTGAATAATCCTTTTGTCAAGACTTTTGAATCTAATTTTGCCAAATATTTGGGGAGTGACTTTTGCATAGCTTGCGGCAATGGAACAGATGCAATTGAAATCCTTCTAAAATCCATGGAAATTGGTTATGGCGATGAAGTGATTGTTCCTGCACTTTCTTGGATAGCCACTTCAGAAGCAATTTCAACTGTTGGTGCAACACCGGTTTTCGTCGATATCGATCCGGATTATTTTTGTATTGATCCGGCATTGATCGAAGAGAAAATATCAGCAAAGACAAAAGCAATCATACCGGTTCATTTGTATGGGCATCCCGCAGACATGAGCTCAATCATGAAGATTGCCAAAGCGCATAATCTCATGGTACTGGAGGATTGCGCGCAAGCTCATGGGGCTGAAATCGAAGGGAAAAAAGTTGGAACTTTTGGGGACGCCGCATCCTTCAGCTTTTTCCCTGGCAAAAACCTGGGCGCCTTTGGCGATGCGGGGGGAATGGTAACCAATAATCCCGATATTGCTAAAAAAGCCAGGATGATTTCCCAACATGGACAATCGGGACAAAAACACACACATTTGATTGAAGGGAGAAATTCCAGAATGGACGGAATTCATGCAGCTATTCTGAATGTAAAATTGAAATACCTGGATCAATGGACAGACCTGAGGATTTCAAATGCGAAGAAATATACAGAATTGCTTGAAAATCTTTCTTTCAATTTACCAAATAGTAAAAAAGGTTATAAGCATGTATTTCATCTTTATGTAATACGAACTAAAAGCAGGTTGGAACTCATAGAATTTCTGAAAGAAAAAGGGGTATCCACAGCCATTCAATATCCAACAGCACTTCCATTTTTGGATGCTTATAAAAGCCTCGGACATAGTGAGGATGATTTCCCTGTGGCAAGCGTTGTACAAAATGAAGTAATGTCTCTCCCGATGTTTCCGGAATTAAAGGATGAAGAAATTGAAATAATCACACAAGCGATTAAAAATTTTAAGTAAAATATGATGTCTAAAATTTTAATGCTTCTTGAGAATGAATTTCCCTCAGATGACCGCGTAGAAAAGGAAATGGTAAATAATTTACGGTGTAAACTAATTTTTAAAAATAATTAAATTATTAAATTGGGTAATTGGTGAAGAAAATGGAAGGGATAAATAAATGATTATATCTATAAGTTTTTTTGTTTATGGATAGGGATATTAAAATGGTTGACCTAAATGGTCAATATCAAAAAATTAAGAAAGAAGTTGATGGCGCGATTCAACAGGTAATTAATACAAGTGGATTTATTAATGGTTCCGCCGTTTCTGAATTTTCAACTGCATTATCTGTTTATTCAAATGTTAAACACGTTATCCCTTGTGCAAATGGTACTGATGCATTACAAATAGCGTACATGGCACTTGAATTAGCTCCAGGTGATGAGGTGATTATGCCTACCTTGAATTATATTGCCTCTGCTGAAGCTGCAGCATTGTTAAAGCTTAAACCAGTTTTCGTTGATGTTCATGCAGATACATTTAATATTAACGAAACGCTTATTGAAGAGAAAATTACTTCACGTACTAAGGCCATTGTAGTAGTCCATCTTTTTGGACAAATGGCAAATATGGAAGTCATTCTGGAACTTGCCAAAAAGTACCAACTTAAGGTCATTGAGGATAATGCGCAGGCTTTAGGTGCTGATTATAAATTTAGTAATGGGGAAACTGTAAAATCCGGTACCATTGGTCATATAAATACAACTTCTTTTTTTCCATCTAAAAACCTAGGTTGTTTCGGGGACGGCGGTGCTATGATTACAAACAGTTCCAGATTGGCAGAAAGAGCGGGAATGATTTCTAAACATGGGCAAATAGTAAAATACGTTTATGAATGCATCGGGTGCAATTCGCGGTTAGATACTATTCAGGCGTCAATTTTGAATGTGAAGTTAAAATATTTGGACGAATATGCGCAAAGCAGAAAAAAAGCAGCGTCAATTTATACGGAGTTGTTGAAAAAAGAAACAGATTTGTCCACTCCGGTTCTCAGTACTTTTTCTACCCATGTGTTTCATCAATATGTAATTAAATTATTAGGAGTCAACCGCCAATCGATTAAAAACTTTTTAGCTAAAGAAGGGATTCCCTCAATGATATATTATCCGCAACCACTGCATTTGCAAAAAACATTTGATTACTTGGGAAATAAAAAGGGAGAATTTCCAGTAGCTGAAAAACTATGTGAAGAAGTGTTGGCAATACCAATACACACAGAACTTTTAAAAGGAGATCAAGAATACATTACTTCCAAGTTAATTGAAGCAATAAAATTATGAATAAAAATTATTTTGCTCATCCAACTGCTGTTATTGATGATAATTGTTCGATTGGGGATGACACAAAAATCTGGCACTTTTCTCACATAATGTCCAATTGCATCATTGGTAATGATTGTAATATTGGTCAGAATGTTGTGATTTCTCCTGAGGTTATTTTGGGTGAGAACGTAAAAGTACAAAATAATGTTTCGATTTATACCGGGGTGATTTGTGAGGAAGATGTTTTTCTAGGGCCTTCCATGGTTTTTACCAATGTGGTAAATCCAAGAAGTGCAGTGGAGAGAAAAAAAGAGTATAAAAAAACTATTGTACGGAAGGGGGCAACTATCGGTGCAAATGCTACAATTATTTGTGGAATTGAAATTGGGAAATATGCATTTGTAGGAGCTGGTGCAGTGGTGACAAAAGACATCCCACCTTATGCCCTCGTTTATGGAAATCCATCGAAACAATCAGGGTGGATGAGTGAGTATGGACATAAACTTGATTTCTCCAATGGAGATGTTGCTTATTGTCCGGAAAGTGGGCAGAAATATTTCATAAAGGACAATTTTGTAGAAAGAATTTAAAGGAAATCAGCATGAAGAATTTTGCTTTAATGGGGGCCTCAGGATATATTGCTCCTCGACATATGTGTGCCATTAAAGAAACTGGAAATCAACTAATTGCTACCTACGACCCTTATGATGGGATTGGGGTTTTGGATAGTTATTTTCCTGATGCCAGGTTTTTTACAGAGTTCGAACGCTTTGACAGATATTTGGAGAAAATTAAATATGAGAAAGGGGAAGTTCTTGATTTTATTAGCATTGCTTCTCCAAATTACCTCCATGATTCCCACATCAGGGTGGCTTTGAGAAGAGGTGCAGATGCTATTTGTGAAAAACCCATCGTGCTAAATCCATGGAATATTGATGCCTTACAAAAAGTAGCGAAGGAAACAGGACAGAAAATTTATACGATTTTACAGCTTAGATTACATCAATCAATTGTAGTGTTAAAAAGGAAAATAGATGCCTCGGTGGGGAATGAGATGTTTAATGTCGATCTAACCTATATTACCTCACGTGGTAATTGGTATTATACTTCTTGGAAAGGGGATATATCCAAATCAGGGGGTATTGCCACTAATATTGGAGTACATTTTTTTGATATGCTCACCTGGGTCTTTGGAGATGTGAAGGAAAATATTGTTCATGTACACACCCATGACCGGGCATCTGGTATGCTTGTACTTGAAAAAGCCAGAGTGAGATGGTTTTTAAGTATCAATCATGACACCTTGCCAGATGAAGTAAAAGAAAGAGGACAACGAACCTATCGTTCCATCACGCTTGAGGGAGAAGAAATTGAATTTAGCGGTGGATTTACAGAATTACATACCAGAAGCTATGAACACATCTTTAATGGGCAAGGTTATGGAATAGAAGAATCTCGAAAAGCAATCGAAGTGGTCCATGATATCAGAAATATTGAGCCAATTGGGTTAAAGGGGGAATATCATCCGTTCGCAGGAAAAAGTATTTCTAAACATCCCTTTTCTTAAAGAAACATAAAATTAAATTCCAGCCCATTATTATGAATGTTTTAATGTTATTAGATGAAGAATTTCCGCCAGATTCACGGGTAGAAAAGGAAGCAATTTCTTTAATGAATGATGGTCATAACGTTACTATTGCCTGTTATACCCGTAAGAATGCTCCAACTCGTGAAACCTACAATGGAATTGAGGTGCGTAGAATGCCTATTTCGAAATTGACTTATAAACTTAGTGCGGCTTGTCTTGCAATACCCATATATTTTTGGCATTGGAAATTATTTATTCGTAAAATAGTCAAAGAACTTAAACCCGATGTAATTCATGTTCATGATCTTCCACTTTCGAAAGTTGGATATCATTTTAAAAAACTATTTGCTTGCAAATTGGTATGTGATCAACATGAATTTTATAGTGACTGGATCGTACACACTGCCCATATGAATACTCTAGTGGGCAAATTAGTAAAATTCTTCAGTGACTGGAAAGCTTATGAAAAAAAATATTTGCACAAGGCAGATTTAGTTATCACCGTTGCAGAGCCCTTAAAAGAAAACTATATTAAAAATTATAATATCTCAGAGAGTAAAATCATTACTGTTCCAAATACCCCTTCGGAGGAAATTTATAATATTGATAACATTAATCAGGAAATTATAGACACTTTTAAAAACAACTATGTTGTTTTCTACGCAGGAGGGATTGATATTTTGCGTGGTATAGATACTGCTATTCGAGCTTTACCGATCATAAAACAGGACATACCGAACATTAAACTTCTATTGGGAGGAAAAATTGTAAAACCATATGATCCTCTCAAAACTGCCCACGAGATTGGGGTTGATTCAATCGTTGAATTTATTGGATGGGTAAAGGAAGAGGATTTACCTTCCTATATATTTGCAAGTAAGGTTTGCTTTTTTACTCCTCCAGCAAACCGAGACGAAATTAACAATACGATTGCAACAAAAATTTATCAATATGCCATCATGGGGAAGCCAATTATTACGAGCAGTGCTAAAATGATGAAAAATTTCGTAGAGCAAAACAACTTAGGATTTTCGATTGACGATGGCGATTTTAAAGGATTTGCGGAAGCAGTGTTAAATTGTAAAGAACTAACTTTTGCAAAGTTGGATGAGGGGATGAAACGAAAAATTATATGGGAAAATACAATTACGCCTATGTTGGAAAAATATCGGGAATTTAAACAATAAGTAAATAGAATAAATAAAATCCATTTATGGCAAATCTAAAAGAAAAACGGTATAAACATACTATTGATTTTTTAAGGGGAGTAATTCCTAAAAAAGCTAAAATTCTTGATTTAGGAACACGAAATGAACTGTCAGACAGGCTTAGGAATCTAGGTTATTCTGTAGAAAATACATCTGGAGAGGATTTAGATTTAAAGCCAGAAATTGTAAAAGAATTTGATGTAGAAATTGTAACTGCCTTTGAAATTTTTGAGCACCTGGTATCCCCTTTTAATGTTTTGAGACAGTTGCCTTGCGATAAATTAGTAGCTTCCATCCCTTTACGATTATGGTTTGCTAAAGCATATAAATCAGCTACAGATCCCTGGGATAGGCATTTTCACGAATTTGAAGATTGGCAATTTGATTGGTTGTTGGAAAAAGCTGGTTGGAAAATTATCAAAACAGAAAAGTGGACAGATCCTACACATGAAATTGGGTTTAGACCATTATTAAGAAATTTTAGTTCCCGGTATTATGCTGTATATGCGGAACGAAAATAGATCCCAGCTTACTGGCTTATAAAAATCTATAAATCAAATATACGGATCAAACAGTTTTTATTTCATCAAGCATAGTTTGATATTTTACAATTCTCTTTATTACCTTTAAAAAAAATATAGTATCATCAAAATTGTTGTAATGAGTAAGAAAAAGAGATCGAGGTTAGGGGCAGAATTGACATACTTATTTTTAGCGCCTTTTTTAGTGCTTCTGGGGATATTGATTGCCGGAATTCTTTTTGATAAATGGCACAAAGAACCCCGTATGATACTGGAATATTCAGCAATCGCTTATGGAACTATCATGGCATTAAGAGCCTTCAGTTGGGTGATCAGGTCATTGTCCAGGTAAAAATGACCAATAGACGACATTTCTGCTAATATTCACAATATCCCCCATATTGGGGTACCAATTACTGCCGGTAGTTTTATAACTTTCGTGGTTGATTTTCAATTATTATTCCGATTATAAATCATGTTGTTTTATTTTAAATGATATAAGTCTTTATGGATATATTATTTAGTATCAATCCATAGAATAGAGTGTGAAAAAAACAGGTGTTGTGAAGAATAAGTTTGGATTACAATTCAGATAAAGTTTCAGGATAACATTAGGTAAAAAGTATGATAGATATAATTTGAGGATGTATTTTAATCATGGATATATAGATTTCTTTCAGCAATTACATCAGAACAACAATAAAAAGTGGTTTGATGAGAATCGGAAATGGTATGAATTGGCTGTTAGGGAGCCATTTAAAGAGTTGATCGATGATCTGCTTCCTGAAATTAAAAAGCTGGATGAGGGAAATCGAATGGACTCAAAGGATGCCTTATTTAGGGTAAACCGGGATTTGCGATTTTCTCAGGGGAAGCTCCCCTACAATACTCATATGGCGGCAGGTTTTTCAAAAGGAGGCAGGAAATCGCAATATGCAGGTTTTTACTTGCAGATAGGATTGAAGCACATTATCATTGGTGGGGGATTGCCATTTATTGAAAAGGAAGTTTTAAGGAAAATTCGCATTGAAATAGGATATAGTAAAAAGGAGTTTCAACGAATAATTGAAGATCCTGAATTTAAATCTCTTTTTGGTTTTGTGCTTGGAGAAAATCAAAAAGATTTGCCGAAAAATTTTATCGATATACAAATCGAGAATCCGATAATTGCCCACAAGCAGTTTTACTATGGAGCGTTTTATAAAACAGAGAACTGGCTTTTTAAGACAGATCTTTCTGCTCATATATTAAAACATTTTCATGCTGGAGTAGGCTTTAACAAGTTTTTGATCAAGGCAATAAGTGATTTTACCTTACTTTCTGTCACTTCAAAAAAAAGACAAGTCCTTGAATTTTAATTCGGATTTATCACTGAGATTATATCGTATGCGTTAGCATATTTCGGAGTACTGAACAGCATATGATAGCTAGTTTCTGAACGGAAACAGACAATTTTTATAAAATGAATTATTATTGATGAGATTTTTCATTTCTTTTTATGAGGTGATGCCTAAGTATCAGGCGATTAAAAAAAATGAAAAAGATCGCAAT
>SDBV01011142.1_pt1 | contig 11683 bp, 7 predicted proteins | sample 2277081 | NCBI WGS metagenome assembly SDBV01 (sample SAMN10402039, study PRJNA504765) | marine sediment metagenome | isolation source: marine sediment core GS10_PC15, 223 cmbsf | place: Arctic Ocean: Southern Knipovich Ridge | collected 2010
AGACCGATGATTATCTGTCTCTGCAATTCTTAAACCTTCGTCACTTGCGACTCGTCGAAGCCGGTGCGTTCGATGATCTCGCCGGTGTCGACGACCAGTTCGTCGCCTTCGATCGTGATCGGGAAGATGTCCAGGGGCCTCGGCGCCGGGCCGGCGTGGACCAGGCCGTATCGGTCGAAGATGGCGCCGTGGCAGGGGCAGTTGAATCTCCCCTTACTTGCCAGGCCATCCTCGCTGGGGTCGTCGCCAACCCAGGGGACGACACAACCGACGTGGGTACACTTGCGGTAGAGCGCCAGAAAGCCGTCCTCGACGCGTGACAGGTAGAGGCGTTGCTCGGTGAAGGACATCACCGTCCCGACCGGCATCGCCAGCGCCTCCTCGATGCTGGCGATCTTGACCTTCGTCCCGAAGCTGCCCTCTTTCAGGTTCGGCCACATCGAGGCGACCAGCCCACCGACTGCTTCCAGCGCCAGTATGACAACGGCCGCCCACCAGGCGCGACCCAGGAACTGGCGGCGCGTCACACCCGACTCCGGCGCGGTCTTGTCCATCGATACCCCCTCTTGCGGTCGGCTAGTCGTCATGTCAGAACGGCAGTGCCCCGGGCGGTAGCTCCCACGGCCACGTCAGGTGCATGCCGAACCCTCGGAAGAAAATCCCGACGATCGTCGTCACCACGTAACTGACGACGAACCCGGTAAAGAGACCGATCATGATCTCCCGCCGGTTCGGATGCCAGCGGCGCAACAGCCGGTAGAGCAGAAACGTCAGACCGCCGATGACGGCCACCGGGACGATCCAGGCCGGAACTACCTCCGGCGTGCTGACCAGCGACCTCACCCGGACGTATTCGTCGAACAGGATCAGACCGACCAGGCAGACCGTCGTGTAAAACGTCGCGAAGACGGCGATCTTGCGACCCTTCGGTGAGGCGAACCATATCCCGACGTCCTCCGTGCTGCGGTCGATGTAAGGGATCGCCATCAGGGCGACCAGCATCAGCACCGGAATCACCAAGCCGGCCAGCACCGGGCTCATGTGGAGCAGCAATTCCTGGAGGCTGAGGAAGTACCAGGCGGCCTTGGCTGGGTTCTCGGTAATATCCGGGTTGGCGATCTCTCGCAGCGGTGCGCTGGCGGCCATCGACCAGAACAGCAACACGGCGGTCGTGCCCAGGGTCGCCAGGATTTCGAGGATGAGGAGACGTGGCCAGGACATCACCGTGTCGTCTGGGCCCTTGCTGACCATCGTGCTGGTGCGCCTGACCAGCGCCATCAGCCCGTAGGTCTTCTTGGGGTCCTTGGGGAAGATGTCCTGCGTTTCCTGTTTCATGGCTGCTCATTCCCCGCCGCTTCGGCCTTGGCTTCGGCCGAAGTCGCCTCGGCTGGTGCCGACAGGCCGCCGTCCTTCCTCACCCGCCAGAAGTGGACGCCGATGAGGGCCGCCATCACCAGGGGCAGCAGGATGACGTGCAGCGTGTAGAAGCGGATCAGCGCCTCGGGGCCGGCCTCGCTGGCCCCCAGCATGAGAAGACGAAGCTGCGTCCCGAAGACCGGGAACGAGCCGACGATGTTGGTGCTGACGGAGACCGCCCAGTAGGATAACTGGTCCCAAGGCAGAAGATAGCCGGTGAAACTGAGGACGAGGGTTATCACCCAGAGCAGAACGCCGATCACCCAGTTGAACTCCCGTGGTTTCTTGTAGGCCCCGGTGAAAAAGACGCGGCAGAGGTGGAGAAAGACGGTGATGACCATCAGGTGCGCCGCCCAGCGGTGCATGCTGCGCATCAACATCCCGAAGGTGACGCCGGTCTCCAGATTGACCATGTCCGGGTAGGCGCGTTCGATCGACGGCACGTAGAAGAACATCAGCCAGACGCCGGTCACCGTCAGGATGACGAACAGTATGAAAGAGATGATGCCCAGCCCCCAGGTGTAGGAGATCTTCAGGCTGTGGCGTTTCACCCGTACCGGGTGGATGTGGAGAAAGAAGCTGTTGACGATGGCGAGCGCCCGGCTCTCGTCGGAGTTGGGATAGCCCTGGCGAAAGATCGACTTCCAGATGTTGCCCTGCCTGATTCTGTTCAGGATGCCCATGGGGCCACTCCCGGGTCCGGCGGTGGGCTTGGTCTCGCTCATTTCACCGCTCCCGTGTCCACTAGTTCTTCCTCAAACCAGATCGCCTCCATCGTGATCGCGCCCACCGGACAGCGGTTCCGGCAGAGACCGCAGCGGGTGCATCGCGTCTCGTCCTTGATGATGGCGGTGCCCGTTTCCCGCGTGTCGTCGCCATCGGCAGCCTCGCCGAGGCTGCCGGCGTCGTCACGACCGGCAATCAGGATGGCCAGTTCGCCGGAGCCGGTGAGTTCGTCAGCCGGCACCAGTTTCAGACAGTTGTTGGGACAGACATCGGCACAGCCTCCGCAGAGAATGCACAAGCCTCCGTTGAAGACCGTCTGGATGTTGCATCGGATGCATCGCTGCGCCTGTCGGCGAGCAGTCTCGTCATCGTAGACGGCTTCCACCTCGGAGACGCCGGTCCTGCGGTCGATCGTCTGCTTCGGGGGATCGACGCGGGGTGATTCCCGGTGGATGGGGTCGGGGAACTCTTCGGGGGGCACGTCGCTCATCCAGCCCCGGCGGACGAGCTTCGACTGGCCCTTCGTCAGATACGAATGAATCGCCTTGGCGGCGCGATGGCCGTCGGCGACCGCCTCGATGATCGTCCGTGGCCCGAAGACGACGTCACCGCCGGCGTACACCCCCGGCGCGGTCGTCGCCAGGGTGGCGTCGTCGGCGACGATTCTCCCCCGGTTGGAGATTTCGACGGCGTCTTCCGGTCGAATGAAGCTGAGGTCACTCTGCTGCCCGGTCGCCAGCAGCACCGAATCGCACTCAATCATCATCTCCGAGCCGGCCACCGGTACCAGCGTACGGTTGCCCTCGGCGTCGTAGACCGACTCGTTGGTGACTGTTTCCAGGCCGGTGACCTTGCCGTCGCTGCCGACGATGCGTAGCGGCGACTGTCTGAGGTGAAGGACGGTGCCCTCTTCAAGCGCGTCGTCCAGTTCCTCTTCCGAGGCCCTCATCTCCTCCCGGGTGCCCCGGTAGACCATGTGAACGTCGCGGGCGCCGAGCCTGAGTGCTTCGCGGGCGGCGTCGACGGCGGTGACGACATTGCCCGAGGCGAGGCCGGCGTAGGTCTCCTCTCCCAGCCGGGCGGCCACCCGTGCCGCGTCGACGGCGACATCGCCGCCGCCGATGACGACCACTCTCTCTCCGAGGTCGGTGCGGTAGCCGAGGTTGACGTTGAGCAGGAAATCGACCGCCGGGATGACGCCGTCGAGATCGGACCCTTCGAGACCCATGTCCTGGTCCTTGTGGGCGCCGATGGCGATGAAGGTGGCCTGGAATCCCTGCTCCCGCAGGGACGACAGCGTGAAGTCCTCGCCGAGGCGCGTGTTCAGCCTCAATTCGACTCCGAGGTCGAGGACTTCGTCGATCTCGAGCTTGAGCAGGTCGCGCGGCAAGCGGAATTCCGGGATACCCAGCCGCGTCATCCCCCCGGTATCCGGCGCCGCCTCGAAGACGGTCGCCGCGTAGCCGAGCAGCGTCAGATCGTGGGCGGCGGTGAGACCGGCCGGGCCGGCCCCGATGATGGCCACCTGTGGCTTCTCGCTTCCTTCGGCCCGGCTCATCCTGCCGGCGAACAGTTGGCTGTAGGCGTCGGCCGTCGAGGTATTGCTCGGCGCCTTGGCGGCGAGGAGAGTAATGCCCGCTCTCTCGGCACGGGCGACCGGTAAGCGGTTCTTGGCCTCGACGCCGCTCGATTCGCACAAGATCCGTTTTAGTGCGCGGATTGCCACCGGTTTATCGATCTTGCCTCGGCGGCAGACCTTCTCGCAATGGGCGGCGCAGACACGGCCGCAGATCGAGGCGAACGGGTTCGGCTGCCGGGCCTGAATGTAGCCGCCCTCGAAGTTGCCTTCGGCGACGGCGCTCACGTAGCCTCGGGCGTCTGTGCGGACGGGACAGGCCGCCTGGCATGATATCTGTTCCAGGTAATAGTCGAGGTCCACCAGCCTGGCGTTGTACCGGGCCGCCGGGGCGGTGCTGCTTTCGACTTTCAACTGGCCCACCTCAGCTGGTGGGGTTTATCGAGACCGGGGATGATCGGCGTCGGGGTGGCCGACATTGTATCGTACCTTCGGTTGCCGCCGGCGGGGAGTCTTTCTTCTTGTCGGGACGGCGGGAAATACCGCATCATCACCTGAACATCATACCATGCGGCGCGCACTGATAGCACTGCCGACACCGATAGCATAGCAGTCGTCGTGGAGCGTGACATCGCAAGGAGCTGTTGATTGATGCGGCATGAACCACGTGTTTCGTACGGGCATGATTCTCCCTGTCTAACCACGTGGTAGTACGCAATTCAGTCACGTTCTCACACCTTCCAGCGTCTTCGAAACGGGCCTCGTCGCCACGGCGTCAACCGCCTTCGTTCCGGATTGACTGGACTCGGGCGTTGCGTCATTATGGTTCCCGTGACACAGTTCGTCCCTGGCCTGGAGCTATGCCGCCGGTTCTACAGCGAGGCCGTCCGCCCGCTGCTGGAAGGCCGCTTTCCGCGGCTGGCCTACTCGGCGGCGCGGCTGGGACACGGTTCCGACGTTCTCGGCTTCGATAGCCAACGCTCTATCGACCACGAGTGGGGCCCGCACCTCCAGCTCTTCCTCGGTGGCGAAGACTACCAGCGGCACTGTTCCCACATCACTGACGTCCTCAGTCAGGAGCTGCCGGTCGAGATCGCCGGCTACCCGACCCACTTCGGCGATACCGAAGAGAACGGAATCAAGCGTCTCCAGAGCGTCGGCGGCGGCCCAATCGACCACCGCGTCGAGCCGACCACCATCCGGCGTTTCTTCCGGCAGGCACTCGCCTTTGACCCCTACCGGGAAATCACCGTTGTCGACTGGCTCGCCTTTCCCCAGCAGGAGTTGCTCGGCATCACCGCCGGCGAGGTCTTCCACGACGGCCTCGGCGAGCTGGACGCCCTTCGCGAGAAGTTCGGCTACTACCCGAAGGATGTCTGGCTTTACCTGATTGCCTGCCAGTGGACGAAGATTTCCCGGGAAGAGCCGTTTCCAGGGCGTTGCGCCGAGGCCGGCGACGAGCTTGGCTCGCGGATCGTCGCCGCCCGGCAGGTGAGAGAGATAATGCGGCTCTGCTTCCTCTTCGAGAAGACATATGCGCCTTACAGCAAGTGGCTCGGAAGCGCCTTCGACCGGTTGCGCGACGTCGGTGAACTCGCCCCGATGCTGCTCGGGATCTTGAAGGCGACGACCTGGCCGGAGCGCGAGAAATGGCTGTCACGCGCCTACGAGTTTGTCGCCCGCCGTCACAACTCGCTCGGTATCACCCGGCAGCTGCCCGCCGAAGTCAGCAGCTTCTGGGGCCGGCCGTATCTGGTGATTCATGCCGACCAGTTCGCCGAAGCCACCCGCGAGGCAATCGAAGACGAAAACGTTCGCTCGCTCGGTACAATGATCGGCGCCGTCGACCAGTTCGCCGACAGCACTGATTTCCTCTCGTACCCCGACGTCTTCGGGCGCTCCCGCGGCCTGTTCGATATTTCGGATAACGAGTGACGGTCGCCTCTGCCACCGCACCCGCTACGACCCGACTTGACACCCGCTGCGGCGGTCGATAAAGTCAAGGCGGGGCCAGGGGTAGCGCCGCGGAGCGGCGAAGGTGGGATATGTCCGCGGAGGTTGCTGGGCCGTCGCGACACCAGATCGGTCTCCAGAACGAGAAGCCGCTCCACGCTGCCCTGAAGCTGTGGTACGCCCGCCCCGGCGACCGGCTCGAGGTCCCGGTCGACGGCTACCAGGTGGACATCGTTCGCGGCGGGCGGCTTATCGAGATCCAGACGAAGAGCTTCGCCGCCATCAAGCGAAAGCTGGTGGCGCTTCTCGAGGGACACACTGTCCGCCTCGTGTACCCGATTCCACGTGATAAGTGGATCGTCCGTCTCGCTGGTGGCGGCGGCCTAACCGGTCGCCGCCTGTCGCCGAAGCACGGCGGCTGGCTGGACGTCTTCCATGAACTGGTCAGCTTTCCCGGCCTGATGGCGGCGGGTGGCTTCTCGCTGGAGTTGCTGCTCGTCGAAGAAGAGGAACTGAGACGGCACGATCCCAGGCCCGGCTGGCGCCGGAAGGGATGGCTCGTTGAGGAACGGCGTCTCATCGCCGTCGTCGACCGGCTTCTACTCAAGACTCCGGCGGACCTGGCGCGTCTGCTGCCGCCGTCGCTGCCGGAACCGTTCACCGTCAACGACCTCGCCGCCGCCATCGGCAAGAGACGCGGCCTCGCCGGTCGGATGGCCTACTGCTTGCGGGAGATGGGTTGCCTCAGCGTCGCCGGCAAGCAGGGCAAGGCCTTTCTCTACGTGCGGACGGCTGCCGCCAAATCCCCGCGCCGTCCTCGAGCAAGGAAACAGCATGGCTGAATCAGGCAAGGGCTGGCGCTAGGCCCCCACACGTAAGATGCGCTCCTGGTCGACGAAAGGCGTCAGCCCTTCGTCCAAGCGAAAGGCGGAACGCCTTTCGCGGTGATACTTTTCCCCGCCCCTCGTATAACCTCGTGACAGTCCCCACCGGCGGGGACAATACTGACTATCGGAACTACTGGAGGAAGCAGCCATGAGACTGACACGATTGAAGACAGCCGCCCTCGTCCTCACCCTCGCCATCATCGCCTCGGTGGCATCCGCCTGCGGGCCAAAGCTTCCCGTGGAAACCTATCTGGCGGTGATTCCGAAAGTCCTCCACAGCGGCAGCACCGAAACCGTCTCGCTGGCACTGTTCACCTCCGGCGAGCTGGTCACCGGCGATGTCGAGGTCTCCCTTCTCCAGGATAACCGCGAGATCGCCAGCGCCAGCGCCCGCATCAAGGGCCGGGGAATCGTCGAGATCGACATTCCCGAGGACATCGCCGAGGGCAGCTACCAGGTGTTGATCAAGGGCGATACCTTTGAGGATACCGCCCAGGTCGTCGTCGAGCACAGCCTGCTCGCCTTTGTCGAGACGGACAAGCCGATCTACAAGCCGGGCCAGACGATGCACATCCGCGTTATCATGCTTACCCCGGAACTGACTCCGGTGTCCGGCCCGGTGACCGTCGAGGTCGCCGACGCCAAGGGGATCAAGATCTTCCGCACCGAGACCGAGACCGACGACTTCGGCATGGCCAATCTCGATCTGCCGATCTCGACCGAACCCAACCAGGGCGTCTGGAAGCTGACCGTTATCACTGAGAAAGGTCGCAGCCAGATCGACGTCCGCGTCGAGGAATACGTCCTTCCCAAGTACGACATTACCGTCGAGCTTCCCAAGGAATGGTTCCTCGTCGGTGAGCCGATTCAGGGTCGGATCTTCAGTGAGTACAGCTTCGGTAAGCCGGTGCGCGGTGAGCTCACCATCGTCGCCTCCCGCTACGTCGGCGAATGGGAAGAGTACGCCACGCTGTCGAAGTCAATCGACGGCGACACCGATTTCGAACTGCCTGCCGTCGACTACGTCGCCGGCGTTCCCGCTGCCGGCGGCCAGGGCAACGTCATACTTGACATAACCGTCACAGAGACGGCCACCGGCTACCAGGAGAAGACGAGCCGGATGCTGGCCGTCACCGAATCGCCCGTCAACCTGCTGCTGATACCGGAAGGCGTCGCCTTCAAGCCGGGCCTGCCTTTCGGCCTGCTGGTTGTCACCGAGACACCTGACAACCTCCCGCTCGACCGCTCGGTCGAGATCCGCGTCAACTACCTCGACGGCGATTACGAAGACATCGGGGAGGAAATCCACGTCGTCAATACCATCCGGGGCAAGGCCCTGGTGACCACCCAGCCGCCGGCCAATGCGGTGGCGATGCAGATCGATGCCAACACGGACGGGCAGGCCTGGGCCTCGAGGACCGTCCTCGCTTCCTACTCGCCGTCGAGCAGCTTCATTCACGTCGAGCAGGTCAGTCAGGGCATCCCTGCGGTCGGCGACCGTGTCGAGTTCAAGGTCAACTCGACCGAGCGCGTCACCAACTTCTACTACGAAGTCGTCGCTCGCGACAAGGTCGTCTTCAGCGACTACACCAGCAGCAGCACTATCAGGTTCGACGCTACTCCCATGATGGCGCCGGCCGCCCGGCTGCTCGTCTACCAGATTCTGGCCAATGCCGAGGTTGCCGCCGACTACATCCCGTTCGACGTCGCGCCTGAGTACCCCCACGACGTCACCGCCGAGTTCAGCACCGATGAGGCCGCTCCCGGAGACGCCGTCGATATCGACATCACGACCGAGGGCGTCGCCAGGGTCGGCATCGCTGTAGTTGACCGTTCCGTATTCATCTTGGCGGAGAACCGCCTCAACCTCCAGCAGGTCTTCGCTGAACTGGAACGCCTCTACATGCAACCCCAGGCGGAACTGCACGAAATCTCGATCTACCCGTCGCTGACGACCCGTGGCGCCATGGAGGTCTTCGACGATGCCGGCGTCATCGTTCTCAGCAACAATAACATCCCCGAAGGGGAAGAATACGAATCACCGTTCCGTGATGAAGGCTTCATGGCGCTCGACGGCGTCGTCGTCATGGAGGCGGCGGTCGCTCCGGCGGCGGCCCCGATGGATGACGCCGCCAGGAGCGGAAGCTCCGGCCTCGCCGAAGTGCAGCGCGTCCGCCAGTTCTTCCCCGAGACGTGGTTGTGGCAGAACCTGACTACCGACGCCAACGGCCGGACGACCCTGAACGTCACCGTGCCTGACACGATAACCACCTGGATGCTGCGCGCCGTTGCCATCTCCAAGGAGAAGGGACTCGGCGTCGCCGAGGACGAGTTGCGCGCCTTCCAGCCGTTCTTCCTCAAGATCGACCTGCCGTACTCTGCCATCCGTGGCGAGGAGTTCCCGGTGCAGGTCGCCATTTACAACTACCTGGACGAATCCCAGAGCGTCCTCGTCGAAATCGTCGAGGGTGACTGGTTCGACCTTCTCGACGATATCTCCAAGACCGTCGAGATCGCCGCCAACGAGATCGGTGGCGCCTCGTTCCTGATCCGCCCCACGGGTCTCGGCGTCAACCGCGTCAGCGTCTCCGCAAGGAGCGCCCAGGCGGCCGACGCCATGGAAAAGACGATTATCATCGCCCCCGAGGGCGTCTCCCGCGAGTACATCCAGAACCTGACGCTGGCTGCCGGTGACAGCCGCGAAGCCTCAACCTTCGTCCCCTGGGACGCCGTCGATGGCTCGGCCCGCTCCTACCTCACCGTGACCTCCAGCTACCTTACCCAGACAATCGACGGCCTCGACGCCCTCCTCCAGATGCCGTTCGGCTGCGGCGAGCAGAACATGATTCTGCTCGCGCCGGACATCTACATCGTCAAGTACCTCCAGGAGAGCGGCCAGGTCAAGCCGGAAATCATGGCCAAGGCGGAGAAACTGATGATCACCGGCTACCAGCGGGAGCTTACCTACCGCCGCACCGATGGCAGCTTCAGCGCTTTCGGCATGAGCGACGACCAGGGAAGCCTCTGGCTGACCGCCTTCGTCCTCAAGTCCTTCGCCCAGGCCCAGGGACTCATCTACATCGACGATCAGGTACTCTCCGAGGCGGCCGACTGGATCAAGAATCACCAGAATCAGGATGGCTCGTTCGACGCCGTCGGCTTTGTCCACCACCAGGAGATGATCGGTGGCGTCAGTGGGCGCGATGCCCTGACCGCCTACGTCGCCGTCGCCCTGATGGAGGCCGGTGAGACCTCCGCCTCGGCCCGCGCCGTCGGTTACCTCGAAGGTATCGTTGGCGATAGCGACGACGCCTACACGGCCGCGATCACCGCCTATGCCCTGGCCCTGGCCGGTAGCCCCCGCAGCGCCGAAGCCCATGACTGGCTGATGGACCTTGCCGAGGAGGACGAGGACGGGCTGCACTGGGGCGGCGGGCCGATGCCGATGCCGCTTGAGGGTGGAGACCTCGCCCCACGAAATTACCCCGGTATCGAGCCGCAGAGCGCCGCCATCGAGACAACCGCCTACGCCGCGCTGGCGCTCATCAATAGTGACGACAACTTCAACGCCTCGCGGGCAGCCAAGTGGCTCGTCTCGCAACGCAACGCCTACGGCGGCTACGGCTCGACCCAGGACACGGTCGTTACTCTGCAGGCGCTGACCGAATACTCGTCCGGCACCCGGGCCGATGTCGATCTGACGCTCACCGTCACCGGCGAAGGCACCAGCCAAACGTTGCGGGTGACGGTGGACAACTTCGACGTCCTTCAGATAATCGAGATACCCGTTGATAGCGAAGTCACCATCGTCGCCTCTGGCGAGGGCGAGGCCATCGCCCAGGTGGTCACCCGCTACAACCTGCCCGAGGTCGAGGTGGGCGAGCAGATTCTGTCCATCGCCGTCGACTACGACACCGCCGCCGTCGAGGTCAATGACCTGGTGACGGTCTCGGTCAATCTGGCGTTCAACCCGCCGGAGCCGATGGAGGCCGGCATGGTCGTCATCGACGTCTCGATCCCGACCGGCTTTGCCGCAGTGGCCGATACGGTTGCCGCTGCCGTTGCCGGCGAGGCCAAGCTCAAGCGCTACGACATCGCCGGACGTAAGGTCATCTTCTATGTGGAGAACATGTTCGCCGGTGAAAGCCTCTCATTCCAGTTCAAGGTACAGGCGCAGTACCCGGTCAAGGCCCTGGGAGTGACTTCGGAAGCCTATTCCTACTACCAGACCGAGATCAGGGGTGAAACTCTTGGGGAGGCAGTCACCGTCTCCGGGGACTAGCATTAGTAAGCCCTCCGAGGATAGGGGACGGGGAAGGCAACTTCCCCGCCCCCTGTTTGTGTTTCCTTTGGCGAACTGCTCATCCCCTCACTGTGGACGGGGAATCCAAAGGGGCAAGCGGTCGACCGAAGGGTGAACGCACCCCTTATGGCGGGAGTATGAGGGGCGCTGTCCAGAGAGTAGCCTCAGCTGTCTTCCCAACAGTGCGGGTGGCTCGCCCGCAGGGCGAACGCCCCCCATGGACACGGCGACTGGCAAGTCTCAGGGGCGTTCCCCGGACTCCAGACTCCCCCTCTTGGCATCCGCGAGAGTGCAGAGAGCGGAGCTCTCTGCCGGGGGCCTTGGGGGTGCCCCCCAATATCTAATCTATCCCCCCTTCCTGGTGAGGAAGGGAGCTATGGGGATGGTCGCCTCAATCCCGCGTCGCATGGTGGGTTCGCCTCTCTTCTGTCATTCCCCTCCCTTGTTGAAGGGGAAGGACTCCGCTCTCCTCGAGGAGAGGGGGTCAGGGGGTGAGGTGTCCGAAATGCAAGACCCGGTCGTCGGTCTGGGGGATCTTCCCGGAGGGCAATGCCCAAGCTCTCCCCCGCGTGTCAGGCTCTTCCGGCGGGAGTTTGAGGGGCGCGGTTTGCCCAAGGGATAGCTTCAGCTATCCCCGAACACTGCCTGCGCATCTCCCCCAGTAGGTACGCCGCACGCCCGCAGGGCGAGACTACCGGCTCCTACAGCACGTCCATCCGACGCAGACGGCGCACCGTCAGCCAGAAGAACAGCGCCGTCACGGCGGCCGCACCCACCAGCGCCGCCGGGAACTCGATCACCCTTTGTCCCAGCGCCTCGAAG